>Ga0255350_1000700_pt1 | contig 12157 bp, 13 predicted proteins | sample HBST25r1metaG_FD_186028 | JGI IMG/M metagenome (GOLD analysis project Ga0255350, IMG submission 186028) | Peat soil microbial communities from Stordalen Mire, Sweden - H.B.S.T-25.r1 | ecosystem: Environmental > Terrestrial > Soil > Wetlands > Peat | place: Sweden: Norrbotten County, Stordalen...
CTGATCCGACAGCGCGTTTTATGCGCTGTCGGATCAGGATGACGTCTGGGCGGCGAACAAATTGTCGCGGGCGCGCTCGTTCCTGACCGGAGCCGCCGCCGACGCGCCCAGCCTGTACTGTTCGCGCGTGCGCATGATCGACGAGAACGGCGCCGAGATCGGGCTGACGCCGATTCACAAGAAACACCCGCATTTCCGCAACGCTCTGGTGCAGAACATCGCCATCGGCAACACCGTGGCGTTCAACGAGAAAACGCGGAGGCTGCTCATGCAAGCCGGCGCGGACGCCAACGCCGCGGTGCACGATTGGTGGATCTATCTGGTGACGACGGCTGTCGGGGGCCGTGTCTTTTACGACCCGTTCCCGTCCGTCGATTATCGCATCCACGGCGGCAATCTGATCGGGGCGAACAACAGCCGCGTGCGGAAGGCGCAGATGCTGTTGAACCGCTTCAAGGGGTGGAGCGACTTGAACGTTCGCGCGCTCGAGCGGATCGAGAGCGTGATGCTTGCTGAAAACAGGGCGACGTTCGAGCTGTTTCGGCGATCGCGGACGCTGAGCCTGTTGCCGCGCCTGTACGGGTTGCTGCGCTGCGGGGTCTATCGCGACGCGATTCTGGACAATGTCGGTCTGCTGGCGGCGGCGCTCGCCGGGAAGATCTGAGTTCATGCTTGTGCCGGCCGTCGACGGCGATCGGCTGCGCGCCTCGTCGTCGGGGCGTTGCGCGCCGGGCGGGCAAGCCGAACGTCTCGGGCGACCAGCGCCCAAGGCGTAAGCCGCCCTTAACGGCGGAGGGCCTAAGAAGGGCGAGTTCTCGCCGCGCAGGCACATTTTCCGATGATTTTCGCCATCGTGCTCTTCGTAAACTCAGCGGCCAATTTTGTCTTTGGCGTCGTGCTTAGCGCCTTGCTGGGGCCGGCCGAGTTCGGGCGTTATGCGACGGTGGCGCTTGCCGCGCTGACGATCGGCGTCGCGGCGTTCGAATGGTTGCGCACGTCCTCGCTGCGGTTTTCCGGCGACGTCGAGGGACGCCCGCGGATCGCCGCGAGCCTGGAGGTCGGCTATCTCGGCGCGATGGCGCTGCTCTACCTCGCGATCGGCGCCGCCGCCTTGTGCGGTTCCACCTTTGGACTCCCGCCGGCTCTGCTGGCGCTGACGCCGCTGCTCGCCGTCGCGCTCACCCGCGTGGATTTCGCCGGCGCGCAATTTCGCGCGCGCGACGAGCCGCGCGCTTTCGCGACGCTCTATGGGCTGCGCCAGGTCCTGTCGTTCGTCTTCGTTGTCGCCGTCGCCTATTACACGCGCGACTCGACGATGACAGTCGCCGCGTTCGCCGCCTGCAGCCTGATCGCCGCGATTGCGCTGAGCTCCGCGCTGCGCACGCCCGGCGCGCATCTTCGTCAAGCCTCGCACCGGAGCCTCGCGCAATTCTTCGTCTACGCCAAGCCGATTGTCGCCTCCGTGGTCATCTACCAGTTGATCAGTCTCATCAATCGGCAGGTGGCGCTTGATCGTCTAGGCGCGGTCGCGACCGGCGAACTGTCGCTCGCCACGGATCTCGGACAACGGGTGTTCTTGGTCGTCAACTCTGTCCCCGAACTGCTGCTGTTCCAATATGCGCTGCAACGCGATCGCGCCGAGGGACGGGGCGCCGCAGAACGCCAGATCGGCGTGAACATGGTCCTGATTTTGGCGCTGCTGGCGCCGCTGACCGCGGGCTACATGGCGATGGCGCCAACCTTCGAGGCGTTGCTGGTGCCGACCGCCTATCGGGGCGAGTATGCGCGCCTGACCCTCGAGCTGGCTCCCGGATTCCTTGTCTTTTGTGTGATTTCCTCGGGCTTGAGTCCGGTTTTTCAACTTACGCGGCGCACCTGGCCGGTGACCATCGCCGCTTTGGGGGCGCTGGCGGTGGATTTCGCCTTGTTGGAGTTTGGCGGCGCGGCCGCCAGCGTCGATAGTTTGGCGCGGGCCTATTCGATCAGCCTGTGCGTCGGCTTTGTCATCGCCGCCGCGCTGGCGCTCCGGCAAGCAAGCGTTCGTCCGCGAATCCGCGACATCGCGATCATCGTCGCGGCGACTCTGGTGATGGCGTTCGCCCTTCGTCCGCTCAACGCCCTGGGCTCGCGCCCGCTCGCCGCGGCGCTGGCTGTCGTCTGCGGCGGCGGCCTCTATGGCGCGGCCCTCCTGGCGTGCGACGTCGCCGGGTTGCGGGGCTGGGCGGCGGAGTGGCTGCGCGCGCCGCGAGGAGCGTGGACGGCGGCGTTGCCGCCCCGTTGCTGAGTCGGCCGAGGCGGATTCCCGCTGCGCGCGGCCGACGCCGGAACGGGCGGACGAATTCGATGTCGTCGCCGCGTTGCGCGAAAAGATCGAAAGCCCGGCGACCGCGCTCCTAGCGATCGAATCCAGACCGGACGAGTACGCCGCGGCAATCCTGAGCGTCCTGATGGAAAGAAACCGGTCGATCGCCGTTTCCCGCGGTGACGTCTGGCGGGATGCGGCGACAAGACACCTCGCATTCTGAGATCGATTGCTCGACCTTAGCGAAGCCGGGCATGCCGATGCGCTCCGAGGGTCGACGTGGCGGAGCGGCGGCGTTGGCGCGGCGCGACCGCCCGGCGAACGAGACAGTGCAGCATAGCGACGATCGGATAATTCAATGGAAGTGGCGATCAACATGCGGGTCGTCGCGTTTCAGATGGGGGGCCAGCAACGCGCCGCCGCTGAGGTGGCGAGTCGTCTGGCCGCCGCGATCGAGATCAAACCCAAATCTCCGCTTTGCGGCCTCGCTGGTCATCTTTGGGAGCAGCTTGCGTTGCCGGCGCGGGCTGGCGGCCGACTCCTCTGGTCGCCGTCCGCCACCGGACCGCTGGCTTACTCCCGACAGGTCGTCACCGTTCATGACGTGGCTTTTCTCGACGTTCCCGAGTGTTTCTCCGCCTCGTTTCGTCATTTGTACGCCAAGCTGACGCAGGGGAATCGGGTGAAGGAATTCATGCTGTGATGAGGTTGGCGAGGGCGTCATCGTCCCATTCGGCGGTTTTGAGGGCGAGGCGGACGGAGTCTTTTCCCTTTTTCCGTCGCGCCAGATTGACGGCCATATGCTTGAGGGTGACGACGTTTTCGGGGGCGTTGTCGGTTCGGATGCGGCATTCGTCATCGCGGAACGTCATGTCCAAGACCCAGTGCAGGCCATTTTCGATCGCCCAGTGATCGCGCACGACGGGTCCGAGTTTGTCGGCGGGCAAGGGCGAAGAGGTCACGTAGAAGCGCGTTTCGCGCTCGGTCTTTGGCCCCGTCTCGCGTGTGGCGTCGACGATGACGAGGCCTTTGAGGCCCGGCCATTGATGCCTTTCTTGCAACCACGCGACGTCGTGAACGACGGTGACGCGCCGGGTTTCGATGCGGCCGTGATCGCCGTCGACGGTTTGATCGACGCTGATCGTCGCATCGGCGAAAGCCCTGGCTTTCTGCTCGGTTGCGAACAATTCGACGTCGTCGCGCAACGCGCCCTGATTGCCCTTCAGGGCGAGGAGGTAATCGGCTTTCTTATCGACGATCTTTTGCGCGATGGCGCGCTGGCAGCCCATGGCGTCGATGGTGACGATCGCGCCCTCGATCGACACCATGTCGAGAAGGGCGGGAATGGCGACGATCTCGTTCGATTTCTCGTTCACCTTGGTCTGCGCCAGCACGAGGCGTTGACGCGCCGCGAAGGCCGACACCGTGTGGATCGCGTCCTTGCCGCCCTTGCGCCCGGAGCGTCGCGAAGTCTTGCCGTCGATGGCGATCACCTCGAGCGGCGCCTGGGTCAGCGCGCCGACCCAGGCCACGAAGCAGCCCCGGAACGCCTCGGCGTCGAGAGAGGCGAAGATGTCGCCCAGATGGTCGTGGCTCGGCGTGCCGTTGGCGAAAGGCAGAAAACGACGCAAGAGAGAGAGCTTCCTCTGACCGAACCGGGCGATGTCGGTGAACCCCTCCGCGCCGGCCAGCGTCGCCACAAGCGCCAGCAACAGAACCTCGTCGAGCCGGTAGGCCACCTTTCCAGGCTGCCGACGATCCGGCATGGTCTTGAAATAATCGAGAAAAACAGTCGTCTCGAAATACGCCGCCGTCCCCGCTTGCCGCCAACCCATCGTCCCGCTCCGCTCATCGAATCAGCGGGTACAGACAGATTCAGCACTTCAGACCGTTGTCACCTGCTTCCTTCACCCGATCGCCCTGGGTCAGACCCTATGACCCCTGGTATTAGGCCGCTCGTCTGTGTAAACACAGGTCAGGTCCTTGCCGCGCCGGTTGTGCGACACTTGAAGCGTTCGGCCGAACAGCGGATGCCAGCGGTAAGTGACTGTCGCGCAACGAAGTCTACATGCAGAATGTCGGTCGTTGACTGCGCTTACCAGATGGCCGCTGCTTCCAGTTAGCGTGCCAATGCCGAACACGCAGCGAAGAAGCTCACGCTGCGACGTCCACCATCACCTTCATGACGCCGCTGCCGTTCGAGTCGATGTAGCGGTACGCCTCCGTCCATGCATCGAAAGGGAAGTGGCGCGAGATCAACGGAGCTATCGCCACCGAGGAGCTGAGCAGCTTCACCGCTTCCGCCCAATCAGGACTGAGGTACATCAGGCTGCCGCTCAGGTCGATCTCGCGGTCGCCAACCGTCGCCATGTCGACCGCCGGCTTCTTCCCGTAAACACCGACGATGACAATCTTGCCGCCCTTCTGGATCGCGTCGACGCCAGCGGCGAGCGAGGCTTCAACGCCTGCGGCTTCCAGGGCGATGTCGAAGCCAGCCGGCCCGAAGATGTCCTTGGAGGACGCCTTGAGCGACCGCACCGTGGTGTTAATGGCGTGCTCGATGCCGCACTGCTTCGCCACTTCCAGGCGGTGGTCGGAAACGTCGGTGACGAGAACCGCGGCGGCGCCGCGCGTCTTGGCGACCTGGGCGATCAGGTTGCCGATCGTCCCGGAGCCGAGTACGACAACGTTGCGGCCTCTCAGGTCTCCAGCGCGGCTACAGGCGTGCACCGCGACCGCGACCGGCTCGACGAAGGCTCCCTGGTCGGCGGTGAAGTCGTCGGGGAGCGGCACCAGACAATCCGCTGGTACGTTGTAGAAGTCCCGCCCGCAGCCATCCGCCTGGAAGCCAGCCACCTTCAGCGTGTCACAGATGTTGTAGCGGCCCTTCCTGCAGGGATTACAGTGCCCGCAAACGATCTGTGGTCGGGCCGTCACTTTGCTGCCGATCGCTGGCGCGCCCTTCACCTCCAGCCCGATCGCGTCAACGACGCCCATGAATTCATGGCCTTGAATTACCGGATAAGGCGTGAAGGGATGTGTTCCGCGCCAGACATGGATGTCGGATCCGCAGATTCCAATCTGCCGGATACGGATCCGCACCTCTCCCTTGGCCAGTGGAACTTCCGGGACATTGTCGAAACGGATCTTGCCGGGCGCTTCCATGGTTGCTTGCTTCATCGAACCTTCCCCCATTTTTCAGAAATTACTCCCCGCGGCGCCAACGACCTAAACGACGCCGGTCTCCTTCATCGCCGCCGCGTAAGCTGGCAATCCGTCCGTAAGCATTTGTCGCGGTGGCCCCACGCCCATTGTCCCGACGAACCGGTCGCAAATGCTCGCCTGCGGCGCCATCGTCCGTTCCTTCCTTCGTCGCCGCGGTCACGGCATGCCGCTAGTATGCGGAAAAATTGACCCTTCATTGTCGTTTGTACTCGCGCCTCTGTCTGGTCACGGCGTTTCCGCGTCTATCTCGTTGCCGAATCGCAGTTTGTTCAACCGCTGTTTCATCATGCGGAACCGTTCCTCATGCGCGCCACCCCGTCGCAACGCGACTGCGGTCGAGAGCACGTCCATGACGACCAGCGCGGCGATCCGCGAGATCGTCGGTGTGTAGATGTTCGTGTTGTCGAGCGTCTCGACGATCAGAGCGACGTCGCACTCCGCGGCGAGAGGGGACACTGAGCCAGTTACAGCGATCACCTTGGCGCCGTTGGCGCGCGCCGTGCGGGCGACCTCGATCAGTGATTTGGTGCGGCCGGTATTGGAGATCACCACGGCGACGTCTGTCGGGCGCATCATCGACGCCACCATGATTTGTTGATGTGAGTCCTGCTGGGCGCCGCAGGGCACGCCAAACAGAGGGAATTTCTGCTGCGCGTCGCTGGCGACGATCCCCGAGGCCACGAAACCGAAGAATTCGATGGCGGTGGCGCCCTGCAACAGGTCCACGGCTCGCTCGATCGCGTTGTGGTCGAGATGGCCGCGCGCCCAATCGAGGCTTGTGATCGTGTAGTCGAAGATCTTCTCGATCACGGCGTCTAGCGAGTCGGCGCCGGAAAGAACGGAATGCGTCGCCGGCATTCCAAGGGCCAGACTATGGGCTAGCCGCAGCTTGAATTCCTGGAAGCCCGAACAGCCGATCGCGACGCAAAAGCGGATGACGGTCGGCTGGCTGACGCCGGCGAAATCGGCGGCCTGCGCCAGAGTTGCGGACAGAACGCGCCGCGGGTCCGTCAACACGACATCGGCGACCTTCCGCTCGGACTTGCGCAGATCGTTGTAGGCGACGCGCGTCGCCTCGACGACGTTTCTCGCGGCTCCGTGCGACCGATTGTGTTCCTCAAGAGCCATGGACATCGTCCTCATGGAAAAAGCGGGAACTTAGTCCAAGCTCAGCGAGTAGGCTACCTGCATTCGCGCCCGTGTTCCGGCGACCGAAGCTTTCGCGAGCGCGTCGTCGATTTCGGCAGGCTCCGCCGTATTGAAGGCGAACATGCCGTAGTGATGGGCGATCATTGCGGGAATGGAACAGTCCTCGCAAAGCGCCAGCGCTTCATCGATGGAGAAATTGCCGGCGAAGCCGGCGTTCGTCATTGCCGGCGAGCGCCCGTTCGCCGGCAGCAGGGCGAGATCGGGAGCCAGCCCTGTGATTTCTTCGCGCTGCCCCGCGAAAGGCACGCAATCGCCGGAGTGGAAGATCGTGACCCCGGACGCGCCGAGCGCGTAGCCGAGAAACCGGCAACGCTCCTGATCGTCGCGCTCGATCGTCTCGTGCGCTGCGTGCGCCGCACATATGAGCAGACCCGGAAGAGGCCGGACGGACTCTCCTGCGTCGATGGCGATCAGCCGCGCGTCGTCGACCTGGATTCGTTCGCGCGCCAGCGCCGCCGAAGCGGCGGGGACGACGAAGCGTAAGCGCGGCCACAGGCGAGCGAGGGGGGCGAGCGTCCCCGGATCCATGTGGTCGGTGTGGTGATGGGTGCAAAGCACGAGATCGATCGGCCCCAACTCGTCGGGCGCGACGGGCGGCGGGCTCATGCGTTCGTGCGAAAAGCGGCTGTTGGCGTACTTCTTCGCCAACGTGTCCGAGAGATAGGGGTCGATAACGACGCGCAGCCCGACGATGTCAATCAGAAACCCCGCCTGACCCAACCAGTAAAGGGCGGCGTCTGATCGCGCCGGCGCGCGAAGGCGTTGGACCAGCGGCTCGGGGAAGGGGTTCTCGATCAACCGCGCGGTCATGGCGAGGCGCTCGAGAGAGCCTCGAGCAAATTCTCCACCGCGGCCGTCGTGGCGCGATCGACGCTCTCCTCGGTGTATCCCCCGATATGAGCAGTCGCGATCACGCGCGGGTCGCCCGCAAGCGTCAGGTCGCGCGGCGGCTCCTCGTTGAAGACATCCACCGCATAGCAGGCGACCTGTCCCGTGTTCAGAGCTTCCAACATCGCCCCTTCGTCGATGAGCGATGCGCGCGCCGTGTTAACGACGATCACGCCGCGGCGACATGCGGCGAACTGCAGCGCGCCGAACAATGGGCGACCATCGGTCGCGGCCGGACAGTGCAGGGTGACGATATCCGACTCCGCGATCAGCGTTGCGAGATCGGCAAGAAGCGTAGCGGCGTCGGCATTCGCCGCCTGCGGCGCGGGATCGTAAGCGACAACTCTGGCGCCCAGCGCCACAGCCAACCTCGCAACTTCGCGTCCGATGGCGCCGTAGCCGACGACGCCCACAGTGCGATCGCGGAGCTCGCGCCCGATGTGTCGCGGCCAGCGACCCGACTTGATTCCACTGTCGGCGAACGGAATGTGACGCATGGCGGAGAACATGAGCCCAATCGTCAATTCCGCGACGCCATGCGCGTTGGCGCCTCCAGCGGTGCGCAGCGCGATTCCGCGCTGCGAGAGCGCCGACAGAGGCAGGTTGTCGACGCCGACGCCGTTACGGCTGATGGCGCGTAAGCGACGAGCAGCGGCGATCACGGCTTCCGAGACGGGCTCCACGCCGGCTAGCCACCCGACGACTTCGGGCGTCAGGCGCAACAGCTCCCGCTCGCTAGGCGCTTTCCCAGCCTCGCAATAGACAATATCGTAGCCAAACTCACGCAGTCGTTCGACAGCCGGGTGATGCGAGGCCGTAAGCGAGCGGGGCGTGACAAGAATGCGCAGCATGGTCTCAGCCTTTCGCGGCGGCCATGGCGATCTCCGACAGCGCGTCGAAGGCGGGCCCGCTCGTCGGAATGTCGATGTGGAAGACCTCGGCGATCACCTGCGTCCAGCCATGCAGGAAGTAGGTCCACCCGTCTTCGATGCGCAGGTTGCGCTGCGACGCCTGCGCGCGAGCCTGATCGAGAAAACGCAGCTTGCCGCGATAGTTGAGGTCCCAGACGATGCAGTTCTCGGGGAACTGAACCGCGTCTGACAGGGGAGAACCAGGCGCGTCCTTTCCGAGCCCCGTCGCGTTGACGATGAGGGAACCCGGCCTGAGGTTGGCGACAACCGCGTCGTTGTCGGCGCTCCCGGGCGCGAGCACGTAGTCGACCGGCACGCCGGCGTCCAGTTCGTGATGAATGCGCCGGATTTCCGCCAGTCTCGCGGGGCTACGATTGGAAACGATGACGCGCAAAGGGCGATCGGCGCCGCGGCTTTTCTGCATCAAGTGCCAGGTGATGGCGATGGTGGAGCCCCCGGCGCCCATCGAAAACAGTTCGCCGCCCGTTCGCTCGAAATGGCGCTCGGGCAGGAAGCCGTCCAACGCGAGGCCCGAGGAGATCGGGTCCTTCGCGTGACACACGAGTTTGCCGGCGCGCTTGGAGAGGCAGCTCGTCTCGCCCATGAAGCGCGCATGGACGTCGATCTCGTCGAACTGGTCGCGACAAGCGTCATAGAGATCAATCTTGTGCGTCGTCACCAAGGCTCCGAGCGAGAGCGGATCACGTTTAAGGAACTCGACCGCCTCGCGATAGCCGGCCGCCGGCGCATGCAGCGGGAAGTCGACGCCTTTGATCACTGCGTCCTTCAGGCCGAGCTGCTTGGCCCAGGCTGGAAAGACCGTCATGATCGAACTCTTCGCGGTCGTCACCCCGAAGAAATACAGGGTCGGCCTCGTGGCGGTTGAATACCTTGTCATTTCGTTCTCGTGCGAATTTCGGCGGCGCGCGTGACCGCGGCCCTGGCTTTCTTGGCGATGTCCGCGAAGCGTCGCTCGCGAATGTCTTCGGTCCGCGCGATCCAGGTGCCGCCGACAGCCGCGACCGATTTCAGCTTCAGCCAGTCTTCCATCGTCTCCAGGCTGACGCCGCCCGTCGGCACGAAACGGACGCCGAGATGCGCGAAGGGGGCCGCGATCGCCTCCAACGCGCGCGGTCCGCCGGCGACCCCGGCGGGAAAGAACTTCGCCAGCCGAACGCCGCGCCGAATCGCTCCGCCGAGTTCACTCGGCGTCATGACGCCCGGCGAGAACGGCAGGCCCAGCGCCTTGGCCGATTCGAGGATTTCCGGATCGCAGCCTGGCGCGAATCCGAAGCGTGCGCCCGCGGCCACGGCCGCCTTCAACGAGTCAAGATCGAGCACGGTGCCGGCGCCGATCAGCAATTCCGGACGAGCCTCTTTCAGCGCCGTCAATGTCTGCGCGGCGGCGGCTGTGCGAAAAGTGATTTCCGCAACCTTGAGGCCGCCCTCCAGCAGAGCGTCCGCCAGCGCGACGGCGTCGCGGGCGTCTTCGATCGCAATGACGGGCACGACGCCGAGGGCGGCGATGACGGCGAATGGATCGGACATGTTTCTCATCTCTCCGGAGGCGCGTCAGGACGCGGTGGCGTAGAGGTGTTCGAGACGGGCGGCGGGGCGGCCGCGATAACCCGCGTTGGGCGCGAGTTCCCAACCGCCGGCGCCGTCTTCGACGACCCGGCTGCGCATTCCGTTGGCTTCCTCGATGATCGCGTAGTCCTGTCCCGAATCGGCGGGATAGGCGAAGGTCATCACTAGGTCTTCGGTCCCGACGTTGACGGAGCGATGGATCCAGTATGGCGGCACATAACAGAGGGTTCGCGGGCCGATCTCGATCGTGCGGACTTCGCCTTCGGGCGACTCCAGCAACATCACGCCATGGCCATGCTCGCCATAGTACATCTCTGGCCTGTTGGCTCTGGCGTGGATGTGCCCGCGCGTGAGAAAATACTCACGGCCGACTTTGCCGGGTCGCATCCGCGTGACCCCGATGATCAGGTCGCCCGCATCCTCGGAAGGCTTGAAGTCGGTGACTTCGTACGCCAGCGTGTCGGCCCCAGCCTTGGCGACCAGGGCGCGAAAGGCTCCCGCGTCCTCATAGAGCCCGTCGAGGTCCGCGTACCTCTTCACGTATCGGTTCGTGGCGCCGCCCAGCTCGCCTCTGGCGACGTCCACACGGAAGATTCCCGGTTCCCTCAGTTTCATTTACATCCCTTTCACGGCCTAATTGACGACTAGCGGGTGTTTCGAATATTGTACTTTTGCTACATATTCGTCAAGCCCAATCGTGGAGCGATACAACAAACTCTGAACCGAAAATCCACCACCTAACTCCTACCGGCGGGATTTCGCGACGTTCGGGTTTGGACAGATAGCGCCACCGGCAGTCGGTGCGCAGCAGATAGAAGATGGCGCTGCCTGCCTCGCGCGCGTTCGTCGGGCGCGCTCACCCGCGGGATCGGGGAGAGGGATCAGCGGTTCAAGACGCGCCCATTCGTCATCCGTCGTGTCGCTGAGATGATGTCCGCCGACCGGCGCGTAGGTCTTGCCCGCACGTACATCTTGCGATGCTGCTCGTCCACATTCCGAATCATCCGATGCTCCGGAAATTCCGAGAAACACGCACGTCGCGCGGGCGCAACGATCTTTTGGGTGTAGTGGGTATGCACTTTACGCCCGTATCCGCCGCGGGTGGCGATTGGCGGCGCCGTCGTCGTCCGGGTTGACGATGGAGCGATAGGTGGCCGCCCCGATGGCCACGACCTGTTGGGCGAGACGGTAGAAGAACATGCCGCGGGCCTTGGAGTTGCGGCGATTGAAGCGGAACGCGAATTCGCCGAAGTAGTAGTCGAGATGCTGGTGCTGGATTCCGCCCTGGAGGGTTCCTATGAGCCATCGCTTGAGCGGCGAGGCGACTTTGTGGACGCGCGGCATGACGATGTGTGCTGGATCGGTGCTGGCCGCTGATGACGGTGACCCGGTGCTGGCAGCCGGCGGGGGGCCAGACCTGCGTATCCGCTCGAGCCGTCGGTCTGGATCGCTGCGCCCGTCGCGATAGTGCTGCGCACGAAAAGTAGCAGGCTATCGGCCGAGACATCGCGGATGCGGCACAGCCGGGCCCGGCCAAAGCCGCGCCCATCCTTCTCGACGGCGACGGCAAAGATGGCTTTGGTGGTCGTCTCCCTGCCGGACACTCCCTTTTCCCGTTCGCGGACATAGAACTCATCCACCTCAACCCGCCATGCAGGCTGTCCCAGCCCCGTCGGACCATCGTCCGCCGCAGCTTGTGTAGCCGCGTCCACGCCGTCCGGTAGCTGCCGAGTCCGAGGACAGGCTGCAGGCCCAGGGCACTGACGCCGTTCTTCTGGCTGGTGATGAACCACATCGCGGCGAACCACTGCCGCAGGGGCTTGTGAGTGTCCCGAAAGATCGTGCCGGCGGTCACGGAAACCTCCGCCTCGCACCTCCGACACCGCAGCCGGCCGCGCGACATCTCCCACTGTGAACGGCGGTCAGAATCCGCGCTTATTCGGCGGCGGGAGCATTTTGGACTGATGGCGGCGGATTGTCCCGATAGTCCATAGGGGGGACCCGTCCCCGGAGCGGAGCGCCGACGGCGCGCAGC
>Ga0255350_1000712_pt1 | contig 12072 bp, 10 predicted proteins | sample HBST25r1metaG_FD_186028 | JGI IMG/M metagenome (GOLD analysis project Ga0255350, IMG submission 186028) | Peat soil microbial communities from Stordalen Mire, Sweden - H.B.S.T-25.r1 | ecosystem: Environmental > Terrestrial > Soil > Wetlands > Peat | place: Sweden: Norrbotten County, Stordalen...
CGCGGCGATCGGCATCGAGCCGACGGCGGCGGCGTTGCCGGTGCGGCCGGGATAGAGCGCGCCGTCGAGGACCAGCCCGCCGCCGACGAAAGCGCCGAGGAAGAAGTAGAGGAAGTCGTGCCGCCGCCGCGCCTCGCCGAAGAAGAATTCGGCGGCGCAGGCCGAAGTCGCGTCGTTGCACAGCGTGACGCTGAACGGCGCGGCGCGCGCCAGCTCCTCTTCGATCGAGAACGAGCGCCAAGCGTCCATCTTGTCGGCGGGGGCGCCAATCTCGGCCGCCCAGTTCCAAAGGTGGAACGGCGCCGCGACGCCGAGGCCGGCGATGCGGCGGCGTTGCTTCAGCGTCAGCGAGGCGACCAGCGGCGCAAGTTCGTCGTTGATGAAAGCCATCACCAGATCCGGCGTCGGATACCGATAAGTGCGGTGGGCGCGGCGGCGGACGGCGCCGCAGAAATCGATCAGCACCAGGTCGAAACTGCGGCGGCCGATCTTCAGTCCGATCGAGAACGCGCCTTCAGGATCGAGCGAGACGGGAACGGTCGGTTGGCCGACCCGGCCGCGCAGGGGCGCCTCGCGCTTGAGCAAGCCGTCGGCCTGCAGGCGGTTCATGATCGTCGAGGTGGACTGGACCGACAGGCCGGTCATGCGCGCGACCTCGATTTTCGACAGCGGTCCAAAGCGGCGCGCGAGCGACAAGATCAGCCGCTCGTTGTATAGACGTACGCCCGCCTGATCGGCGCCGCCGGCGTTAGCGGGCGACGGCGAAACGGAAGGCGCGCTCTCGTCGTCCAGCGCCGGCATAAAGACTCCTGTCGCGATTCTTCTCGTCGGCGGGTGACCTGCGCCGCGCCGACCGTCGCTGCATCTAGCATGCCGCGTCCGCGATCGCTGCGCCTAGGATGCAAGCGCCGAAGCGCTGCGTCAATAATAAATCAGACCACAATAATTATCCTTGACTCGCGCTTCGGGGACGCCCCAAATACCGGCGACGGCGCGACGTGGGTTGGTCAATCGAAGCCGCTTCGTCGCCGCAACGCTGCGGGGTGAGACGCGGGATACGCCGCCGGCCCCGATGTTCAGGGAGGAATCGTATGTCGAGAACAATCGCACTTCTGATGAGCGCCGCCGTTGCGGCTCTCGCGATCGCCGTCGCCACGCCTTCTTACGCCGCCGACATCGTCGGCCTCGTCACCAAGACCAACACCAATCCGTTCTTCGTCAAGATGAAGGAAGGCTTCGAGGCCAAAGCCAAGGAAGTCGGCCTCACCCCGCAGGCCTACGCCGGCAAGGTCGACGGCGACAACGACGGTCAGGTCAAAGCGATCGAGCAGCTTATGGCTGCCGGCGCCAAGGGCATCTTGCTGGTGCCGAGCGACTCGACGGCGATCGTGCCGACGGTGAAGAAGGCGCGCGACGCCGGCATCATCGTCATCACGCTCGACACGCCGCTCGATCCAGTCGACGCCGCCGACGCGCTGTTCGCCACCGACAATTTCAAGGCCGGCGAGCTCATCGGCCAGTGGGCCAAGGGCACCCTCGGCGACAAAGCTTCGAGCGCCAAGATCGCGACGCTCGATCTGACGGCGAACCAGCCGTCGGTCGACTATCTGCGCCACAACGGCTTCCTCACTGGCTTCGGCATCACGGTGAAGGATCCCAAGCACTTCGCGATGAGCGACAGCCCGCAGATCGTCGGGTCGGACCTGAGCGATGGCGCGACCGAAGGCGGCCGCAAGGCGATGGAGAACATCCTGCAGAAGGCCGACAAGATCGACCTCGTCTATGCGATCAACGAGCCGGCGGCTTACGGCGGCTACGCGGCGCTCAAGGCGGCGGGCAAGGAAAAGGACGTGACGATCGTCGCAGTCGACGGCGGCTGCCAGGGCGTCAAATGGGTCAAGGAAGGCATCATCGGCGCCACCTCGCAGCAATATCCGCTGCTGATGGCGGCCGACGGCGTCCAGGCCGTAGCCGACTTCATCAAGACCGGCAAGAAACCCACCAGCATGGACACCGGCGAGAAACTCGTCACCGACCACCCAGTGCCCGGCGTTCCGTCGATCAGCGTCGACGAGGGCCTGAAGCTCTGCTGGGGTTGATTTAGCCCGAAGTCAGGAGCTTAATTTCGTCAAGAGTCGATCGGTCGGCGCCTGCCTGTCGCGGGCGCCGATTTCGCAAGAAAACGCATCGACGGCGAGGGAGCGACGGGGGTGGCCATGAGCGAAGCCTCATCCACAGGGGGGCGTGCTCCGCAAGAATTCGAGCAGGCGTTGGTCGGCGCGGCTGCAGCGGTCGCGACCTTCGAGGAAGACCAGCCCACTTTGCTTCAGCGCCTGCAGCGCTTCCTGCACGTCTATCCGACGACCGTTCCCTTCGTTGTGCTGGTGCTCGGCTTGCTGCTCGGCGTCGCGGTCAATCCGTTGCGCTTCACCGCCGCCAGCAATTTCTCGACGATCCTGACCCAGGTGATGGTCACCGGCATTCTCGGCGTCGGACAGACGCTGGTGATCCTGACCGCCGGCATCGACCTTTCGATCGGCGTCATCATGGTGATTTCGTCGGTGGTGATGGGCCGCCTCGCGGTTTTCGACGGCGTTCCGACCATCCTCGCCTTCCCGATCGGCCTTGCCTGCGGCGCGTTCTTCGGCGGCCTCAACGGCGTGCTGGTGACGCGCATGCGGATGCCGCCATTCATCGTCACGCTCGGCACGCTGTCGATCGTCGGCGCTCTCAATACCTTCTATTCGCAGAGCGAAACGATCGGCATGCAGGACATCGAGAACAAGGCGTATTTCCTGCAAATCATGGGCAATCAGCTGCTGATCGGCACCGCCCGCGTCATGTGGGGCACTTTCCTCATGCTGCTGATCGCGGCGATCTTCTGGTACGTGCTCAATCGCACCGCCTACGGACGCCACGTCTACGCGACCGGCGACGATCCGGAGTCAGCGCGGCTGGCCGGCATCGACACCGACCGCATCCTGTTCAGCGTCTACGTGCTCGCCGGAATCATCGCGGCGGTCGCCGGTTGGGCGCTGATCGGCCGCGTCGGCGCGATCAGCCCGACGGCGGGCGAGAACGCCAACCTCGACAGCATCACCGCGGTGGTGATCGGCGGCACCAGCCTGTTCGGCGGCCGCGGCTCGATGGTCGGCACCTTGGTCGGGGCGCTGATCGTCGGCGTGTTCCGCTCCGCCGTATCGCTCGCCGGGCTCGACGTGCTGTGGCAGGAATTCGCCATCGGCGTGCTGATCATCGTTGCGGTTGCGCTCGACCAATGGATCCGGAGGGTTTCGAAATGACCGCCGAACCGATCTTGCAGGCGCGCGGCCTGGTGAAGCGTTTCGGGCGCGTCGTCGCGCTCGACCACACCGACTTCGACCTCTATCCCGGCGAGATTCTCGCCGTGATCGGCGACAACGGCGCCGGCAAGTCGACGCTCATCAAGGCCTTGTGCGGCGCGCTGACGCCGGACGCCGGCGAGATTCGCCTCGCTGGCGAAATCGTGCATTTCAAGTCGCCGATCGAGGCGCGCGAGGCGGGCATCGAGACCGTTTACCAGAACCTCGCTTTGTCGCCGGCCCTGTCGATCGCCGACAACATGTTTCTCGGCCGTGAGATCCGTGTGCAGGGCGGGTTCGGCGGCCTGTTCCGGCTGCTCAACCGTGCCGCAATGCAGAAGTTCGCGCGCCAGAAGCTCAACGAAATCGGCCTGATGACGATCCAGAACATCAATCAACCGGTCGAGACGCTGTCGGGCGGCCAGCGCCAGGGCGTCGCGGTCGCGCGCGCCGCCGCCTTCGCGCGCCGCGTCATCATCATGGACGAGCCGACCGCGGCGCTCGGCGTCAAGGAATCGCGCCGTGTGCTCGAGCTCATCCTCGACGTCAAGCGGCGCGGCCTGCCGATCATCCTCATCTCGCACAACATGCCGCATGTGTTCGAGGTCGCCGATCGCATCCACATCCACCGGCTCGGCCGGCGGCTCGCGGTCATCGACCCCCACAAGCAGACGATGTCGGAAGCCGTGGCGATGATGACCGGCGCGCTCGCCCCGCCGGCCGAGCAGGCCGCATGACCCTGGCGATCGCTGTTGCAGAATTGTCGCACAGCGCCAGCTTCGTAATGGTATAGTTCTAAACTATCTTCCCAACCGCCCACGAGTCGCGCATTGTGGCGACAAAGTGTTGCACCCGACGGTGGGTCACAAGGGGGAAGTCCAATGGGGATCCGGTATCAGTGTGGCGGAGTGTCTCGTTGTGCGCTCGCGGCGGCGGCAACTCTGGCCGTCACCGCCGCTGCGGCGGCCGACTATCCGACCAAGAAAGCGCCGCCGCCGGCGCCCGCCCCTGTCGTCGTCGCGCCGATCACGTCGGGCTTTTTCATCAAGGCCGGCTTCCTCTATGGAAACAACCAGACCACAGCGAAGCTGTACTCGGAACCCGCCGCTGGAGCTCCGCAACAACGCGTCGACGGCGTCGGCGCGACCGTCGGCAACGTCGCCACACTGGGCTTCGAGGCAGGCTACTTTGTGACGCCGAACGTGTCGGTCGACGTTTCCGCCGGCATTCCGCGATGGGCGAACGACAAGAGCAAAGGCACGCCAGGGTTTCCGTTCCTGATTGGCTCCGGCCCGCCCACCTTCGTCTCGCCGCCCTACTACCCCCTGCCGCCGAACGGCGCGACGCTGGCCAAGATCATGCCGTCGTTCGTTCCGCTGACGGTGCTCTACCACTTCAACCAATTCGGCGCGTTCCAGCCTTATATCGGCGGCGGCGTCGCTGCGGTGTTCTCGTTCCGGACGAAAGACGAGTTCAACACCGGCGTCACCGTCGACCCTAACATCGGCGCGGTCCTGCAAGGCGGCGCCGACGTGATGATCGATCAGCACTGGGGTTGGACGTTCGACGTCAAGAAGGTGTTCGCCAACGTCGTTTCGCATGCGACCGGCGACAATCTCGCGACGCTCGGCGGGCCATATCCGCCAATCTCAATTCCCGTCTCCGGCACGCAGAAGACCTATTTCCAGCCGTGGGTTCTCTCGACCGGCGTCGTCTATCGCTTCTGATCGAGGCGTCGTGAAGCGCGGCGGCTTGCGCATAAGGCGGGCCGCCGACTATCCTCGCCCGCCGCGCGCGGCTTCGGTTCCGCGCCGAGCGAGGAGTTTCCTTCGATGCGTTATCGTCCGCTTGGCCGCACCGGCCAATTCGTCTCGGAAATCTGCCTCGGCACCATGACCTTCGCCGGCGGCGCGGGATTCTGGCGCGCCATCGGCGCGGTCGAGCAGAAGGGCGCGACGGCGCTGGTCGAGCGGGCGCTCGCCGCCGGCGTCAACTTCATCGACACCGCCGACGTCTACTCGGAAGGCCAATCCGAGGTCGTGCTCGGCCAGGCGTTGCGCGATTTGAAGGTCGATCGCGCAGACGTGATCGTCGCCACCAAGGTGCGCGGCCGCACCGGGCAGGGTCCGAACGCGGTCGGCCTGTCGCGCGGCCACATCATGGATCAGATCGCCGGCAGCCTGAAGCGGCTCGGTCTCGATCACGTCGACCTCTATCAGATCCACGGCTTCGATCCTGTCACGCCGATCGAGGAAACGCTGCGCGCGCTCGACGATTGCGTGTCGCGCGGGTTGGCGCGGACGATCGACTGCTCCAACCTCGCCGCTTGGCAGATCATGAAGGCGCTGGGGATTTCCGAGCGGCGCGGCTTCGCCCGCTTCGAGACGGTGCAGGCCTATTACACCATCGCCGGACGCGACCTCGAGCGCGAGATCGCGCCGCTGGTCGAGGATCAGGGGCTCGGCGTGATGGTGTGGAGCCCGCTCGCCGGCGGCCTGCTGACCGGCAAGTTCGCGCGCGACGGCAAAGGGCCGGAGGGCGCGCGCCGCGCGGCGTTCGACTTTCCGCCGGTCGACAAGGATCGCGCCTTCACGATCGTCGACGCGATGCGGCCGATCGCGGAGGCGCACGACGCGTCGGTCGCGCGCGTCGCGCTCGCCTGGCTGTTGCAGCGCAAGGGCGTGATGAGCGTCATAGTCGGCGCCAAGACGATCGAGCAGCTCGACGACAATCTCGCCGCCGCCAAGCTCACGCTGAGCGCCGCGGAGATCGCGACGCTCGACACGGTGAGCGCGTTGCCGCCCGAATATCCAGGCTGGATGATCGGGCGCCAGGGCGAGGGACGGCTCCCGGCGGAGAAATAGGCTAGCCCTCGGATCGCGCCGAGCGCGGCGGCGGCGCCTTGTTGAACAGGCCCGGCGCTTTGTAGGCGACCGCGACGGCGGCGAACAGGGCGACGGCGCTGACCGTGAAAGGGAGGATGGAATGACGCGTAAGGTTTCGTGGGGCGTGCTCGGCGTAGCCGATATCGGTCTCAAGCGGGTCATTCCCGGCATGCAACGCGGCGAGATTTCGCATATCGACGCGATCGCCTCGCGCGATCTCGCAAAAGCGGAAGCGGCGGCGTCGGCGCACGGCGTCGCCAGGGCCTACGGCTCCTATGAGGAGCTGCTCGCCGATCCGGCGATCGAGGCGATCTACAATCCGCTACCCAACGAGCTGCACGTCCCCTGGACGATCCGCGCGCTCGAGGCGGGCAAGCATGTTCTGTGCGAGAAGCCGATCGCGCTCGACGCCAAGGAGGCGCAGGCGCTGGTCGCGGCGCGCGATGGCGCCGGCAAGCTCGTCGCCGAGGCGTTCATGGTTCGCCATCACCCGCAATGGCGGCGCGCGCGCGAGATCGCGCGCTCCGGCGCGATCGGCGAAGTGCGCGCGATCCAGACCTTCTTCGCCTACCGCCTGCTCGACGCCGGCAACATCCGCAACAAGCCGCTGGGCGGCGGCGCGCTCTACGACATCGGCTGCTACGCGATCCTGACTGCGCGCTTCGTGTTCGGCGCCGAGCCGATCCGGGTCGTGGCGAGCCTCGACGTCGATCCGAAATTCGGCACCGATCGCTTGACCAGCGCGCTGATCGAGTTCCCCGGCGGGCGGCATCTGACCTTCACCTGCGCGACCCAGGTCCAGGACTATCAGCGGGTGACGATCGTCGGCGAGGCTGGCCGCGTCGAGATCGCCGTGCCGTTCAACGCGCTGATCGACCGGCCGATGCGCATCGCGATCGACAGCGGCGTCGATCTCGTCGGCGGCGGCGCCAGGGTCGAGGAATTCCCGGTCTGCGATCAATACACGCTGCAGGGCGACGCCTTCTCGCGCGCCGTTCTCGGCCAAGCGCCGCTCGAATTCCCGATCGAGGACGCGATCGCCAACATGCGCGTCATCGACGCGGCGTTCCGCTCGGCGCGCAGCGGCGGCTGGGAGAAGCCGTAGGCAGGCTCGACAACAGCAGGGCGGCGAGAATGATCGCGCCGCCGGCGAACTGCAGCGGCGTCATCGTCTCGCCGAGCACAGTCCACGCCGCCAGCGCCGTGAACGGCGGCTGGGCGAGGATCACCAGGGCGATGACGCCGACCGACGCGCGGCCCATCGCCATCGAGGTCAGCCCCTGTCCGAGCGCGTGGACGCCCAAGCCGAGCAGCACGGCGATCATCCAGCCGAACGCGCTCGACGGGATCATCGTCTCGCCGTGCAGCCACGCCGCGACGGCGAGGACGACGGCGGAAATCGCGGAGGTCCACATCGTCGCCGTCACGGCGTCGAGCCGAAGGCGGAGCTGCTTGATCAGCAGGAGATAGCCCGAGTAGGTGATTGATGAGCAAAGCGCGAGCGCGTCGCCGAAGCCGATGTGCGTCGGGGCGACCAATCCGGCCATCGTCCAGGCGCCGAGCAGCGCGAGGCCGAAAGCCAGCCATATGCGCGACGACGACCGCTCGCGGAAGAACAGCGCGCCGCCGATGACGGTGGCGATCGGCCCGACCGCGCCGATGAAGGCGGCGTTGGCGATCTTGGTGCCGGTCAGCGCGATGTGGAAGAATCCGATGTTGAGCGCGAAGGCGAGGCCGGCGAACAACAGCAGGCTGGCGGAACGCCCGGGCTTCGCGGCGTCGCGCTGATCGCGCTGGACGAACTTCGCCAGCGCCGCCAGCGCCGGCGCGGCGAGCCCGACCCGCCAGGCGCCGGCGGCGAACGGCCCGACGTCGATCAGGCGCACCAGCACGCCCGACCAGGCGGTGATCAACGTTCCCGCGATCATCGCGAGGACGCCGAGGCGGTCGACTTTCGCAGGGAAGACGGGGAGCGCGTCTGCGACGCGCGAAGCGGAGGACATTGCGTCCTCGATAGCTGATTTGCGGCGGCGGCGATCGGCGCGAAGTCAAAATCGCGCATTTGTGAACGAAGGACGCGCTCGAACGCGCCATTTTCCCGCAGCGGCGCGCGTCACGCGATTCCGCGGACCGCAGCGACGCCCGAAGTGGAAGCGCGCCGGCGCCCGCCGTCGACGCGCGCGTCATCGACGCGGCGCTCCGCTCGGCGCGGCGCGGCGGACGGGGGCGCCGCCAGGGCGCGAAAGCACGACGGCGACGAGGATGAGCGCGCCGCCCGCGATCTGTAGCGACGTCATCGCCTCGCCGAGCACGAGCCACGCGATGAGCGCCGAAAACGGCGGCTGAGCGAGGAGCACCAACGCGATGAGGCTGACCGGCGCGCGGCCCATCGCCACCGAGGTCAGCCCTTGTCCCGTCGCGTGCGTGACGAAGCCGAGCAGCGCAACGATCATCCAGCCGAACGCGCTCGAGGGGATCATCGTCTCGCCGTGCAGCCAAGCGGCGCCGGCGAGAAGGATCGCCGAAACCGCCGCCGACCACAGCGTCGCCGTCGCGGCGTCGAGCCGAGCGCGGAGCTGCTTGATGATCAGCAGATAGGTCGCGTAAGCGATCGCCGCCGACAGGGCGAAAGCGTCGCCGTAGCCGACTCGGGCCGGCCCCGCCATGCCCGCCATGACCCAGGCGCCGACCAGCGCCAGGGCGAGCGCGAGCCACACACGCGACGGCGGACGCTCGCGGAAGAAGAGGGTACCGCCGACGACGGTCAAGATCGGCGCGACATTGCCGATGAAGGTCGCGTTGGCGACCTTGGTTCCGGTCAGCGAGATGTGGAACGAGCCGACGTCGAGAGCGAAAGCGAGGCCGGCCAGGATCAGCAATCCGGCGACGGGCGCGAGCGCCGGGCTCGACGTCGTCTGCCCGCGCCGTGCGAACCGTGTCCACGCCGCCAGCGCCGGGACGGCGAGCCCCATGCGCCAGGCGGCGCCGGCGAGCGGGCCGACGTCGAGGAAACGCGCAAGCACGCCCGACCAGGCGATGATCGCCGTGCCAACGAGGAGCGCCGCGACGCCGACGCGGTCGGCGCCGGCGCGAGGGATGGGCAGGGCGGTCTCTGCTGGCGAAAGGTCGGTCATCCCCTTTGCTAGCCGATTTGGCGGACCGGAGGCTAGGCGCCAGCGACCCCACCGGTCGTCGGCCGGGGCAAGCCCGGCGGGCGTGCAAGTCCGGTCCTCGATCGAGCCGTCTCAATGGCTTATGTGCGATTTTCTGTCCCATTCGCGTCGCGTCGGAGCCGGCTGGCGCCGTCAGGCGGCAGCGCCGCTCCTACGCCGCGCATCGGCCGCGCTTCGCACGGCGCCAGGCCAGGGGGGCGAGGGGCTTGGCTGTCAAGCCGCGCGTCAAGTTTTGTCAAGTCTTGTCAAACAATGTCAAGCTGCGGCAAGCCTTGGCAAGGGCATAGCCTTTACGAGTCAATGGCTTGCGGCGCGTCAAGGGCGGCCTCAGCGATTGTCGAGTCGTCCTCGCCCGGCGCGTCGGCTTCGTCGAGCGGCGCCGCGTCGCTGTGCAGCTCCCGATGCCGCTTGATGTTCTCGGCCATGCTGTTGAGCTTGGCGATCAGCTTCTCGCGGGCGCCCTCGTCATAGGCCGCGTCGGCGACGTCGACGTCGAAGTACCGGTCGAGCCGGTCGAGCCGGTCGAGCACCCGCAGCAGCCGGTCGATGGCGGCAAGCTCGCCGTCGGCGACACTGCGCGCGGCGAGCCGCAAAGCCGGCTCGAGCCGGGCGATCTGCACGCGGGCATGGACGAGCTTGGTCTCGCTCTCGCTCGCTTCAAACGCCCGGGCGACGATCTGGCGCACGCGCTCGCGCGAGATCGCCTCCTCGCGCCCGATCGCCGCGTAGGACCAGCCGGTCTGCACCATCGCCAGAATGCGGAGGCGCCGGAATTCGCGCTGCCGCGCCGCGCGGCGCCGGCCGGTGGAGGAAGGGGAGGCGAGGGGCGTTTCGGTCACGGGTCGGCTCCTTCGGCGCGCGGCGGCGAGCGGCCGCGGGGTACGGATTTGACGAAGGATTAAAATAGTACGGATTCTGAAAAACAGAGAGATATTACGGCCATTGGGGTAGCGGGTCGGTTTCGACTGCCGTTTTGCGCCCATTACAGCCGGTCCCGACCATTGAGGCGGTTCTCGAAGGCAGGCCCCATGCCGACGAGGAGAAGCTTTCGGCGACGATGAGCGGAGAGCGGTCCTAGATCGAAATTCGGCGCCGAAGTCTGATCCAGCGATGACCAATCGTCTCAATGCGTTGGAACGCCGATCAGCAGTAAGACCGTATGTCCGCTGAGCTGAGGTGGCTCGCCCTACAGTGCGCCTTCGAGGGTTGATCGGAGAGGCCGAGCCGATCCTCACCGCAGGAGGGCGAGCCGTGGAGCATTGTAGCGAGATATTCGTCGGCATCGATGTGGCGAAGGCGAGGAACGCGATCACCGTGGCGGACGGGGTGCGCGGTGGCGAGGTGCGCTTCATCGGCGAGGTGGACGCCTCCGCGGAGAGCATGCGCCGAGTGGTGAAGCGGCTGACCGCGAACGGCGAGCTGGCGCACTTCTGCTACGAGGCGGGGCCCACCGGCTACGGCCTGCATCGGTTGATCACCTCGCTCGGCCATTCTTGCACGGTTGTGGCGCCGTCGCTGATCCCGAGAAAGCCGGGCGATCGGGTCAAGACTAACCGGCGGGATGCCGTCGGTTTGGCTAGGCTGCTGCGCGCCAATGAGCTCACTGCGGTGTGGGTGCCGGATGAAGGCCACGAAGCAATGCGGGATCTGGTTCGCGCCCGCGCCGCCGCCGTCGAGACCCAGCGCGTTCATCGCCAGCAAGTCAGCAGTTTCATGCTCAAGCACGGCCGCGTCTTCACGCGCCCGAAGGCCTGGACCATGCGCTACCTAAGATGGCTTCAGGAGCAGAAGTTTGATCATCCCGCGCACCAGATCGCCCTTCAGGAGATGGTCGAGGCAGTCAGGATCTCGAAGGAGCGGGTACAGCGGCTCGAGGCGGCGATCGAGGAGTTCGTGCCGCAATGGTCCCTCGCGCCCGTTGTGCAGGCGCTCCAGGCTTTGCGGGGCGTCGATCTGATCGTGGCAGTGACCTTCGCCACGGAGATCGGCGACCTCAGCCGCTTCGAGAGCCCGCGCCAGCTGATGGCCTATCTCGGCCTGGTGCCCAGCGAACGTTCGACCGGCGAGACCGTCCGGCGCGGATCGATCACCAAGGCCGGCAATGGGCGCGTACGCCACATGCTGGTCGAGAGCGCCTGGACCTATCGCCATCCGCCGAAGGTCGGGACCAAGAAGCTTTACAAGTTGGAGCACGTCTCGCCCGCCGTGCGCGAGATCGCTTGGAAGGCTCAAATCCGGCTGACCTCGCGGTACCGCGCCCTCGCCGCCAAGGGCAAGAAGACAACAATCGTATGCACCGCAATCGCTCGGGAGTTGATCGGCTTCATGTGGTCGATTGGCCAACAAGTGCGGTCGGCATGATCAGTATCTGTCGCTGAAGGTGACATCCATAGCTCGCGCACAGGCGGAGGCGGGGCCGCGGCAGGGGAATTCCCGTCAGCCGCTTTGTGGCCGGTTCCGACCGACGCCCGCAGTAAGACAGGGACAGCCCCGGACGCACAATCGGGAATGCGGTAGCCAACCCGCGCATCAGAGCTTGATCACCGACGTCTATCAGGCCCCGTCTCCACCTGTGCTCGATGACGACTTGGAACCGCTCAGTTGAGCGGGTGATGAACTGTGCCGGGCGTATTGACAGCGGACATCAGAGCGCTGTGCCTGACCCACCTCTTC
>Ga0255350_1000714_pt1 | contig 12067 bp, 1 predicted proteins | sample HBST25r1metaG_FD_186028 | JGI IMG/M metagenome (GOLD analysis project Ga0255350, IMG submission 186028) | Peat soil microbial communities from Stordalen Mire, Sweden - H.B.S.T-25.r1 | ecosystem: Environmental > Terrestrial > Soil > Wetlands > Peat | place: Sweden: Norrbotten County, Stordalen...
GGCGGTCAGCGGAAGCGGCGGCGTCCGCGCGACGCGATGAAGCTTGCGGTCTTCGGACGCTGGCGAGCGATTCGCGCTCAGGCGCGCGACGATCTCGTCGCGGTGCGACGCGATCGCAGTCTTCAGCGCGTCGTTCACCGCGCCCTTTGGGGCGTTGACTTTCAAGCGGCCATCGTCGACCGAAACCTTCACCCCCGCAGCGTCGAGCTCAGCCAAGATGCCCGCGACGACATCCTTCGGCGCATCGATTTGCGGGGCGGACATCGGCAAATCCCAGATCCGCGACTGTGGGGAGACGGCGGCCGCCTCGAGCAAGCCTTGCAGATCTTTCGCCATGCGCTCGATCGTGGCGGGCTTGAATAGCTCGGTGCTGTAAAAGAAGCTGAGAATCAGTTGTCGCGCGTTCCCCGACGCGAAGAGCAGCAAGACTTCGGTCGGCATGTGCAGATCGAGCCCGCCTAGCGGGCGGATCGAAAGGTCGGGCAGGAACACTTCGTCCCGGTCCCACAAATTGAGCATGTTCAGCGTGACTTGCACGAACGGATTGCTGGTCGCGGTCCGTTTCGGCTGCATCGCTTCGACCAACCGCTGGAACGGATACGCTCCATGTTCGTGAGCCGCGAAGACGATCTCGCGCGCGCGGAGAACCAGTTCGGCGAATGTCGGGTTTCCCGACAGATCCACGCGGAGAGCCAATAGGTTGCCAAAAAACCCCAGGAGGTTTTCGACTTCGGGGCGGACCCGAGCCGACATGATCGAGCCGAGGATGAAGTCTTCCTGCCCCGAATATCGCATCAACACCGTCGCGAACGCCCCGAGCAACACGGTGAACAGCGTGGCGCCCGCGCGACGGCTGATCTCTTTCAGTCTCTCGAGCGTCTCGGAATCGATCGTCACGCGAAAAACCGACGAATCGAACGTGCGCGTCGGTCGCGGCGCAAAATCCAACGGCAAGCTCAGAATCGGCGGGTTCTTGCCGAGCCTATCGCGCCAGTAGTCCAGATGCCCGGCTGAGACGTCGCCGGCCATCCAACGACGTTGCCAGTAGGCGAAGTCGGCATATTGAATCGCGACGCCGGGCAGATCCGGCGTTCGACCTTCCAAAAACGCCGAATAGCAGGAGGCGATCTCGTCAATGAACAACCGGAACGACCAGCCGTCGATCGCGATGTGATGAACGACAACCGCGAAGACGTAGTCCTCGTCCCCGAGCTGCAGGAGCTGCGGACGCAGCACCGCGTCGCGCTCGAGGTCGAAGCGCGTCTTGACGTTGGCCTCGATCAGCCGCCGCGCTTCGCGTTCACGATCCTCTATCGGGCGGTCCCGGAGATCGACGACCTGAAGCGAGCAGGCGTACGGCGGCTCGACGCGTTGCACCGGCCGTCCGGCGACGACGGGATAGATGGTCCTCAGAATCTCGTGGCGCTTGACGACCTCCTCGACGCAGCGGCGCAGCAGCTCGACATCGAGCCGCCCCTTGACGGCAAAACGCTCCACCAAGTTGTAGAGCATCGCCTCCGGGATCATCTGCTCCTGCAACCAGATCATCTCTTGTCCGAACGACAGCTCCAGGTCGTCAGTCCTGGGCGCGCGTTCGAACGGCGGGCCGAGTTCGATCGGGCGTGACGCGCTGGCGGGCTTTTGACCCTGCGGTTCGCGCGCGTTCGCCATGCGCTCCAGGAGGAGGCGACGCAACCGTTCGCGCTTCGCGTCGTCGGGTTGACCGGTCAAGGCGCGCTTTCCTCGCGCTGCATCTGCGCCAACAGCGAATCGAGTTCGGCGCCAGACAGGTCGTCGATGCGACTCAGCAATTCGCCGATCTCTTCCGCGTCGCCCGCAGTTTGGGCTCGCGCGCCCACGGTTTCATCGACAAGCGCGACCAACGCCGACACGTTTGGATAGTTGAAAGCCAGCGCGGCGGGAAACGTCGTCTCCGCGATGTCCCCCAATCGTCGCCGCAACTCCATCGCCATCAGGGAGTCGAGCCCGAGCTCGAACAGGCTTTGACCCGGATTGATGGAACGCGGATCGGACAGTCCGAGAACGCGCGCGACCTCGAGACGCACCTTTTCATCGATCAGGCGCAGACGCTCCGGCGGCGAAACCGAGGATAAATCGACGACGAGGTTCTCGGGCCGCTCGACCTTTCCTCCGGCGCCGCTCGCGCCCGCGCCCTTGTTGGACAATTCAGACAGGAGGGAGCGTTCCCCCCGGCTCTCGTACAGATCGCGAAGAGCCGGCCCATCGATGTCCGCTACGATGGCGTGGGAGGCTCCCGCCGCGAGAAGGCGACCGAGAGCGTCCAGCGCGACCGCCGCCGGCATGGGGCGGAAGCCGGCTTTCGCCATGCCCTCGCGGTCCTCGGACCTGAGGCTCCACATTTGCTCCCACGTGCCCCAATTGACGGACAGCGCACGGTCCCCTTGCGCCGCCCAATGGCAAGCCAATGCGTCGAGCGCGGCGTTGGCGGCGGCGTAATGCGCGTACTGGACCTGACCGAGCAGAGCCGCGCCGGAGGAGAAATTGACAAAAAACTCGACCGGTTGGGCCGTTGCAAGCCCGTGAAGCAAACGCGCTGCGCCGACTTTGGTTCGCATCATCGCGAGAAGATCGTCCGAGGGCATATTCGCCAAGGGCGAAGCGGTCAGGGCGACCGCCGCGTGAACGACGCCGCCCAGTCGAGGCCACTCGCGTCCGAATCGCGACATCATGCTCGCCATGGCGATCGGATCGCTCACATCGAGCGCGGCGACGCTGACGGCGATCCCTCGTTCCTCCAGCCTCGCGACGGCCGCCGAGCGAACGTCGTCGCCTCGCGCCCCGGATTGCATTGTCGGAAGGGGCGTGCGCCCAACGAGGACGAGATGCCGCGCGCCGTTGTCCGCCAACCAAGCGGCGACTTGAAGTCCAATCCCGCCAAGCCCTCCGGTTATGAGATAGGCGCGATCCGGTCGCGCCGAAAATGGGCGTGAGGGGGCCGGCGCGGCGTCGGGAACCAGCCTGGCCGCGCGCCGAGAACCGTCGCGCCAGGCGATCTGGTCCTCGTCGTCGTCCGCGCTCACCGTGTTCAGCACCGCGGCCACGGAATCCGACGTGTCGCCCGCAGGATCGAGATCGAGCAGCCCTCCCCAAATGAAGGAATGTTCCCGGGCGAAGGTCCGGCCAAGGCCCCAGAGCGCGGCCTGGTCGGGCGACGTCACGTCTTCGAGGCCGCGGACGTTCACAGCGCCTTTGGTGACGAGCCAGACCTTTCCCTCGTTCGCCCTCGCCGCGTATTTGAGGAACTCGAGACTCAGTCGATTTGATTCGGGCGCGTTTTCATCGTTCTCGTCGAGAGCGCCGAGATAAATGATCCCGAGATTCGATTGGGGGGCGGCGCCGTCTCGCCCGTCTCTGGTCTCGTCATCCGCGAAGACCGGGCCCTTTCCGGTCGATTGCGAGGACTCGATCGCGGCGCGCCACTCGCGCGGCTCCATGACCGCGACCGCGTCTCCTGACGCGGCGAGCGCAGGCGCGAGGCGGGCGCCCAGCTCGCTACGATCCGCCAACACGATCCATCGACGACGGGTTTTCGCTTCAGCCGCCGCAGAGGCCTGGTCGGCTCCCGCGTCGCCTTGTTCATCGCGTTTGGACGACGCACGCCGATCGGCTCGCACGCTCGCCGCCGGCTTCCAGGCGATCTTGTAATAGATCCCGTTCGCTTGGCTCGCCCCTTCGGCCGCCGCTACGACGCCGCCGTCGGCGCCGCGACGGTCAGGATGCGGCACGGGCGCCGCCCAGTATCGCTCCCGATCGAAGGGATAAGTGGGAAGCGTTACGCGCCGCCGTTGATATGGGCGATCGAAGCCGACAAAGTCGACCGGCGCCCCATTGACGTGGAGATCGGCCAAGCTCGTCAGCAGTTCGTTCCAATCGTCCTTGCCCCGCCTCAACGAGGTCAGCAGCAGGTTACCGGCCGCCGGCAGAGACTGCTGCGCCAGGGCCAGCAGGGTCGGATGCGGCCCCACTTCGAGGAAAATCCGGAAGCCGTCGTCGTGGAGCGCCTTGACGCCGTCTGCGAAGCGGACCGGCTCGCGCATGTGACGCCGCCAATAGACGGCGTCGGGCGCGGCGCCGTTCGGCAGAGGGCGTCCAGTGAGGTTCCACACGATCGGTATGGAAGGGCGCGCCATTGCGACGCCTCGGGCAAGCGCTTCCATGCGATCGAGCGCCGGCTCCACCAGCGGCGAGTGCGCCGCGAGCGACACGAAAAGCCGCTGTCCGATGACATTGCGCTGCGCAAACGCGGCCAGCACGGTTTCGACGGCGGATGTCTCGCCGGAGATCACAACGCCTCCGGGCGCATTGATGGCCGCGATGGCGACGCGGTCACGCAAGGGAGCGATCGCGGCCTCGATTTCGTCGATTGGCGCAAAGAGCGCCGCCATCATGCCTCCTGGCGGCAAGCTCTGCATCAGCCGTCCACGCTCGGCGATGAGTCTGAGCCCATCCTCGAGCGAAAACACGCCGGCGGCGCAGGCCGCGGCATATTCGCCGACAGAGTGTCCGATGACCGCCGCCGGCGCGACTCCCCATGACCGCCAGAGCGTCGTCAGGGCATATTCGATCGCGAACATGGCCGGCTGAGTCCAACCGATCTCATGAATGGCTGGTTCGCCCTCCGTGCCCTGCCAAAGGACCGATTTCAGCGTTCGGCCCTTCTCGTCCGGCTGCAAAAGCCGGTCACAGAGATCGATCGCGTCGCGGAACACCGGCGATGTCCGATAGAGAGCGCGGCCCATTCCCGGATATTGAGCGCCGGCGCCGGTGTAGAGGAAAACGACCTCGGCGCTCTGGCCTGGCGTGACCTTGCCGCGGCGGACTTTGGGATCGGCCTCGCCGGCGTTCGCCGCCAGCAGGGCCGCGCGCGCCTCGGCTTCATCCGCCGCCACGATCGCCAGCCGGTGCTTGAGATGGGCGCGCCCCGTTCCCGCGACATGGGCGACGTCGGACAAGCGGACCGCGTTCTCCGGCGCCAGCGTCTCGGCATGAAGGCGGATGAGTTCGCGGAGCGACGCCTCGCTTTGCGCCGAGATGGTCAGGCAATGCAGCGGCCGGTCGACGCTCTCGAACGAAGCGACCTCGGGAGGCGCTTCTTCAAGAATAATGTGAGCGTTGGTGCCGCTGAAACCGAAGGAACTGACGCCGGCGCGGCGCCGACGGGCGCTCGACGACCACGGCTTGGTCCGGTCCACGACGGCGACCGGCAGATTCGCCCACTCGATGAAGGGATTCGGATTCTTGAAATTCAAATGCCTCGGGATCGCTTCGTGCTGCAGCGACAACACCACCTTGATGAAACCCGCCACGCCGGCGGCCGATTCGAGATGGCCGATATTGGTCTTGACCGAGCCGATCAGCAGCGGCGTGTTTAGATCGCGCCCCTCTCCGAGAACCCGGCCGAGCGCTCGGATCTCGATTGGATCGCCGAGCGAAGTGCCGGTCCCATGCGCTTCGACATAATCAATGTCCGAGCCCCGGAGACGCGCCGACGCGAGCGCGTCGCGGATCACGGATTCCTGAGCCGGACCGTTCGGCGCCGTGAGACCGCTGCTCTTGCCGTCCTGATTGACTGCGCTGCCGCGAACCACCGCGAGGATCCGGTCGCCGTCGCGCTTGGCGTCGGAAAGCCGCTTCAGCACGACCATCCCGCATCCCTCGCCGCGGGAGAAGCCGTCGGCGGCCGCGTCAAAAGTCTTGCAGCGCCCGTCAGCGGCCAGCATGTGAGTTTTTGACAGCGCAATCGATGTTTCAGGCGCACAGATGAGGTTGACGCCTCCGGCGAGCGCCAGCGAGCTCTCGCCCAGACGCAAGCTCTGACACGCCGAGTGAATCGCCACCAGAGACGCCGAACAAGACGTGTCGATCGTCATGCAGGGCCCTTGCAGGCCCATGAAATAGGACAGGCGACCGGACGCGACGCTCTGAGCGTTTCCCGAGGCCTGATAGGCGTCGATCGAAGAAAGGCCGCGGCCCAGCAGCAACTGATGGTAGTCGGCGTTGCAGATCCCGACGTAGACGCCGGTCCTGCTGCCCATCAGGCTTGTCGGCGCGAGACCGGCATTCTCCAAAGCTTCCCAGCCCACTTCGAGAAGAAGCCGCTGCTGCGGATCCATCGCGACGGCCTCGCGCGGAGCGATGCCGAAGAAGGCCGGATCAAACTTGTCGATTCCCTCCAAGAAACCGCCCATGCGGGTGGACATTTTGCCCGGGGCGTCTGGGTCTGGGTCAAAATACGCATCGATGGGCCAACGCTCAGGGGGCACTTCACGGATCCCCTCGCGCCCATTCTTCAGCATGTCCCAGAAGGCGTCCGGACCGCTGGCGCCGGGAAAACGGCATCCGACCCCGATCACCGCGATCGGCGCCTCGGCGGCCTCCTGCGCCCGGTCCAGTTGTTCCTTCAGCTTAACGGCGAGAAGGGCCAGCCTCTGCGGCGGCAATGCACTGATCTGGTCGAGAAAGTCGTCCATTCCACGCTCACCGCCGCCTCGCCCCAAGGAGGATCTCAACGTCCGCGTCGGATAGTTCGGCGATTTCCGCCAAAATATCCGAACCTACCGCAAGGTCCGCTGCTCTGTCAGGGACGTTTTGCTTCTCGATGGACGCCTCAGTACTGCATATTTCATTCCAAAGAAATCCGCTCAGAGCCTCGATCGTGGGATGATCGAAAAGCAACGTCGCCGACAGCGCCATTCCAGAAGATTTTCCGAGCGCATTGCGCAATTCGACTGCAAGCAGAGAATCCAGCCCTGCTTCAGAAAGCGGCGCACCATCGGCCGGGCCATTTGCCTCGGTCAATCCAAGAACCCTCAACGACGTTTCCCGGACCATGCTGCGAACGAGGGCGGGGCGTCGACCCGGAGCGGCCGCCTCGAGCCTGTCGCGAAACGCGACGACTGGCCGTGGCTCTGAGCCTGGCGCCTCGGCCCGCCCCCTGACGGTCGCGACCTTGGCGAAGTAGGGGGACGGCGGCGCATTCTTGTCGCGCCGCGCCAGCAGCTGCGTCCAATCCGCCGCGACGACCCCGACTTGCGCGGCGTCCGCGCTCATCGCGGTTTCCAGCGCGCCGAGCGCTTCCTGAGTCGTGAAAGGCCTCAGCCCGGTCGCCGCCAAGCGCTCCTTCATGGATGGGTTCGCCGCAAGTCCGACCTCCCCCCAGGGACCCCAGTCAATGCTGAGGCCCGGCCGCCCCAAGCGGCGCCGTTGATGGGCGATGACGTCCTGCACGGTGTTGGCCGCGGCGTAATTCGCCTGTCCCGGCGAGCCCAGCAAGGATGCGGCCGAAGAAAACATGACGAACCAATCGAGCGGATCCGCGCCGGTCAGCCGATCGAGATTGCGCGCCCCGCCGACCTTTGGTCGCAGAACCCGTTCGAAACGGGGCCAATCCTGCGACGCCAACGCCGCGTCGTCGATGACGCCCGCCGCGTGAACGACGCCGCGCAGGGGCGGACCGGACGAACGCCGTTCGGTCAGGAAGGCGCCGAGAGCCTGCCCATCGCCGACATCGACCGCCGCCACGCTTACCGTCGCGCCCGCGGCGGTCATGCGCTGCACGATGGCGGAGGCGTCGGGACTGTCGGCGCCGCGACGTCCGACCAGCGAAATGTGCTTTGCGCCGCGCGCGACAAGCCATTCCGCAACCTCCAGGCCCAGGCCGGATAAGCCGCCGGTGACGAGATACTGCCCGTCGGGCCGCGTCAGCGGCGCAGGAGCGACGCGCTGATGCGAGACGACGATCTTGCCGATCTGCCGCGCTTTCATCATGTGCCGGAACGCCGCCGAGGCCTCGTCGAGCGCGAAAGGCGTGACCGGAAGCGGCGGAAGCGCGCCGTCGGCTAAATCCGCCATCAGGCGGGAGAAAAGCTTCCCTATCCTTTCTGGCTCCCGTTCCGCCGCCTCGCCGAGATCGACAATCCGATAGTCGATATCGCGGCCGAGACGCGCGACTTGGTCATGAGTCCAGACGCCGCGCTTGCCGATTTCCATGAACCGCCCGCGCCGCGCCATGGCCCGGAAGCTGGCGTCGATGAACGACCCGCTCAACGAGTTGAGCGCCACATCGACGCCCTCGCCGTCGGTCAGCCGCGCGATCTCCGCGTCGAACGCGTCGTCGCGCGAATCGAGGACGTGATGGACGCCGAGGGCGCGAAGGTAGGCGCGCTTGGCCTCGCTTCCCGCGGTGGCGAAGACTTCGGCGCCGGCCCGCAACGCCAGATGAATCGCCGCAAGACCGACGCCGCCCGCCGCGGCATGGATCAACACGCGATCGGAACGCGTCAGCCGGGCCGTCTCTTCGAGCGCATAACCCGCTGTCAGATAAGCGATGGGGAGGGCCGCCGCTTCGTCGGCGGTGAAGCCGATGGGCGTTCGTTGCACGAGTTCTTGCCGCGCAATCATGTGGCTGGCGAAGCAGCCTGAGGCCATCGCGACCACGCGATCGCCTTCCCGGATGTCCCGCACGCCTGGCCCGACACGCGCCACCTCGCCAGCGCACTCGCCGCCGAGCGGTCCCGCATCTCCGGGATAGAGGCCGAGCACGTTGAGCACGTCGCGGAAATTCAGTCCGGTCGCCTGGACCCGGATTTCGACCTCGCCGCGTCCCGGCGCGCGCCGCCCCGCCGGGGCCACGACGAGCCCCTCGACGGTCCCTTGCCCCTTCGATTCCAGACGGTATGGCTCTTGCGGCGCGCGAGCCGCCGCGGCCGCGCCGCGATCTCGCCGGCGCAGCCGGGCGACCCATCGCTGGTCGCCGCGCAGCGCGACCTTGTCTTCGCCGCCATCCTGATCGAGTTCCGAAACCAGCTTGCCGATTTCCTCCGCGTCCGACGCCTGATCGAGGTCGACGCAGACGGCGCGCAGTTCCGGATGCTCGAGCGCCGCGGACCATGTGAGCCCCCAGGCGGCCGATGCGAGCGGAGACAGCGGACTCTTGACGTCGCCGGCAGGCTGGGCGCCGCGCGTGACCACCCACAGGCGGATTGCCCGGCCATCGCTCTCCGCGATCGCGGCGTTGAAGAGCGAAAGTGACTGAACCACCGATGTTCGCAAGGCGAGATCCGGCGACCGGCTCGATGCGCCGGACCCGCAGTCGAGCCAGCGCAGATCGACGACGCCGGAAATCTCGCCGCATTCATCGCGCCACTTTCGCCACGCCGCACGAACCGCCGTCGTATCCGCCTCGCCGCCGTCTCCCGCGGCCGCTGGGCGAAGGCATCGATCGCCGCGCTTCACGAGCGCGTCGACAAGCCCGGCGCCGATGCCGCCGCGGTCCTCCAACACGACCCAGGAGGATGGACGCCGACGCTCCGCGGAGAATAGCGGCGCTGGCTCCCAGATCCGTTCGTAGAGCCATTCGTCCGAGCCTCCGCGCGCGCGATGAATGAGCGCGTCCTTGTCAACCCGCTGGAACTCGAGGCCCTCGACAGCGGCGATGAGATCGTCGCCGGGGCCGTAGAGATTCACGCTCGCCCGCAGGACTGGCGCGCCCGGGCGTGTTCCGGCGTCGAGGACGGCGTGCGCGCGTCCGCCCGACGCCGACGACGAAAATGAACGAAAACGCCGCAGTCCGATCGGCAGATAGAGCGAGTCGGGATCCGCGTCGGGATACAGCGCCGCCATCACCGTCTGAAGGCACCCGTCCAGCAGAATTGGATGGATGACGTAACGGCGATCGCGCGCCAACTCTTCGCCGAGCGCGATCGAGCTCCAGGCCTCGCCGTCGCCCCTCCTCACCTCACGCACGACATGGAACCGCGGGCCGAGCGCGACGCCCTTCTGTTGAAGGAGCCGATAAAGGTCGTCGACCGACGCTGCGTCCGGGCAGCGGGCCGCGACGTCGGCGAACGGGCGCGCGCGTTCGGATGACGCCGTCGGCGCCGCGGGTCGCAAACGCCCTTCAAAATGAAGCGTCCATTCGTCCGCGTGGTCCGGCTTGCTCTGAATCTGGAAACGCGACGCGCCATCCAGCATCGGATCGACAATCGTATGCACGACGCGTGCGCCGTCCGTGAAGATCATCGCTTCGCGCAGCACGAGGTCTTCCACCGCGTGCGGTCCAGGCCCGAATACCGCGGCGGCCGCGGCGACGGCCATTTCCACCCCCGCGGCGCCTGGCAGCAGCGCCATTTCGCCGATGCGATGATCGCCGATGAACGCCGGCGCCGAACCCGACAGGCGCGACTCGAACTGCCTCTGCGGCAGCGGAGACGGCAGCGGTCGGCCCAACAGCGGATGATGTCCCAAGTCGCCTGCGGCGGTTGTCGCCGAACTCGGTTTCGCCTCGAACCAGTGCCGCCGCCGCTGGAACGGGTAAGTCGGCAGTTCGACGATCTGGCGCCTTTCGCCGCGATCCGCGCCGCGCCAATCGATTTCAGCGCCGGCGAGAAACAATGCGGATGCGCCCTCCAACATTTGCTCCCAATCGTCTCGCCCCTGGCGCAGCGACGCAATCAACGCCGGCCCTCCTGTGGAAGCGCCGCCGAAGAGGGAAAGCAGGGTCTGGCGAGGACCAATCTCCACGATGCAATCCGGCTTTTGTTCCTCAATGGTCCTGACGCAATCGCCAAAACGCACCGGTTCGCGCAAGTGACGCCGCCAGTATCGCGGCTGTGTGAGCTCGCGCGTTTCGGCAATTCGGCCGGTGAGATTGGAAACCAACTGGAGGCGAGGCGCCGCGAAGGCCATCGACTGCATCTCGCGCTCAAACGGCTCGAGAACGGGATCCATCAGCGGCGAATGAAACGCATGCGAAACCGAGAGTCTCTGCGTGCGGACGCCCTTGCGGACGAAGGACGCGCAGACCACATCCACCGCCGCGGCCGCGCCAGAGATGACGGTTTGCGTCGACGCGTTCACGGCGGCTATGGCGACATGGCCCGCATGCTGAGCGATCGCGGCCGCCACGTCTTGTTCGGACGCCGCAACGGCCGCCATCGCGCCGCCGGCAGGCAGGGCCGACATCAAAGCGCCGCGCCTTGCAATCAACCGAATTCCATCTTCCAGACTGAAAACGCCCGCCACTGTGGCGGCGACGATCTCGCCGACCGAGTGGCCCGCGAGGACGCTCGGGACGACGCCGAACGAGCGCCAAGTCTCCGCCAGCGCAAATTCGACCGCAAACAGAGCGGGCTGCGCGTATCCAGTGTCGTTGAGATCGGCTTGCGCGTTCCCATCGCCAAAAACCACGTCGGCAAGCGGCCGGGAGAGATGCGGAACCAGCAGCGCCGCGCAACGGTCGAACGCGTCGCGGAACGCGGGACAGCATTCATGCAGGCGACGGGCCATGCCCGAATATTGCGAGCCTTGGCCGGTAAAAACAAAAGCGATGCGGGGCGGATCGCGCCTTCCGAGCCTCGCCTTGCAGATTCCCGACGCGTCTTCGCCCCGCGCAAGCGTCCCAAGCCGCTCCGAGAGTTCCCCGATCGTGTGAGCGAGGACGGTCGCTCGTTCGGAAAAATGGGAGCGACCGAAATTCGCCGTATGGCAAAGGTTGGCGAGATCGCGCTCTTCATAGCTGGCGACCGCGGCGGCGCAGCGTCCCGCATGAACGGTCAAGGCCGCCGCGTCGCGCGCCGACAGGACGAACAGGTGCGCCATCGGCCCAGCTTGCGCTTGAAGGGCGGCGGGCGGCGGCGTTTCGGCCGGCGCTTCTTCCACGACAATATGCGCATTCGTGCCGCTGAACCCGAATGCGCTGACGCCGCCGATCCGGCGGCCATCGATCGGGTTCCAAGGCGTGAGGCCGTCCGCCACTTTGAGCGGCGTCGCAGCCCAATCAATATGAGGATTCGGCGCGCCCATGTGGAGATGCGGCGGAATCTGTCTGTGTCGCAGCGCCAATATCAGCTTGATCAAGCCGGTCACCCCGGCCGCGGCCTCGAGGTGACCGACATTCGTCTTCACCGATCCGATGACCAGCGGCGTGGCCGGATCGCGATCTGGTTGAAACACTGCGCCGAGCGCCTGGATCTCGAGCGGATCGCCGAGCTGCGTGCCGGTCCCGTGCGCTTCTATGTATCCGACC
>Ga0255350_1000717_pt1 | contig 12012 bp, 4 predicted proteins | sample HBST25r1metaG_FD_186028 | JGI IMG/M metagenome (GOLD analysis project Ga0255350, IMG submission 186028) | Peat soil microbial communities from Stordalen Mire, Sweden - H.B.S.T-25.r1 | ecosystem: Environmental > Terrestrial > Soil > Wetlands > Peat | place: Sweden: Norrbotten County, Stordalen...
CCGCGATCGAGAGGCCGAGCCGCGCGGCGCCGGCGCGGTCGATCGTCACGTCCGCCTCGAGTCCGCCCTGTTGTTGGTCGGAATTGACGTCCTTGAGCACTTCGCTGCCCTGCAACGCGGCGAGCAGCCGCGGCGCCCACTTGTAGAGATCGGCCGTGTTGTCGGAGAGCAGCGTGTATTGATAGGTGGCGTTGCTCTGTCGCCCGCCAGTCCGCAGGTCGGAGACGGCGATCATGAACAGCCGCGCCCCGGCGACCGCGGCGAGCTTGCCGCGCAGCCGGGCCACCACGCCATCGGCGGTGATCTGACGTTCGGCGAACGGCTTCAGCGAAATATAGACGAAGCCGGAGTTGGGCTGCCGCCCGCCGGTGACGCCCGCGACAGTCTGGACGGCGGGATCGGCCTGAACGATTCCCTGCAGCTGGGCGAGCTTCTGCTTCATCGCCTGGAAGGAGATGCTCTGGTCGCCCTGAATCGAACCGATCAGCAGACCGGTGTCCTGCACCGGAAACAGATCGTAGGTCATGCCGCGGAACAGGTTGACGTTGAGCGCAATCATCGACCCCCAGATCACCACGACGAGCAGCGGATGGCGCAGCGCAGCGCCGAGCGTGACGCGATAGGCGGTGAGCATCGCGTCGAAGCCGCGCTCGGTGACGCGATAAATTCGTCCGTGCGCCACAATCGCCTGGCGCGGCAGGATCAGCGAGCACATCATCGGCGTCGTCGTCAGCGAGACGACGAGCGAAATCATCACCGCCACCGACAGCGTCATGGCGAATTCGCGGAACAGCCGGCCGACGATGCTGCCCATCAGCAGCAGCGGCAGGAACACCGCGATCAGCGACAGGCTGATCGACAGCACCGTGAAACCGACTTCCCGCGCGCCGAGGATCGCCGCCTGGAACCGCGTCGCCCCGAGCTCGATATGCCGGCTGATGTTCTCCAGCACGACGATTGCGTCGTCGACGACGAAGCCGGTCGAGATCGTCAGCGCCATCAGCGACAGATTGTCGAGACTGTAGCCGAGCAGATACATCACGCCGAACGCGCCGAGGATCGACACCGGCACGGCGACGCTGGGCACCGCGGCGGCGCGCACGTTGCGCAGGAAGGCGAAGACGACGAAGATCACCAGCGCGACGGACGTCAGAAGCGTGCGCTCGGTGTCGGCGAGCGAACCGCGGATGGTGATCGAGCGGTCGACGACGACGTTGAGATCGACGTCGCCCGGCAACGCCGCGGCGAGGCGCGGCAGCTCGGCTTTGACGCCGTCGACCGCCTGGATGATGTTGGCGGCCGGCTGGCGCGACAGCACGATGGCGACCGACGGCTTGCCGTTGGAAAGGCCGGCGTTGCGCAGGTCCTCGACCGAATCGACGACCTCGGCGACGTCGGCGAGCTTGACCGCGGCGTTGTTGCGGTAGGCGACGACGAGGTCGCGATACTGGTCGGCCTTGGTCGCCTGGTCGTTGGCGTAGATCTGGTAGTGGAAGTCGTCGTCCTCGACCGCCCCTTTGGGGCTGTTGGCGTTGGCGGCGGCGAGCGCGGCGCGGATGTCCTCGAGGCCGATGCCGTACTTGAACAGCGCGCCGGGGTTGAGCTCGACCCGGACCGCCGGCAAGGCGCTGCCGACGACATCGACCTCGCCGATGCCGTCGAGCTGCGACAGTCGCTGCTGCAGCACGTTGGAGGCGATGTCGTACATCTGCCCCGCCGTGCGGGTGGTCGAGGTCATCGCCAACACCATGATCGGGGCGTCGGCGGGATTGATCTTGTGATAACTCGGATTGGTGCGCAGGCTGGCGGGCAAGTCGGCGCGGGCGGCGTTGATCGCCGCCTGCACGTCGCGCGCCGCGCCGTCGATGTCGCGGTCGAGGCCGAATTGCAACTGAACGCGGGTCGAGCCGAGCGAACTCGTCGAGGTCATTTCGTTGACGTCGGCGATCTGCCCGAGATGGCGCTCGAGCGGCGCGGCGACCGAACTCGCCATCGTGTCGGGGCTCGCGCCCGACATGCTCGCCGAAACCGAGATGTTGGGAAAGTCGACCTGCGGCAGCGGCGAAACCGGCAACTGGGTGAAAGCGAGCAGCCCGGCGAGCGCGATGCCGATGGTCAGCAGCGTGGTGGCGACCGGTCGACGGATGAACAGCTCGGAGAAGCGATTGTTCACGGCGCCTCCGCCGGCAATGGGCCGACCGACGAGCCGGCGCCGAGACGCTGCGCAATGGCCTCGAAAAACAGATAGATGACCGGCGTGGTGAACAACGTCAGCGCCTGGCTGACGGCGAGGCCGCCGACGATCGCCAAGCCGAGTGGGTTGCGCAGCTCGGAGCCGACGCCGGTCCCCAGCATCAGCGGCAGCGCGCCGAACATCGCCGCGACCGTCGTCATCAGGATCGGCCGCAGGCGTAACAGGCAAGCCTGGTAGATCGCCGCCCGCGCGTCGAGCCCCTCATGCCGCTGCGCGTCGAGGGCGAAGTCGATCATCATGATCGCGTTCTTCTTGACGATGCCGATCAACAGCACGATGCCGATGACGCCGATGATGTCGAGCCCGGCGCCGGCCCATTCGAGCGACAGCAAGGCGCCGATGCCGGCCGACGGCAGGGTCGACAGAATCGTGATCGGGTGGATGAAGCTCTCGTAGAGGACGCCGAGCACGATATACATCGCCAGGATCGCCGCCAGCAGCAGGAACGCCTCGTTCGACAGCGAGGCCTGGAACGCCTGCGCCGCGCCCTGGAAGTTGACGCCGAAACTCGCCGGCAGAGCGATGTCGACCAGCGCGGCGTTGATCGCGTCGACAGCGGCGCCGAGCGACGCGCCCGGCGCGAGATTGAACGAGATCGTCGTCACCGGGAACTGCTTGAGGTGCGAAATTTGCAGCGGCGCCTGGACGACGTCGAGCGACCCGATCGCCGATAGCGGCACCTGGCCCGTGGTCGAGCCGGACGACGGCAGATAGACGTTTTCGAGCGACGCGACCGAATGCGTCATCGCCGGATCGATGTCGAGGATGACGCGATACTGGTTCGACTGGGTGAAGACGGTCGAGATGATGCGCTGGCCGTAAGCGTCGTAGAGCGCGTTGTCGACCGTCGCCGGCGTGACGCCGAAACGCGCCGCGGTCGACCGATCGATCGTCGCCACGACCGCGCGGCCGTTCGGCTGCAGGTCGCTGGCGACGTCGACGATCTCGGCGACTTTGGCGAGGCGGTCGAGCACCTTCGGCGCCCAGGTCTGCAGCGTCGCGAGGTCCTGATTGTCGAGCGTGAATTGATATTCGGTGGCGCTGACCTGAGTGTCGATCGACAGATCTTGCACCGGCTGCATGAACAGCGCGATGCCGGCGACGTCGGCGGTCTCGCGCTGCAGGCGGCGAATGACGTCGGCCACGCCGGTGGAACGCTGGCCGTGCGGCTTGAGGCTGATGAGGAAGCGGCCGGAGTTGAGCGTGACGTTGGAGCCGTCGACGCCGATGAAAGACGACAGGTTGTCGACGTCGGGATCGCGCAGGATGACGTCGGCGAGCTGTTGCTGGCGGTCGGCCATCTTGGAAAACGAAGTGTCCTGCGCCGCCTGGGTGACCGCCTGAATGACGCCGGTGTCCTGGAGTGGGAAGAATCCCTTGGGGATCGTCATGTAGAGATAGCCGGTGAGGACGAAGGTCCCCAGGGCGACGAGCAGCGTTATCGGTTGGTGGTCGAGCACGACGTCGAGCGCGCGGCCGTACCAGGCGAGCACCGCCTGGAAGAACCGGCCGCCGGTGGCGCGATGACGATCGCCGGAACGGCCGCCGCCTTCTTCCCGGCGCAGCAGCTTGGCGCACATCATCGGCGTCAGCGTCAACGACACCACCGCCGAAATGACGATCGTCGATGCGAGCGTGATGGCGAATTCATGAAACAGGCGGCCGACCACGTCGCCCATGAACAGCAGCGGGATCAGCACCGCCAGCAGCGACACCGTCAGCGAGATGATGGTGAAGCCGATCTGCTGCGAGCCTTTCAGCGCCGCTTCGTTCGGACTGTCGCCGCTCTCGAGATAGCGAGCGATGTTCTCGATGACGACGATCGCGTCGTCGACGACGAAGCCCGTGGCGACGGTGAGCGCCATCAGCGACAGATTGTCGAGGCTGAAGCCGAGCTGATACATGATCGCCAGCGCGCCGACCAGCGACAGCGGCACGGCGAGACTGGGAATGATGGTCGCCGGGACGTTGCGCAGGAAGAGGAAGATCACCAGCACCACCAGGCCGATCGACAACGTCAGCTCGAACTCGACGTCGCTGACGGAAGCGCGGATGGTGACCGTGCGATCGGTCAGCGGCGTAATCGTCACCGCTTGCGGCAGCGTCGAGGTCAGCGTCGGCAGCAGGTTCTTGATGCTGTCGACGACCTGGATGACGTTGGCGCCCGGCTGGCGCTGGATATTGACCAGCAGCGCCGGCGTTCGGTTCATCCACGCCGACAACCGCGTATTCTCGGCGGCGATCTCGACGCTGGCGACGTCGGTCAGCAGCACCGGCGCGCCGTTGCGGTAGGCGACGACCGACTTGAGATAGTCGCTGGGATCGCGGATCTGGTCGTTGGCGTTGATGGCGAACGACTGCGACGGGCCGTCGAAATTGCCCTTCGGCGTGTTGACGTTGAGGTTGGCGACGGTCGTGCGCAGGTCGTCGAGGTTGAGGCCGTAGGCGGCGAGCGCCAGCGGATTGGCGTGGATGCGCACCGCTGGGCGCTGACCGCCGGAAATCGACACCAGTCCGACGCCGGGAAGCTGCGCCAGTTTGGGCGCGAGCCGGCTCTCGACGATATCCTCGACGTCGGTGAGCTTGAGCGACGTCGAGGTGACGCCGAGGGTCAGGATCGGCGCGTCGGCCGGGTTGACCTTGGCGTAGATCGGCGGCGCCGGCAGGTCGGAGGGCAACAGATTGCCGGCGGCGTTGATGGCCGCCTGGACTTCCTGCTCGGCGACGTCGAGGGCGATGTCGAGGCTGAAGCGCAGGGTGATCACCGAGGCGCCGGCCGAGCTCTGCGACATCATCTGCGTCAGGCTCGGCATCTGGCCGAACTGGCGCTCCAGCGGCGCCGTCACAGACGAGGTCATCACTTCGGGACTGGCGCCGGGATAGAAGGTCTGCACCTGGATCGTCGGGTAGTCGACTTCGGGCAGCGCCGACAGCGGCAGGAAGCGATAGGCGGCGACGCCGACCATCAGGATGGCGAACATCAGCAGCGTCGTCGCCACCGGCCGTTCGATGAACAGGCGGGACGGATTCATCGTCGCGCGCTCCGCCGCTGTTTCACGGCGTCGCAGTCGGCGACGGCGATGGCGTCGAAGTCGAACCGGCCTTCGACGCAGCCCCGCCCTGGTCCTGCCCGCGCTTGTGACGCGGAGCGGCGCCGGAAGCGTCGGCGGGCGCGCCAGCCGCCGCGCCGCCGCCGTTGCGCACGACGACCTTGGCGCCGTCGCGCAACCGGTCGACGCCGTCGATGACGACATTCTCGCCTGCCGTCAGACCGGAGGCGATCACGGTGTTCTTGGCGTCGGAGGGCCCGGTCGTCACTTTGCGCACTGCGACGGTCGAGTCCGCGTTGACGACATAGACGAAACTGCCGGATGCGCCGATCTGGATGGCCGGATTGGGCGCGAGCGTCGCGCCGCTCATCGTGTCGACCAGCAGCTTGATGTTGACGAACTGGTTGGGAAACAGCGCGCCCTCGGAATTGTCGAATTGCGCCCTGAGCTTGAAGGTGCCGGTGGTGAGGTCGATCTGATTGTCGAAGGACGAAACCGTTCCGGTCGCCAGCGCCTTGGCGTTGGTGCGGTCGTAAGCGGCGACTGTCAGCTTGGCGCCGCTTTTCAGCCGCGCCGCGATCGGCGGCAGGTTGTCCTCGGCGGTGGAGAACAGCACGCTGATCGGCGCGATTTGCGTGATGACGACGATGCCGGTTGAATCGGACGGTTGCAAGTAGTTGCCGGGGTCGACTTGCCGCAAGCCAACGCGGCCGCTGACCGGCGCGACGATGCGGCAATAGGCGACGTTGAGCTTGGCGGTGTCGATCTGCGCCTGGTCGGCGCCAACCGCCGCCCTGTCCTGAGCGACGGCGAAAGCCTGATCCTCGACCGACTGGCGGGCGATCGAATCCTGCTTTTCGAGCGTCTGGAAACGCGCGAGGTTGACCTGAGCCTGATCGAGCAGCGAAGAATCCTTGGCCAGTTGCGCCTGCGCCTGGGCGAGCGTCGCCTCGTAGGGGCGTGCGTCGATCTGGGCGAGGAAGTCGCCCTGCTTGACCATCTGCCCTTCCTGGAAGCCGACCTCCATCAGTTTGCCGGCGATCTGCGTCTTGACGGTGACGGTGGCGAGCGGCGTCACGGCGCCAAGCGCGTCGATCGTGATCGGCATGTCGCCGATCGTCGCCGGCGCGTCGCGCACGGTCTGCGGCGCTCCGCCGGCCCCGGTCTGGGATTGGGCGCCGGGCGTCGGCGCGCCGGTCGGCCAATAGCGCCAGGCCAGCGCCGCCGCCGCGATCAGCACAAGGGTCCAAACCAGCCGGGCGAACCGCCGGCGCGGCGCTGCGGGGGCTGCCGTTTTGATCGGATTCGGCGCCTCGACCTGCTGCGGATCCACGCTTTCGTTCATTCGACCCTCGAGTCGTCCGGCCTGCGCTTCGCACGGCGACGCGACGACATCAATTCACGGTGTCGTGTCGCGATGTTCGGATAAAGACCTCTAAGATTCAAGGCCGCCGGGGGTGTTGCAATCTCCTTCTGCATGCGCCATAAGCGCCCGGCGGACGGGCTTGGCCTGTCCCAGGACGCGGGTGTAGCTCAGGGGTAGAGCACGACCTTGCCAAGGTCGGGGTCGAGGGTTCGAATCCCTTCGCCCGCTCCAATTTTTCGACAAGGCGCTGATTTTGCTGGAATGGGCTGAGCTTTCAGCCGGTTCTTGTGCTTTCGGGCGCCATTCCGGTCACAAATGCGTTTGGAATCGCAGCCCGTTCATCGCCCGCAAAACCTCGTCCGGATTGCCCTTCCCGGCGCCCCGCTAGGACTTTGGCGCGCAGGCCTACGGCGCATCCGCGACCGAGCCGTCGCCCCGCTTGCGCGCGGCGATAGACGCCACGACGGCCTGAATTTCGCCGAAACGCCCGTTCGATCCGCCGCTGGCGAAAACGAGGCGTTCAAGTCGGGCCTGCGGTAGGTTGCGTTCAGAGGGCGAAGCTGAATGGCGGTCACGCCGACGAATGGGCGCGCCTCGCAAGCCACTGGGAATTGCTGGCGCGGATTCATGAGCGGACGCCAAATATCCCCAATCGCTATGATATCGAGCAGGGCCAGATCCCGAACGCCCGTAGGGCCTGCCGAATTGACCGAGGTCTTCTGCAGCGCCCGATTCAGGACGCGTCGCCGACTCGGCCGAGGCGCTTGATTGGCGACCGCCGCGCGAAGCGCGGCTCAGACGCGTCGAGGCGGTCGGCGAAGAGACGATCGTCGACCCCCTTGGCCTTGTGTCGCCATTCCATCGCATGCTCAATCGCGGTTGCGTCTCTTCGCTCTCCCCGCCCGAAGCGGCTGAAGGTTCGCCATACGACCCGCAGATCGAGGGCTGGCGAGGCGTTGCGGATGTACCATGAGTCAAGCGCGTCCTTTTCTTCGGCAGTCAGCACTGTACCGCCGTTCACTTGCGCCCATCCGGTGATGCCGGGCCGAACCAAAAGCCGCGTGCGCGGGTCGACCGGCTGGTCGACCGGCAACAACGGCCGCGGACCGATCAGCGCCATTTCGCCACGGACGACGTTCCACAACTGCGGAATCTCATCCAACCGGGACTGACGGACGATTTGTCCGATCCTCGACGTTCGCCGATCTCGGGGAACGGCCTCGCCGGCGCGGTCAAAGGGCGCATGGATGGTGCGGAACTTGTAAAGAAGGAACTTCTGTCCGCTTCGCCCAATGCGCTCTTGCCAAAAGATGACCGGCGCGCCCAGGTCGATGGCGACGACCGCGGCCACGATCGCCGCTATCGGCGCCAGCGCGGCGAGAAGCGCAGCGGCGGCCGCGGCTTCAAAGGGCCGCCTGAGCCGGAAGTAACCCGGGGCCGGGGCGACGACGACCTTCGCGACCGCCTCGTTGGGGGCGTCAAACTCGGCGCCCGCTGGAGCGAGGTTCAGCGCTCCCGACAGCGACGACCGCTTTAACCCTGAAACGCGGCAAACGTCGAACAGCGCGCGGCACGCCTCTGGACTTTCCGCAATCAGCTGATCGGAGACCCAGACCTCGTCGACGCAAATTCCGTGCTCGGCATACTCTCTCACAATCGGAACGAGATCGCCCGGCGCGCCGACGATCCGGACTCCATTGACGGTCCGATCGGAGAGCCGCTCCCGTGGATCGAGCGCGGCGACCACCTCGACCGTGCGCGGCGTCTGGCATTGCGCGAGCTTGATCGCCAGAGTCGAAAAACAGTCGACGCCGACGACGACAACGCGTCGAGCCTGTCTGCGCGGTCGCTCTTCCGCCATCCGCCGCGAACCATCAGCGCGCGCGATCGTGCGTCCGCCGATTAGGCCGGCGACCAACACCATAGCGTAAATCAACGGCGTCGACCGCGGGATATAGTCGAGGCGGTTGACGGTGAAGATCAACGCGGCGCTCGCCGACGACGCGATTCCGGCCGCGCCGAGAATGGCCCAGACGTCGACAAACGCGAAATCGCGGCTCAGGCCGTCACGCAGCCGAAAGACGGCGGCGGCGGGCAGCGCGCAGACGATCGTGATCAACGCGTATTGATAGGCCTCGCGCGTTCCGAGCGAAGCGAGATCGAATCGCAGCAGGCTGTCGTCGCGAAGAGCGAGCGCCGCAAAGGGCGCAGCCGCGATCCAGATCGCATCAAACGCCGCAACGCGAGGCGAAAATCGACACTTGGATGTAGGCGCCAAAAGTCGCCCCCCATGCTCGCCGAGGGGTTACGCCCTAGGCGGACAGCATCCCTAGCGGCATATACTTTTCGCCGTCTCTCTGGCGAAAGTCGTACGCGCGCACTGAGTCGCCTCACATTCCGTCGGCGACCCTCATAATGTCAACGCGCACATGATCGCATCGCGCATAACCTGTAACGCCGTCACAATGTTACGTTAGGAAAGGCCATCAATCGTGATGATTATGCTGTCTGTACCATCACATATTGTTTAATATCGTTCTGTGCGGCAACGCCTATTGATTTTGTGTTCTCTACGTCACGTATCGTAGCGGAACCGTGGAATTTCATCGCCATCCAGGCCTCAAGCCGCATCGGAATCAATCTTTTTCGACTTCGCATCAACGTCGTCGATTGACCGCTTAACCTACGTTTGACGACTGACGCCGCATTTCTTGAACGATTCGCGCTGGCGGCGTTCATGCGATCGCGCTGTGGATCCGGTCGCCGTCGACGGCCGAAGGCGTTGGGGGCGATGATGCAGCCTGGTTCTCCATGACCCGACCGCGACGCGCTTCGTCGAGTTCGTATCCCAGCCGCGCAGGGGCGAGGGCCTGTAGCGCGCCGTCGGCCGGCGCTCCGATCCTCTCGCGCCAAGCGAGCGCGCCAACGCTTTCGAGACCGCTGTCCGCGCAGCCCGGCGTCGACGGAAACCGCTTCGAAGCGCCGCGCTTGCGCTGAGCTGCCCGGCGAAGCCGTCGAATGTGAGCGGCGCTTTGTCGGCAAGGCGCGTCCGATGCCTGCCGAGCGCGTCGCTGTGGAGTCGAGAGAGAGAAGAGGCGGCGATGTTCGAAGCGAGTCGCGGCGCGGCGCGGCTGAGGCTGGCGGTCGCGATCGGCCTCGCGGCCGCGTTCTGCGGCGAGGTCGTCGCGCAAGTGCGGCCGCCGCCGAGAGAATCTTCTTTGACGCGGCGGCTTGTCGAACCGCCCAAGCGTTGAGCGAAAGCGAATGCGAGACGGCCTACGTCAACGCGACGGCGGAATTCGATGAGAAGGCGCCGCGATTCGTCAGCCGCGCCGAATGCGAACGTCACTTTCGTCGCCGCATGATCGGCGACATCGCCGGCGGCGGCCGCCAGGCGACATTCATTCCGCAGATGCGCGGCTTCTCCGTCGAATTGAAGCGCGAGCGGCAGGTCGTCCCTGTCGCCGAAGGCGCCGCCGCGGCGAGACTGTTTCAATCCCGCCCGGTCGGGTCGCGTCGACAACTCGGTCGACGCCGCCAAGACGGCCGCGGCGCAGCAGGTCTGGAAGGCGACGATCGCCTCGCCCGCCGCGGCGACGCCATTCGGCGAAGACGCAAACGCGCCCGCGGGCTCGGCGCAGACCTACCCGCTGCCGCCCGCCATGCTCCAAGATTTGAGGAACTGCGAGCGCGCGTTCGGCGCCCCGCAGGACCCCTAGCGCGCCGCCGGCCGGCGACTCTGCTTGGCCGGCTCGCCGACGCTGAGAAAGCGCCGATCTTCGCCCTCGAGCGCGAGGCAAGTCAGGGTCGAAGTGGCGAAAGCCCCCGTGTCGATGTTGATGCGATTGGCTCTGACTTCGGGGCGGGCCACCGGCGTGTGGCCATGGACGACGATTTTGCCGAACGACTGTTCATGCGACAGGAAACCGTCGCGAATCCACAGTAGGTCTTCCTCGCTTTGGTCCGGGAGCGGCGCGTACGGCCGCACCCCGGCATGGCAGAAAAAATAGTCGCCGACGGTTGCGCTGAGCTTCGTCGCTTCAAGAAACGCGCGATGCGCGGCGGGCAACGCCTCGCGGAACGCGTCGCGCGCCGCTTCGTAGCCCTCGCCGCGCATCGCCGCCGACACATCGACCCCGTAGGAACAGAGCGTCTCCAGCCCGCCGTTCCTGCGCCAGAATTCAAGGAACCGCGGCTCGGCGAGAAACCTGAGCAGCATCGCCTCGTGGTTGCCGCGCAGCGCGCAGAGCCGCGTGGGAAAGCGGCCCGAGGCGAGGCGCTCCACCACCGCGGCCGACTGCGGTCCGCGATCGACATAGTCGCCGAGCAGCACTGTGGTGGTCTCGGCAGGCGCGCTCGCGCAATCGCGTTCGATCAGGCCCGCGATCTCGTCGAGCAGGTCGGCGCGTCCATGCACGTCGCCAATCGCGTAGACGCGGGTCCGCTCGGGCGTCGAAGGGCGCCGCGGCGAAGCGGCGGCGAAGACGCGTCTCAAGCGGGAAAAGACCATGCGACGCTCCGACGTCGGCGGCTGCGGACGAGCCAATCGTCGGCCCGCCCGCCGCGTCGCCGAGACGGCGCAATCTATTGGCTTCGCAGCGCGGCGCAAGAACGCAGCGCATCGGCGAGGGCCCTACTCGCCAAAGCGGATTCGGAGCTTTACGACCGCGAGCGTCCCCCGTCTCGCTGATGGGAGCCGCAGCAAAGCGCAGTTGAAGCTCTGCCGCGCCCGCACAGCTCCGCCTCCCGCGACGAGACCGGCCAGTTCGATCGCCGCGCGGCTCTGATCGGACTAGCGGGCCTCGTTCGGGTCGAAATCTAAGGACGCGACATCCTGGAGCGCAACGCGGGCGCGTTTGTCGCGCGGGGCGCCGACGAGCCGGCGCGCGCTGTGGGGAGCGGACCTCAACGCAAAATTCGCCTGCGAGCGGGACGACATTGCGGCTGAGGCCCAGCCATCGTGAAGATCGACACGCGGCCGGAGCGCGTCGGCCCTCCTGCGGTCGGCGCGCGAACCGACCGCTGGTTGGCGAACAGTCGTGATTAAACAGCGGGATAGGGTCCGAGCGCTGGCGCAGTCGCTGTCGCTGCCCGGGCGGCGAGATCGGCGCGCTGGTCGATCGCTCTGACTGCGGCGTCTGCGTTCCGCCCGGCGACGGCGCTGGCCTCGCCGCTGAGATTGGCGGCCTAATGCGCGATCCACAGCGGACGGCGAGTAATTACCCACCCCCTATTTGATGAGGCTGACGCTCGCGGCTCGGACCGCGTTCAAGCCAGGGAGTCGACGATCACGGCGAAGGGGTTCGCGCCTTTGAGCCGTGCGGTATCGACGGTTGTCCGGA
>Ga0255350_1000719_pt1 | contig 11981 bp, 10 predicted proteins | sample HBST25r1metaG_FD_186028 | JGI IMG/M metagenome (GOLD analysis project Ga0255350, IMG submission 186028) | Peat soil microbial communities from Stordalen Mire, Sweden - H.B.S.T-25.r1 | ecosystem: Environmental > Terrestrial > Soil > Wetlands > Peat | place: Sweden: Norrbotten County, Stordalen...
CTTCGATCCACGCTTCCTCCCCACAATCGGTCGCCCTCATGCAGTTGCGCTTCACTTCACTCACTGTGACCTGCTTGTGACGGGACTTGCACCCGTAAGAGTGCGCCCATGCTGGGCGCACAAAAGCCCGGCCCGCTTCACACAAAGCAGGCCGGGCATATTGTTTCAGGCTTATTGCGCGGGCGGCGCAACGGTGGCGGGTTCCGCCTTGGCGTCCTTGACGGTCGATACTCCAGATACAAGCGGCGCTGTTGTTACGTTGCCGGTTGCGGCCTCACTCAGGTTGATGCCGTAATGCTGCAAGGTTGAGGCAACCATCTGGTACAAGGCGGCGCGCGCCTGCGCGTATGTAGCCTGCGCAGCGATCAAGTTGTTCTCCGCCAAAGCCAGGTTGCGCTCCTGTTGCAGCACGTTGGCCGTGGTGGAAGCGCCCAGATGCAGCTTCTTCTCTTCCGCGTCCAGGCTCTGCTGGTTATAGTCCCTGGCGGCAATGTCTGCCTTGACCAGTTCGCGGTCGTTGGTCAGCGCAATCTGCGCGTTGACCACCTGAATGTGAATCTGCGTATAGAGCTGTTCAAGGTGCAGTTCGGCCTGCCGGTACTCGATCAGTGAGCGCGCCTGATCTGCCTGCGCCGTCCTGTTGCGCAGCGGGATGCTCAGGTTAAAGCCCACGCCCTTGTCCGGGAAGGTATTGTTCAGCATCCGGTCCAGCGCTGTTCCGTAGCTGACCGGCGGGATGGAGGGGTCATTCGCGGGGCATATCACAAATCCGCCAGTGTTCGACTCGCAGATGGCATTCGGACTCTGCGTTCCGCCCTCGCCCGTTCCGCTATAGAACGCGTAGGCGTCGAGGGTCGGCAGCAAGTTGTTGCGCGCTCCGCGCAGCGTGATGGAATCTTTCTTGATGGCCAGCGCGGCTTGTTCCAGTTCAGGACGGTTTTGGAAAGCCTGCTGCACCAAATCCTCGACCGGTTGCTTCTCCTCGGCAATCTCTTCGATGCTCACGCGATCGGTGGGAATCACCGGAGCGGCCACCAGCGCTGGATCGTTGAGGTTGCGCGCGATTGCTTGCTTGATAATCAGTTGCTGATAGCTCAGATTATTCTGGGAGCTGATCAGCGCCTGCTGATCCGTGGCCACAGCCGATTCATCGCTGACCACTTGCAGCGGAGCCACGGTGCCGATCTCCAACTGCTTGCGGTCGTCGCTCAGCAGCTTGTTGCTCTGCTCGATGGCTCGCTGTTTTGCCTGCACGTCTTCGTATGCGCTGACCAGCGCCCAGTAGATGTTCTCCACCTGATTGACGGTATAGAGAATCTGCTGGCGAAAGGTGGAGTCGGTGAGCCTGCGATTGATGACGCCCTCATACTGAAAGCGTTTGTTCACCCAGATGCCCGCGCCCTGCAGCAAATGCTGTGTAAGCGTGGCCTTCAGATTGGCCGTGTCCAGCGGGCTGTAGCTGGAGAAAGCGTTGCTCGTTGTCGCACGCGACTGATTCAATGCCACTGTCAGTTGTGTGCCGGTGACGAAGCCCTGCGCGTAGCTGAAATCATAGACGTTGGTGTTGTTGCTGCCACCCGAGAACGGGGAGGTGGAAGGTGTCTTCGTCCGCTCCAACTGAATGTTCCCGGTCAGCGTGGGATCCAGAGCCTCTGGAGCAGGACCGACTTCATCGGTGCTGAGCACCAGGCCCGAACTGCCCGCCGCCGCGCCGCTTGATGCGCCGCCCGGCGCGCCGCTTGAACTCAACGTCTGCGAACTGCCGCCCAATGTATTGGTGAGTACCGTCGCATTCACACCGCGCAGCGTGGAGCCGGCCCTGGCGCGCAGCAGATCGGTATCCGCAATGTCCAGGTTATAGCGGGCAATGGCAATGTCGTAGTTGTTTTCCAGCGCCAGCGCAAGAGCGTCGGAAAGGCTCAGGTAAATCTTGCCGTTCTTCACCAGGTCGGTAAGACGTACAGAGTTCTCAAAGCTGGCCTTGGCTATGGTCGTGGGCCGGTAAATGTTGATCGGATTGCCCAGAAGCCGCCCCGCGGGCTTTGAAAAATCCCGCGCCGTCGAACGTAGATTCAAAGGCTCAGTTGGCGCCACCGCAGGAGCCGAGGGCAGATCAGAGGCCGCCTTATCCGGACCTGTTGCTCCCGCTCCGGCCACTTGCTGGGCAAACCCGGCAGGGTTACCCGCCGCCAACATGAGCATGACCGCCGCTACCGCGCGCAGCTTGCTGCTTGCCTGTCCGTGACCTGCCTGACCGCGAAGGTTGCTCACAGTCTCATCTTTCTGCTTAAACACACCTGGAACGAACAATTGCATGGTTCCTCTCCGCTGCATGGTTCCTCTTTGGGAATTGCTGAGGCATGTGGGGCGCCATTCTCAAAGACGCCCGGGATGCCTCCCCGGACGCAGATTTATGTACTCCCAGTACAATTTTAGCTTGTCGCCCGGCGTATGGACCTGCGCATACAGGTGAATACGCGCCTGGCTCCAAATTCGTTCCAGGAAACCCACTGGACAGTTTTGTCCGGTTCCGAGCATCCCATCCGCCATCACACGCGTGGAAAGCTGAGTATATCTCACCCCATCAGGAAGCAGAGGTCGAGAACCGGGGACCAAGTCCATTCTCGGTACAGACGAACAGTTCGATGGATACACTGTTACCAAGACCCTCACCGTGACCGAGCAAGCCCAACCCGCGCCCGCGCTCCAGACCTGGAAGCTGACCCTCGCTTACGACGGCAGCGAGTTCCGCGGCTGGCAGGTGCAGCCGGGCAAGCGAACAGTTCAAGGCGAACTTCAGGCCGCGCTGGGGCGGGTTACCGGAGAATCGCCCTTGCCGCAAGGCTCGGGACGCACCGATGCGGGTGTACACGCGCTCGGCCAGGTGGCCAGTTTCGCGCTTGCGGCCCCCATTCCGGCGGAAAACCTGCAACGAGCCCTCAACCGGACTCTTCCCCCTTCCATTCGAATTCTCGAATCGAAAACGGCACATAGTAGATTTCATGCCCGTCACTCGGCTGTAGCCAAAACGTACGAGTACCGGATTTTCCGGGGAGCGATCTGCCCGCCCACGCTGGCCCGCTATGTCTACGCCTGCCACTGGCGCATGGACGTTGCACTTCTGCAATGGTCAGCACAGCTTATTGAAGGCGAGCATGATTTTCTGAGCTTTGCCGCCACCGATCCTGACCTGACGACGAGAAATCGTGAACCGGACCCGAAATGCGATTTGGAGATGAAAACGCCCCCTGCGCCGCTGACGACGATGAGGACAATCTTCTCGTCAGACTGGGAAGAACGCGAGACCGAAGCCGGAGCGTTGCTGGTTTATCGCGTCAGGGGCAGCGGCTTTTTGCACCACATGGTGCGCAATCTGGTGGGAACCATGCTGGAGGTGGGCAGAGCCAAGCTGCGTGTCTCGCAAATCCCGGAAATCCTCGCCGCGCGCTGCCGCGACGCCGCCGGACCGACCGCTCCGGCACGGGGACTGTTCCTGGTCTCGGTGGATTATGACGAGTGAGGACCTGGGCCAAAAACCAAATAAACGCTTTTATTCGTCCGCTAAAAGGATTATATTTGGTCCATTAATGGTTCCTCGGAGGCCCCATGCGCTATTCCACCCAAATCAAGCCCATCAGCTACGTGAAGGCTCATGCCGCAGAGCTTCTTGAACGGATCACTGAGGAGCGAGTACCAATCATCATCACTCAGAACGGCGAGGCACGGGCGGTCTTGATGGATGTGGCAAGCTACGATTTAATGATGCAGGAAACCCAAATGCTGCTTAAAGTTCTGGCTCTGGCCGACAAGGAGATTGAAGCCGGAGAGACTGTCCCCATCGAAGAGGTGATGGCGGAGTTTGGCGTGGAGGCCTCGCAAGTCTAATGGCCTTTCACGTCCGGTTTACAGTGGGCGCGCACGAGGATTTGCGCAATCTTCACGCCTATATTTCTGCGAACGACTCGCTGGAAAGCGCTGACTACGTTGCGCGTGAGATCATCCGGGCGGCTCTGACGCTGCGGGATTTTCCCAACCGTGGAGCAAACCCACCGGAGTTGCTACGGATGGGAAACCGCTCTTATCGGCAGATCTTCTTCAAACCATACCGCATTCTCTACCGGATTCGCGGTAATGCCGTTTATATTGCAGTGATTGCAGACGGACGACGGGATATGGCTTTGCTGCTGTCGAGGCGCATGATCAGGCGTTGATGCAATGCGCGTCCGGCGGATAAGTGGAACCGGCGCTTCCTCACCATCCCTGCTACCCTGAAACCATTCGTATGGCGTTTTCCGTTCCCAATTCGGCCTTTTCGCAGGTGACGGCGCTCGCCCGTCTGCGCACGGTCCACTCAGCCTTTGCCTGGCTGCACGGCAATCCCAAGACAATCATGGACTGGCAAGCGGAGCTGGTGGCCATTCCCGCGCCACCCTTCGGCGAACAGGCGCGAACCGCGTGGATGGCGGCCCGTTTTGCCGATGCCGGTCTCATGGACATTGAAACCGACCCCGTCGGCAACGTCTTCGCGTGGCTGCCGGCGGCCAAATTGCCACCCGAGAACACCGGCCCGGTGCTCGTGCTCTCCGCGCATCTGGACACAGTTTTCCCAGCCGAAACACCGCTCAATCCAAAATTGAACGGCGACCGTCTGGAAGCTCCCGGAGCCTGCGACAACTGCGCCGGAGTGGCGGGAATGTTGGCCATCGCCCACGCGTTTGTCCGTTCTCAAACCGAATTGGCCGCGCCGCTGGTTTTCCTGGGCAATGTAGGCGAGGAAGGTGAAGGCGACCTGCGCGGCGTACGCCAGCTCTATCAGCAGAAGGCGCTCGCCGGTCGCATCGCCGCGCATATTGTGCTGGACGGCGCGGGCACGGACTCGGCTGTAACCCAGGCCTTGGGCAGCCGGCGCTTCAAGGTGACCGTCACCGGGCCCGGCGGGCACAGCTTTACCGATGCGGGCACGCCTAACCCCATTACCGCCCTGGTTTCGGCTCTGGCTGTGCTGGCCGAGACGCAACTGCCGGAAGAACCGCGCACTACGCTCAACCTCGGCACGATTCAAGGCGGCACCAGCGTAAACTCCATTCCCGAAAGCGCGCAGGCCTCTATTGATTTCCGCTCCACCAGCGCCGACCAGCTCTTGCGGCTCGAGGTCGCGCTGCATCGCGCCGTAGAAGACGCCGTGGAGCACTGGAATGCGCAGGCGAAATCCGCCGCAGCCGGTGATCGCGGCCTGCTGGCCTTCAAGATCGACAAAATCGGCGACAGACCCGCAGCGCAATTGCCTGCCGACTCGCCCCTGCTGGAAGCTCTGCGTGCCGTGGACCGCCATCTGGGGCTGCGTACCGAGTTGCGCCTGGGCTCGACCGACGCCAACATTCCGCTCTCGTTGGGAGTTCCGGCGATGTCTTTGGGCGCGGGCGGCGAAGCCGGCGGCGCGCACACGCTGGCCGAGTGGTACTCCGCCAAAGACCGCGAAACAGGCCTGAAGCGAGTGCTGCTGCTGGCGCTGACGATGACCGAATGGGCCGCGGAACAATAAGCTACTTTGCCCTTTCTCGCACACTACTGATCCAGCCCAAAGGAAATTGAACAGGGTGCCCCATCCTTTCCGCGTTCTTTGCGGAAAGGGTGGGATATCCCGATGCATATCTTAAGGGCCGGATCAATAAAACTGGCTGACCGGTTGGCTTCGAATCAGCAGCGCGGCTCCGGCTGGCATAATCCAAAGAGATGAAACTGCGCGCCTACCTGCTGATGTTGTTCGTGGTTGCCGTGTGGGGATCGACCTTTGTGCTGGTCAAAGGTGCACTGGAAGACGCCACTCCGGCCGCCTTCAATCTGGTGCGCATGACGCTGGCCTTCGCGGTGCTGGGTGTGGCTTATCACCGCTACTGGCGCGCGATTCGCGGCTGGCAGGTGGCGGCAGGCGCGATTGTTGGGCTATGTCTTGCCACGGGCTATCAGTTCCAAACCACGGGCCTCGCGCTCACCACGCCCTCCAAATCGGCGTTCATTACGGGGCTGCTGGTGGTGCTGGTGCCGCTGTTCTCGATCATTCCCGGCCTGCGTCCACCGGGAGCAAAGCGGCCGCATTGGAACGCTTTCGTCGGCGCCGCGATGGCCTTCACCGGAATTGTGCTGCTGACCGCGCCGGCCGCCGCTCTTGCGTCAGGCCCAGCTTCACTCTCGGGCGAGGCGGCGCATCTGCTGCCCGATATGACCTCGATTAATCTGGGCGACCTGCTCACCCTGGGCTGCGCCGTCGCATTTGCCTTTCACTGCCTTGCGCTGAGCCGTTTTTCGCCGCGCATCGGATTCCAGCCGCTGGCGCTGCTCCAGGTAGGCTTCTGCGCGCTCTTCATGGCTCTGAGCCTGCCGCTCATCGAGCATCCGCACATTGCCTGGACCGCGCGGCTGGCCGTGGCGCTGGCGATTACCGCCGTGCTGGCGACAGCGGCAGCATTTTCCATTCAAAGCTGGGCGCAGTCCGTGCTGCCCGCCACGCACATGGCTTTGCTGCTCACTCTGGAGCCGGTCTTCGCCTGGATTACCTCGTTCCTGGTGATGGGCGAGCGGCTCGGACTTCGCCCCGCCTGCGGCGCATTGATGATTCTGGCTGGCATCGCGCTGACGGAACTCATGCCGCAACCTTACGTGGCGACAGCCCATGAAGCGTGAGAAAGACAGGGATCAGGGAATAGGGAATAGGGAATAGGGAATAGGGAATAGAAGGACAGGTAGAGCTTGATCGCCGATGGCGAGCGCGCCTGCTTCATTTTACGTCCAGTATTTGCATTCGCAGATCAATTCACTATGGGGTTGAACAAGAATGTACTATCGTTTCTCTCGCGCAGCTCTTGCCGTTATCGTTCTCTGTTCGTTGCCGCTCTGCGGGCAGATTCACCACATACGCCACTCCCGTTTTCCCAATTCGCCCTCCAATGATCCGCAGTTGCAGATTCCCGCCGACCAGGCGCAGTCCTGCTTTGTGCCGGACGACAGCCCCAGCGCCAACGAGCAGTACCAGCAGTTCGACACCTATCCTCAGCCGGCGAGCAAGGGCTATTTGTGCATCGCCATTCCGGCGGGCAGGACCTTCGTCATCGACCATCTCTTCGCCGAGGCAGACTACGACCAGGTGTTGCCGGCAGGAGCCGAGTGGTATCTCGACACCGTGGTTGGAGACTATGAGTCGATGATTGGCTTTGCGGCAAGCAGGGCTGGCTCCTCAACGCCCAATCCGCATTACGTGCTCTCGCAGCCCGTGCATATTGCGGTAACGGGAGGAACCAGAGTCACGCTGATCATGCACAACTACTACGTGAGCGCCAACAGCTCAATCACCGAGACACCGGGAACCGCGAGCCTGTTGCTCGTCGGGCATTGGGAGCAATAAAGCAGTTATGCGCCGCCGCGAAACTGGATGATCCGGCGACGGTCGCGCTTGGAGGGGCGATGCTCGGGCAAGGGCGCGAACTGCTGCATCGCCTTGCGCTCGGCTGTTGCCTTGGCCCGCGCGGCAATGCTGGCTTCGCTCTCGCGGTAGAGCGCCTGCGCCGCCGCCGCGGGACCACGCATCTGGCTCAGAGCGAGAACTTCGATCTGAAATTCACCGCCTTCGTTCTTCACTGCCAGCCTGTCGCCGACGCGCACCTCGCGAGCGGGCTTGGCCTCATGGCCGTTAAACAGAATGCGGCCCAGATCGCAGGCCTTCGAGGCCAGCGCGCGCGTCTTGAAAAAGCGCGCCGCCCAGAGCCACTTATCGATGCGCAGAGAATCCATGAGGCTATTGTCTTACAGGAGACTGCCTATGCGCTCAAGTACACTGGGGTTGGAGTTGACGATGGCGAGCTGGTGGGCTAAGACGCGGACGACGCTGGAGATGATCAAGTGGGAGCACTCGATCTTCGCGCTGCCGTTTGCGCTGACGGCGGTGCTGCTGGCCGCCAATGGATTGCCGGGCTGGCGCACGCTGGGGTGGATTCTTGTTGCCATGGTGTCGGCGCGGTCGGCGGCGATGGCCTTCAACCGCTGGGCTGACGCGGATCTGGACGCGGCGAATCCGCGAACGAAGTCGCGCGCCATTCCCGCCGGACTGCTGACACGCCAATTTGTGCTGGGCTTTACGCTGCTTGCCGTTGCGGTGTTCGTAGTGGCCTGCGCGGAGCTGAACCGGCTTACGCTTTATCTTTCGCCGCTGGTTCTTGTGGTGCTGCTGGGCTACAGCTATCTGAAGCGCATCACGCGCTGGTCGCACCTGGGGCTGGGGCTAGCGCTGGGCCTCGCGCCGTCAGCCGCATGGATTGCAGTGCGCGGCTCTCTGGATGCGCGGATTCTGGTGCTGACCGCGGCGGTGACGCTGTGGGCGGGCGGATTTGACGTGCTTTACGCCTGCCAGGACTTCGACCACGACCGCGCCGCCGGGCTGCACAGCCTTCCGCAGGCAGTAGGCATCACGACGGCATTTTGGACGGCGCGGGCGATGCATTTGGCGATGCTGGGGCTGCTGGTCTGGTTCGGCGTCCTGTTTCATTTTCGAACAGTCGGCTGGGTGGGCATCGGGGCTGTGGGATTGCTGCTCGCTTATGAGCACTCGCTGGTTTCGCCGCGCGATTTGCGCCGGCTGAACGCCGCATTTTTCACCATGAATGGCGTAATTGCGATGGTCTTTTTCACATTTGTGGCGGGTGATTTGTGGTTGCGGTAAGCAGGCGCGGATAGGCTTGTGCCTTCCCACCCATTCGCCAGAAAAAAGGCGAATGGATGGGGCACGGAAGATTCCGCGAGAAGGAAAGAGAAATCAGTCAGATGAAGATTGCAATTCAAGGAGAGTACGGTTCGTTCAGTCATGAAGCGGCATTGAAGCTGGTCCCCGACGGGGTGATCGTTCCTTTGTCGCTGTCAGCCGATGTCTTTGAGGCCGTAACCAGCGGAGGCGTGGAGGCCGCGGTTATTCCCATCGAGAACAGCCTCGCAGGCTCTGTGCTTGAACACTTTGATCTGCTGCTTCTGCATGATCTAAAAGTGGAGGGGGAGACGCTGCTGCGCATCCGGCACAATCTGATTGCGCTCGCTGGCGTCGAGACCGGAGAAATTGAGCGCGTCTATTCGCATCCCGTGGCGCTGGCGCAATGCCGGAAGTTTCTGGCCGCACACGTGGCGATGAACGCTGTTGCCTTCTATGACACGGCGGGCAGCGTGAAGCAGTTGGTGGAGTTAGAAGACCGGCACATTGCGGGCATTGGCAGCGAGGCGGCAGCGCGGTTTTACGGCGCCGAGATTCTCGAAGCCGAAATCGAAGACAACCCGGAAAACTTTACGCGCTTCTTCCTGGTGCGACGCGCTGCGGAGGCCGTGACCGACCCGGAAGCGAACAAGATCAGCCTGGCGTTTTCCGTGGAGAATCGACCCGGATCGCTGGTGGCGGCGCTGACTGAATTGGCCGCCATCGGGGCCAACATGACCAAAATCGAGTCGCGCCCGGTGCAGGGCAAGCCATGGGAATACATCTTCTATGTGGATTGCCAGATTCACTCGGCTGCGGACGGCGAGCGCGCGGTGGAGGCGCTGGGACGGCATTGCGCGATGGTCAAGGAATTGGGCCGTTATCGAGAGGCGAGCCGCTAAAAAGACGAACGGCCGGGAGCGCGGAAAACCCTGATCGCGCCCCAGCCGTTCGCGGAGGCCACACACTTCTCTTTGTCAGCCGTGATTCCACTGTCGCACAAGCGGCCATAATTCTACGCAAAATAGACCGGGGCTGAGGCAAGAAATTTTACGCGACAAAATACTTGGCCTGGGGATGGTGGACGACGATGCAGTTGGTGCTTTGCTCGGGCTCCAGGTGGAAGCCCTCGGTGAGCCGCACTCCTATGTTTTCCTCGGGCTTGAGCAGGTGGAAGATCTTTGCCTGATCTTCCAGATTCGGGCACGCTGGGTATCCAAACGAGTAGCGGGAGCCGCGATATTTCTGATGGAAGAGATCGGAAACGCGCGGAGAATCTTCGGCTCCAATACCGAGAAATTCGCGCACTTGTTTGTGAGCCAGCTCTGCCAGCGCCTCGGCCGTTTCCACAGAGAGGCCGTGCAGATAAAGGTACTTGGTGAAGTCGCCGCTCTCGAATAGCTTGGCGGTCTGACGGCTGGCCTCGTCGCCGACCGTGACGATGGAGAAACCCACAACATCGCGTTGCGCGGCGCTAAGCGGCTCAAAGAAATCTGAAATTGAGAGCCTGCGGCCCTGCTGCTGGCGCGGGAAGCTGATGCGTTCCAGCTCGCGGGCGGGGTCGTCGGGGTCGAAGACGATGAGGTCGTCGCGGTCGCTGGCGCAGGGATAGAAACCTATGACAGCTTTCGGATCAAACCAGCCCTCGGCTTTCACTTCCTTTTCAAGGTCGAACAGAATCGGCCGGTATTTTTCTTCCACCAGGCGCAGATAATCGCCCTGCGCGGCAGTCTTGAGCTGCCACTGATTCTTGAAGAGCGCGGTCTCATTGAGGTAGGGAAAGATTTCGTCGAGATTGTAATTCTTGAAGACGCGCGCGCCCCAGAAGGCTGGCTTGGGAACGGATGCTACCCGTTCCACGACAGGCGAACGGCCCTCCGGCGTGAGTTCGACGAGAGTCTGTTCGGGCGCAGCCGCGCCACCTTTGGCAAAGACCTTCACGGTCCGGCCTTCCGCTTCCCTGCTCTCGCGCACCGCGGCGTCGTCCGACGTCAGATCGGCCATGGTATGCAATCCGGCGAAGGCGTCCTCGGCATAAAATACCGGACCTGCGTACTCCTTGCGCAGGTCTTCTTCCACATACTTGCGGGTGAGCGCCGCGCCGCCGCAGATGACGGGCACGGTGAGGCCAAGCCGCTCCAAATCCTGCAACACATACTTCATTTCGAGCGTTGACTTGACAAGCAGGCCGCTCAAGCCGATGGCGTCGGCGTTGATCTTCTGCGTGGCGGCGATGATGGCGTCAGAGGGCTGCTTGATGCCCAGGTTGACGACGCGATAACCGTTATTCGAAAGGATGATGTCCACGAGATTCTTGCCGATGTCGTGCACGTCGCCCTTGACCGTGGCCAGCACTATGGTGCCTTTGCCGCCGCCATCGGATTTTTCCATCTTCGGTTCAAGGTACGCAACCGCGGCCTTCATCACCGCTGCCGAATCGAGTACCGAAGGCAGTTGCATCTTGCGCGCGCCGAAGAGATCGCCGACGGTCTTCATGCCATCGAGCAAGACCGTATTAATCAGTTCGAGCGGTGAATGAGCTATGAGCGCGGCTTCAAGAGTTTCATTTAGAGTTTGTTTTAGCTCGCCCAATCCAATGGTCCGCTCGCCGCGAATAATCATCTGCTTGAGCTTCTCGTCGGTGGTGAGATTCTCGATCTCAATTTCCTCTTCCTTGACGGAACCCTTGCCGAGGCTGGCGAAGTAGGCCATGTAGACCTGGAGCGGGTCGCCATCGCTGCGGTCCTGAAAGATGAGTTTGCGGGCCAACTCGACTTCCTTCTCAGGAATCTTGTAAAGTGGATAGATTTTGGAGTAGTTGACAATGGCCGCATCCAAGCCGCGATCCACGGCCTCCTTGAGGAAGACGGAGTTGAGCACGCGGCGCGCATAAGCGTTCAAGCCGAATGAGATATTCGAAACGCCCAGCACCGTCCGCGAGCGCGGCAGTTCAAGCTTGATGCGCCGCACGGCCTCTAAAGTCTCGATGGCCGCCGAACGATAGTCTTCCTGGCCGGTAGAAATCGGCAGGGTGAGCGCGTCGAAGATCAGGTCCTCGGAGCGCATACCGTACTTGTTGACGGCCAGATCGTGGATGCGATGGGCGATGGCCACCTTGCGATCGGCGGTAAGCGCCATGCCCTGCTCGTCGATGGTGAGCGCGATAACCGCGGCACCGTAACGGCGCGCCATGGGCAGCACGAGGCTGGTGCGCTTCTCGCCGTCTTCCAGGTTGATGGAGTTGATGATCGGC
>Ga0255350_1000722_pt1 | contig 11958 bp, 13 predicted proteins | sample HBST25r1metaG_FD_186028 | JGI IMG/M metagenome (GOLD analysis project Ga0255350, IMG submission 186028) | Peat soil microbial communities from Stordalen Mire, Sweden - H.B.S.T-25.r1 | ecosystem: Environmental > Terrestrial > Soil > Wetlands > Peat | place: Sweden: Norrbotten County, Stordalen...
AGCTGAGGCTTCTCAGCACTCAACGCCGCCCGAACCCCGTCCCAAGTGCAAGAGGCCCGCAGTTCAGAGAGCTTCTCAAGAAGCGTGTGGACAGCCACTCCCCGGACGCGGGATTCCCACCCGCCCGCTTCACGGGTAAACGGCTTCCTGTCGGTCACGGCCGCCGTGTCCGCGCGCCTGATTGCCAACACGTTTCCGGCAACCGGTGAAGGATGGTCGGCGGCTCACCGGCGGGAGCGGTCGTTGCCGCCGGCGCCACCGGAGAGGCCTGGTCCAGAGCGAACTGGGCCTGAACCTCGGCTTCGACGGCGGGCCACGCCGTGCCCAGCAGAGAATCGGTCGGTGTGGCCAAGGTGCGGCTTCCGTCGTCCTCTTTGACCCGGTATTCTGGCCGCGCGAACAAATGCAGCTCGTCCGTTGCCCGCGTGGCGGCGACGTAGAGGAGCCTCCTCATCTCCTGCCGCTCGCGATCACGGTAAACGCGGTCAACCCAGACCTTTGTCGCGCCCCCTTTGGCGCCCTTGGTTTGGAACGGCGCAATCAGAAATTCAGTCAGATCACCGCTTTCGTCGGGCTCGCCGAGGCCTCGCTCAACCCATGAGAGCATTTCGGAATTATGTCCCGCGGTCGATGCCTGAAGCTCCGGAATGATGACCACTTCAAATTCCAAGCCTTTCGCTTTGTGGATGGTCATCAGCTGAACGCCGCAATTGCTGCTGGCGTTTGGATCCGGTTGAGCGGTGAGCTTGCCCAGGGCCGAATCAAGCGCCGGCCCGAGCAAATCCTGATCGCCGCTGGGGAGGCTGTCGAGCACGCTCCACAGCAGGTCCAGGTTGGCCCGCGCCTGTGCGTCAACGCAAGCATCGCCGCCAAGCAGCAGCCAAACGGATTCAACCCACGCCCCCAATGCCTGTGACGGCTGCGTGGCGCGCAGATAGCTTGCAGCCGCTACGCTGTCGAGGACCCGCCTGACCGACTTCTGCGACTCCACGGAGAGTAGCGCGAGCCGTACCTCGGCCAGCTTGTGAACTGGCTGGAAGAGGAGCCCGGGATCATCGGCACTCGTGAGAATGTGAATTTCCTCGAGAGTGAGGCCGCACCACGGCCCGCGCAGAATGCCCAGCCAGGCAACCCGATCCTCCGCATTCAGGAGGGCGCGCGTCAGACCAAGCGCGTCCTGGACTTCTGGCCGGTTCGCCAGAGGTTCCAGATCGAGCGCGCGGAACGGGATCTCCGCCTTGCGCAATGCTGCCGCAAGCGGGATGAGGGCCTTGTGTGCCCGCGCCAGAATTGCAACACGGTATTTCTTGTGCGCCTTGCTGGCTTCGTCAATCTCAGGCTGTTTTGCCCGGATCAACTCGACGATTTGCGCGGTCTGCTCGCCGGCCGCCCGCTCGCTCGCCTCCGCCATCTCGGCGGTGCGCGGCTTGAACGGTGCTGCTGACTGGACAAACTCCAGATGCAGGTTGCAGAAAGAGGCGCCGCCGGCGCCGGCCGCGCAGGTGCGGGCGGGAACTGCGGGCGTGTAGGCGATGCTGCTGCCGTCGTCGTGGGCAAAGACCTTCGCGAAAAAGTCGTTGAGTTCATCGACGAGAGCCGGGACAGTACGGAAGTTGGCCGTGAGCTTGGCGGGCATAAAGGGCAGGGAACTGCCATCCGGCATTTCCAGGCCACAATTCTGCACCCGCGGGAAGAGTTCCGCGTCCGCGTCACGGAAGAAGTAGATGGATTGAAGCGGGTCACCGACGACGAAGCACGTGCGGCCCGTTTGTTCCTGCCAGTGCGAGATCAGCCCAGCCAGGAGCAGATGCTGCCGCCGGCTGGTGTCCTGGAACTCGTCGACCAGCAGGTGGTGAATTTCCTCCGAGATACCGAAGACTCCCTCTCCTGCGGCCCCTTCCTCGGCGAAGATCGCCTGGAGAGCAATCTGGGAGATTTCCGTGAAGTCTACTTTCCCCACTTCGGCAAAGACGCTCTTGAGGTGTCCCACCGCCTGCCGGAGCAAGATGAAGGAAGCGCGAATGATCCGCCAGTCGGCATCCTCGAAGTGGAGGGGCGGAAGGGCGGCGACCCGCGCCAGCGGTCCAATAAAGTTCGCCTGGTTGAGGGCGTCGGCCATGACCGAAAAGCGCTTCTTCTCGTCCTTGTGGTCGGCCGGGAAGCCTTCGCTCTTGGTAACCGTGGCGCGCGGCTGGCCGGTCTTGGTGGTGAACATCTCGGCGATGTCGAGGTATGCGGCCAAGGCCTCCGCGATTGTCGCGGCGTCGTTCGGATGGAATTGTCCTCCAGGGAAGAAGCCGCAATTGGCCAACCCGGAGAACCTGCCCCCGTTCAGGTTCGCCGAAGCGAACCGTCCGAGGTTCTGAAGCTCTGTCCAATATTGAGGGGTGAGTAGGGGGGAGATGGCGTTGAGCGCGTCCGCGGCGGCCCGCAAAAAGGGTCGTTCGAGGCTCGCGCGCAGCACGCTTTCGTCGCTGTTGCTGTCGAAGACGAACCATTGCATCCAGCGATCTCTCTTCGCCAGCATTCCCACGAGCAAGGTCTCGATTCCATACCAGGCGCAATCCCGCCACCGCAGCAGATCGGCAATGGCTTGCTGAACCTCAGCCGATCCATTGTCCAGTTCGGCAAGCGCGCGCCGCGCGGCGGCCAAATACAACTCTTCCGGCAGATCGGAGACGGACAATCCGCCGCCGAGGCCTGAAAGCAGGGGCTGTTGCAGCGCCAGCTCGCGGCAAAACGAGTCCACGGTGGAGATGCGGAGCATTGCCGGCTGGTTGAGCAAGTCCCATTTCTTTGCCTGGGCATGCTGGAGGGCAGCTTCAGCCAAGGGAGAAACGCCCGCTTCGCCTTTGGCGGCTTTGGCTAAAGCATCAAGAATGCGGTGCCGCATCTCCGCGGCGGCCGCGGTCGTGAAGGTGATGGCAACAATTTGCCGTGGGTCGTCAACCTGCGAAAGCAAGCCCAGAAATCTCTCTGTCAAAAGAGTGGTCTTCCCGGAGCCCGCCGGCGCCTGCACAAGGACGGAGTGCGCAATGTCGAGCGCTTTCCGCCGTTCCCCGATGTCGACGGGGTTTTGAATACCGGGCTGCCCGGCGAGAGTGGTTGTCATGAAGTTCTCCGAAGGTGCGCTAAAAAAAGGGGTTGCCTCCTTGGCTGAGAAAAACAGTTACAGGATGCAGTTCGGTGCCAAAACTCTCAACAAAAAAATCGTTTTATCGCATCCTGGGGGCGGGTGGTGAAGTGGATGCGGGCGCTTAGGGAGAGCATCCCGACAAGACCGAGCTCTGAGCGACATGTCTTCGTCGCCGGGATGGGATGAAGGAAATAGCGGGCTGGAACTGATCGAGGCCGATGAGCCCGGCGGCGCGACAGATGCCGCTCCCGGCGCTTCAGACAGCATCGTGCGTATTCCGGTCGATGTGGGCAGCATTTTTCGATTTACCGTAATCGCTGCCCACATGGCGTAATCGGTGCCCACATGGAACGGAACACGTGCCCAGATGAAACGGAACTGTGTCTGTGGGGTTGAGCCGGAGCAAGGGACGTTGGTAATCCCAGGCAGGTGTTTCCCTGAAGTCAAAGGAGAACATGTTGCCCGAAAGTCGGTTACCAATGAGAAATGCACGCGAAATACTGCGCCTCCACTTTGAATCGCAGCTCGTTCCAGGGCAGATCGCCTCGATCTGCAAGGTAAGCAGAAGCACCGTCCAGCGGTGTCTTGAACGGCTGAAATCGGCGGGTCTGAGTTGGCCCTTGCCGGCCGATCTGGATGACATGGCTCTGGGGCGGCGCTTGTAGCCAGCACGAATGCGGCGCATCGGCCGAAGTCGCATCAGCAGTATCTGGAGTGGACGCCCACGCGCATCATCGAATGGGCGGGCAAGGTTGGCCCCTTCACGGCGCGGTTGGTGGAGAGCATCATGACCAGCAAGCCGCATCCGGAGATGGGCTTTCGTTCGGCACTGAAGGTGATCCGGTTGGGACGTAAGTATGGCGCGGAGCGGCTGGAAGCGGCCTCGACGCGGGCGGTGCACTTGAAGATATACCGCTTTCAAAGCGTGAAGTCGATGTTGCAAAGCGGCCTGGACCGTCAGCCGTTGCCGGAGCTGCTGTTGATGCCTTCTCCGGTAACTCATGAAAACCTGCGCGGGCCTGGATATTACGCTGCCCAAGCGACTCGCCGGGAGGTTGGCCAATGCTGAACCAAGCCACTCTGGACAAGCTCCACGCACTGCGCCTGACGGGCATGGCGGAGGCGTATCAAAAGCAATTGGAGGAGCCCGAGGCTCGCGGCCTGAACTTCGAAGAGCGCTTCGGTCGACAGTCACTGGACGTGGCGTGAGAACCTGGCACTGACGCGCCGCTTGAAGAAGTCGAAGCTCTCCTCCGAGCCCTGCGTAGAAGACATCAACTACCGCTATCCGCGGCAGATGGATGCGGCTACGGTGCGCGGGCTGACCAACTCGCAATGGGTGAACCAGCACCTCAATGTCCTGTTCACGGGGCCAACCGGAATCGGCAAGACGTGGCTGGCGCAAGCGTTGGCACAGAAGGCCTGCCGTGACGGCTACAGCGTGCTGTACCGGTCCGCGGCCAAGCTCTTCCGCGACCTTGGCCAGGGGCGGGCCGACGGCAGTCTGGGCAGGTTGCTGGAGAGCATCGCGCGCACCGATGTGCTGTTGGTGGATGACTTCGCCATGGCTCCGTTGAGCGACGACGAACGCCGCAGCTTCCTGGAGGTCTGCGACGACCGCTATGGCCGGCGTTCGACTGTGCTCACCAGTCAGTTGCCCATAGAGAGTTGGCATGCGCAGATCGGCGATCCAACCATCGCCGACAGCATCCTGGACCGGCTGGTCCACAACGCCTATCGCATCGAGATGGACGGCGAGTCGATACGCAAGAATAAGAAAGAAGCGGCGGAGTCAATCGGAGGACGCTCATGAGCACCCCTCGGTTGATCCTCAAACAGCCCACCGGATGGTTCGCCGCTGGCCGAGAGTTTACGCAGGCCCTCACGATCCTCTCCGATGGCGCCTTCAAGCTGTACGTCCATGCCTGCTTGATGGCCAATCACCATACCGGACACCTCAGTGCAACGGTTGACGAGTTGGCGCGGGCGATGACAAGAGCGCCAACAGCGGTCGCCATGAACCTGGATGAACTGGAGGAGCACGCCGTCTGCCGCGTGATCAGAAACGGCGGCTTAAGGAATGGGATTCTACAGAACATTTAGGACTTGACTAACTGGTTCCGGGCCAAAGGGGAGCTTTCAAGCGGCGCGGTCGAAGGGCTCAACAACAAAATTCGTGTGATTACCAGACGATCCTTCGGCTTTCGCACCCTCAAAGCGATGGAAATGGCACTCTATCACGCACTTGGAAGATTGCCCGAACCGGAATCTACCCACAGATTCTGCTGAAGAGGCGTGGAAAGCTTCCGGTAATATGCTTTTCACTCTTGTACCGGGATAAAGTTCTGCTTGACATTACTGGCTTCATTTGTGACCATTGAATTTAGAACTTAGAACTTAGGACGAGAGTCCCGTGCACAAAACTAGTGGTGGTATTGGTGGTCTTCCATTGAAGATATTGGTAGTGTTTGGGACGCGCCCTGAGTGCATCAAGTTGGCGCCGATCATCAAAAGGGCTCCGTCGTTTGGAGTTGAAGTTAATACGTGCGTGACTGGCCAGCATCGCGAGATGTTGGCACAGTGTCTTGAGCTTTTTGGAATCACACCTGACGTGGACCTCTCTGTCATGCGCCCTAATCAATCTCTATCTGAACTGACTGGTCGTATTCTGCACGGCATAGCGCCAGTTCTCGACGCCTCACGCCCGGACTGCGTGATGGTCCAGGGAGATACCACTACTGCGTTTGCCGCAGCTCTAGCGGCCTTTTATAAACAGATTCCTGTTGCTCATGTCGAGGCAGGCCTAAGAACCTACGACCTTGCCTCCCCCTTTCCAGAAGAGGGAATGAGACAGATGATTACCCGCGTCGCCAGTTGGAACTTCGCGCCGACCGAGAAGAACCGGCTAGGGCTTCTCGCTGAAAACGTGAGCCCGGAAAGAGTGTTTGTTACAGGAAACACTGTTATAGATGCCCTTTTCTTTATTCGCGACTTGATAGTACGCAAGTCACGCCACGAATTGCTTGAATTACCTACAGACTTAGCCTCTCTGCTCTCCTGCTCTGATCGGAAGCTGGTGCTTATAACGGGACATCGCAGGGAGAGCTTTGGCACGGGAATTCAGGAAATCTGCTGTGCCATAGCTGCGCTTGCTGAAGCCTCGCCTGACGTGATCTTCATCTATCCCGTCCACCTGAACCCAAATGTGCTCGGTCCAGTTCAACGAAAGCTGAGTGACATAAAGAACGTACATCTTCTCAAACCCCTGGATTACTACACGTTTGTGTATCTCATGAACCGAGCGTACATCATCATTTCCGATTCGGGCGGGATACAGGAAGAAGCGCCTTCATTGAAGGTCCCAGTCCTCGTTACCCGGAACGTAACCGAGCGGATGGAGGTCGTTGCCACCGGAAGTGTAAAACTCGTGGGAAGCAATTCTGCGCGAATCATTGCCGAAGCTCATACCCTCCTGACAGATCCACAGGCACACCAGCAGATGACCCTCGCTGATAATCCTTTTGGGGATGGACGGGCTGCGGATCGCATCCTCCAATTGATTACTGCTAGGAAGGCGATCGATAGTTGATGCTCAGTTCCATGGCCGTCTATAATAGTAGTGACTTGGCCGCTGCGTATTTCGGATGGAATGAAGCAGCGCGGTTCCCGAAGGTATAGCTGTTCGAACCTCCAGGCTTTCAAATGACATCGACCAACCCGCGTACTGGCGCATTGCACCTCCCGAAATGAATCAGACCCGACCAGAGCTACGGAGTAAGTTGGATTGGTGGTTGGCCTGTCTTCTTCTAGCCATATTCTTCACTCCGACTCTTCGCCTGCCTGGTAATATCCCCCTACGTGTCGATGATGTGATTGCTTTTGGATCTGCTCTGATCGCCTGTTGCCGAGCTCTTTACACATTCAGAATAGGCAAAGTGAAAGGGCCTTGGCTATATCTGACTCTAGTTCCAGTTTCCGTACTACTTTGTACTCTTGTCGCAACGATCGAGCAACGCCCTTCCATCGGGCCAAAGGAATACCTCGATCTCCTTCGTCCAATCAAGTTCCTCATTATTTACTGCTTTCTTGCTCGAAGCAATCCACGGATTTCCCTTCGGACTTTTGTGATTGTCATGGAAAATTCCATGATTGCTCTGTGCGTCATAGCGATGGTCCAGTTGGTATTCATGAAACCAGATAGCAATGGGATCCTGGCGCGGTTCTTCCTCATATACACTCATGTCGAAGATGAGCAGGCACACATGATGCTCTCGTTGCGACCTTTCGCCACATTCAATACGCCCACAGATCTGGGATATATTGCAACAATCGGTATCTTCGTTGGAATTGCTCTGACGCCGCCTGCAAGACGGACCAAGATTATTGTGTCGTCTCTGGTGGCACTACTGATTTCCGCAACCCGGACATTTCTCTTCTGCCTACCCTTGTTGTTGATTGCATACGCTTGTCTGACAGCGCATTCTTTGGGCGAGGCAGTGAAAAAGCTCCGCGTAACGCTATTGTTTTTGGCGGCGGGAACAATCTTAGTTCTCATAGTTATGCCCGTAGTCAGTTCATTTGCCGCCGGCATGGTACAGCATAGCATCACGGCAGCCTTAAGCGGGGACATCCAGAGCGAAGAAAGCTTTTCGAACCGGCTAGATAATCTAGCCCTCGTTCAATATACATGGGACCATGCCCGCTGGTTCGGCGTTGTCACGCGCTCATTGATCGGCCCCGCGGCTGATAGCGAACTAATATATACATTTCATCGCTACGGCATCGTAGGGATCACGATGCTGCTAACCCTGTATCCGGTCGGATATATATACGCGAAGAAAGCTACGAAGTACTGCTCTGAGTTAGCGCAATTTGCGATAATTATGTTGACAATCACGTTTCTCTACGGAATCACACAAGGAGCTATTATCAACACAAGAATTGGAGCTATCCCATTTATCACTCTCGGAATGTTAGTAAGTTGCGCACCTGGTGCCTTACGCGACAAAGGGCGAGGGAACGAGGTGCACTTATGCTAACAATTGGTGTTCTTATGTCTGTATATGCTGAAGATGCCCCTGATGACTTTGAGCGTGCGGTCTTCTCTATCCTGAACCAAAGTGTCAGTAGTGAGGCCGGAATTCGGCTATATCTTGGCGTGGATGGGCCGGTCTCGCCAGATATGCAACGGATGATCGAGACGTTTGCACCAAAGATATACCATCTGCAGTGGTTCTCCGAGAACCGTGGGCTTGTATTTGTTCTAAATGACCTTATTCATTCGCGGCAGGATGAGGCCTTCTTCTTTCGCGCTGATAGTGATGATATTTGCATTCGAACGCGATTTGAACGTCAATTAAGCTATATGTTAGAGAATCCTGCAATTGACATCCTTGGTACTGATATGTTGGAAGTATATGACGTTACAGGCGAGCGGAGACGTGTGCACTATGCGAGTTCTCCTGAGGAGGCGCGTCAAACGATTGGAATGCGCGTCCCGGTAGCTCATGCGACGGTATGTATAAGAGCGAGAGTCTTTGACTTGATTAAGGGCTACCCCACATATCGAGGTAATGAAGATATCGCAATGTGGTTCGCATGCATGAAGGCTGGGTTGCGATTCGACAATATACCTGAACCGCTATATGAATGCCACGTGGGCGGCAATTTCTGGAAGCGAAGAGGCGTGAAAAAGGCATGGGGAGAGCTATCTATCTATATCAAAGGCATTTGGACATTAGATGGTCTCAGTTGGCGATACCTGTTCCCGGTAGCGCGTTTTATGATACGAATCGCACCGAGCGGTTTACAGAGGCTCTTGTATCGGAGTCGATTGAGGGGTGTTAATGCTCACCACAATTCATGAGTTGCAATTGGGTACACGCAATGAGACGGTAACTAAGTGCGTCTGGCTCTACGCGGGACATGCCGACATAAACGATGCTACTTCGTTTTATATCGACACGATTGCTAAGGCGCTTAAAGGTTTAGGCAGACGTTTGGTTCATGTTGACAATCTGGGTAATATTCCATCGCAAGCTGACGTGTTTGTGGTTGATTGCAAGCATGCGTTGGCATTACACCTTTGCCGCCCCCGCTGCAGATTTTGGTTGTGGCTGCAAGGCATCGTCCCGGAAGAAGCTGAGCTACAACGCGGTAGTCAACTTCGCAAGATGTATTGGACAATGTTCGAACGCCGATCGATTCCGCGAGCAAATGGAGTCTTCATGGTCTCTGAGGCCATGAAGCTTCATTATGCCAATAAGTACAATTTTGCGAATATCACTGTGCTTACCATGCCATGCGTGAATCAAAAACTGAACCACTGTTCATTCGCAACTCCCCTAAAGTATTCCAGCCTCCGGTTCGTCTACGCAGGCGGTTTACAGCTGTGGCAGTGTTTCGACAAAACTCTAGATAGCTATTCACTCATTAAAAAGTCATTTCCATCAGCAACTTTCACTGTACTTACTCGCGATCGCTTAAAGGCACTCGATATGATAGAACGACGTATGGTTCAGGGCGTCAGCGTTGATTATTGCCGCCCGTCCGAAATGCAAAATGTCCTGGCTAAGTTTAAGTATGGTTTCGTGCTGCGGCACCCACATCCGGTAAATGCGGTGGCTACTCCGACAAAGGTAAGTAGCTACATGGCGGCAGGAGTAATTCCCATTATGACAACAGCCGTTTCCGATTATGCGAAACGCCTTGCTGGAATAGAGCCAGTTGTAATGTTGGAAAAGCCAGAGCCTCAACTTGTGTTAAAGGGGGTATCCAGGGTTGAATCCATCTCCTTGGACCAATCCGCAGTATTCGACTCATACTCTCGAGCGTTTGAGCAATATTTCGATCTTGAACGCTATGTGCCTCTGATTCAGGCGTTCTTTCTAGATACGGGTATGACTGTGAGTTAACGCTATCTCGTTACTCAGAAAGAAGTAATGCATATGATACGAACTGTTCTTTCATTGGTATCCACTCTCGAGCGAACAGGCCCGGTGGCAGTTCTAAAAGGCATCGTTCAGAATTACGACCCACGCGAGTTCCGCCCAGTAATCGCAACACTCTCTTCGGAGCGCGAACAGACTTACATTGGGGAGTTCCGGGCGAAGGGTATTGAGATTCTTCCGCTCAATCTGACCAGATTCGGCTCGATGATAGGCGGGATCTCGCGATTGAAAGAGGTGGTGCGAGCGGTCGGCGCAGATGTAGTGCATTGCCACGGATTTCGCGCGGATCTTCTGATTGCACGGGCTCGTCTGGACGCATGCACTGTATCAACTATCCACGCGGTTCTGAGAGATGATTACATTCTCAATTACGGAAAACTCCTCGGACGATGGATGACACACTCTCACTACCATGCTTTGCGCAGGTTGAATGCTCCGGTATCGGTCTCGACGGCAGTGGCAGAGGCTGCCGCTAAACATAGAGTTCCGAGCCGCACGATCCTAAACGGCGTGGATACAGAACGCTATCGTCCTGCAGCGTCCCCGGAAGAGTACGCCGATTCGCGTGCGAAATTGCGGGCGCCCGCTGGCACAATTGTTGTTCTCTATGCCGGCGCGTTGATCCCCAGAAAGCGGCCATTGGAGATTATCAGGTGTTTTAAGCACAGCTCTATAAGTAGAGATGCACTTCTTGTTATTGCCGGAGACGGACCTCTCTATGACGAGTGCAGGGTCGCTGCCGAACACACCGCGAACGTGAGTCTTCTTGGGGCGCGCGAAGATCTTCCGGAATTGCTGCGCGGAGCCGATTGTCTCATTACTGCGTCCCGATCCGAGGGACTTCCCATGGCCCTTCTCGAAGCTTGTGCAAGCGGAGTGAGAATCATTGCTTCTGACATTCCGCCACATCGCGAAATCGGGGCCATGTTTCCCGACAAGGTAACTCTGTTCTCTGGACAGGAACCTGATGGGCTGTTGCGCGCCCTAAAATCGTTAAAACTCGAATTCGAGAAAGGGAGTACGAATCTGGCGGCATTGGAACACATTTCCGCTCATTCCATGTCTCACGCCTATCAGAATCTCTACCGAGAGTTGCTTGCTGCTGCGAACCCCTGACCAAGACTGATCCGACCGCGCATATTTGCAACAAATACAGCCTGCCGAGAGTCGAATGGGGCTTGTAAAACGTTGGAGATTACTGGGGTCGGTGAGTGGCGGAAATGTCGGTTGGAGAGGCGCACTCACGATACTTCTTTGTTAACAGATGAGATGAGAAGGCTGGTCTCCGGCGGGATGCATAATGCTCCCAAGTCGTGAGCGCTATCTGAACCCCATCCCCTATTCGGCTTGCAGTGGAGGGTTCTGTATGGTGGCCATGCGCGCGGCTTGATTGATCGTAGCCGTTCGGGCAACCCCATGGGTTGACGGTTGCAGTCAGGCGTGGGTAGGCTACTTTGCCATCTTGGCGCGTAGACGGCAGGGGTGAGTTCGTCCAGAGATTGGATGGTGCGGTCTGCCAGGCCGGGCAGCACGTCGAGCAGGTATTTGCGGATGGGTACGCCGAGTCTGCGGCAGCTCTCCACGATGCTAAAGATGGCGGCTATCTTAGATCCCGCTTCCTTGCTTCCGAGGTGCAGCCAGTTGCGCCTTCCGATCGAAATCGGGCGCATCGAATTCTCGGCCCAGTTCGTCGATAGCTCGATGACCGGATGCTTCATGAAGAGCGTCAGCTTCTCCCAACGCGCCCACTCTTGTCCAAGACAGCATTTTAGGTGAGTTTGGCTGTTGATTTCACTGGACATAGGTGTCCTCCCCCGGCGATAGCGTCAGGTTTCTTCGATGAGTCGCAGGGGGTGCATTTCTATGTGTCAG
>Ga0255350_1000724_pt1 | contig 11952 bp, 11 predicted proteins | sample HBST25r1metaG_FD_186028 | JGI IMG/M metagenome (GOLD analysis project Ga0255350, IMG submission 186028) | Peat soil microbial communities from Stordalen Mire, Sweden - H.B.S.T-25.r1 | ecosystem: Environmental > Terrestrial > Soil > Wetlands > Peat | place: Sweden: Norrbotten County, Stordalen...
TGTCGCGACGGGACCCAATGGAATCCGTTTCGACCTCTGATGGTCTCGGGATGATTGGTGGGTTCAGCACAACGGGCGCTGATGATCGCGTCGAGAGTGTCGACGTCGGCGAGGCGCTTGTTGACGATTGGCTCGTCGACACATCCCAGCCAAGGCGTCCCGCAATTGCTCTTAGGTGATTTCCGAGGCTTCACTTCAGGTCTCGCTTAGTGCGGAGTTCGAACGCATCACTCCCACCGTCCCCCTCCATGGTTGATGCGCACACGGAAGGTATGATCATGTCTCTACGTCAGTTGATCGGCTGCTCGGCCGCCACCCTCGTCGGCGCAGGAGTTATATTGGCCTCGGTAGCCACCACCCAAGCGGTGACGCTCCCGGTTTCGCGCCACGCGATCTCCAATGTTCAACATGTCGATTGCGCAGTCGGCGCGCACATCGGCCCGCTAGGCGCCTGCATTATCGGTAACGACGACAGCCCGCCCGTTGTGGTCGAGCATCGCGTCGTCGGCGCACCTGATCCCCAAGCCGCCGACGGTTGCGCGACCAAGTCTGTCACCAGAACAGACTCGAGCGGCGACAGCGAAACCCACGCCAAGACCAATTGTTGACATTGAAGACCCGCCACTGCGCGACGCCCTCGCGGCGGTGGTCTTTGCCGACCGCTAAATGATGGAAAGCCGCAATGTCGAAGATCCATTTTGTGCACGCGGCGACCAGCGACGGCGTTCCTGTGGTGAAAGCTTCCCGCGCGGTGATAGACGACGCGCTCACGGAGGCCGAGTTTGAATTGAGCGGCGGAGCTGCTTTTGTTTCGATTGTCGATGGAGAGGGCCACCTGATTTTGCCGGCGGATCAGGTCAAAGTCCGCCTACAGCAATCGGCGAGGGCGCCGCACGGTCTCGCTGGCTGATCGGATCACGCTAGCAGGCCAGTCTGAGTTCGAGGCCGAGGCGTTTGAACGCCTCGGCCGATTCCCGAAGACGCGCATCGCATTGCTGCGCGAGGCAGACGAGAAGATGTTGCTTCGGAGCCCTCGTGGGCGGAAGCCCATATTTGAATCCCGTACGGATTTCGGGCGCCGAATGACGAGTCGTAGGTAGATTCCGGGCCTTTCTCGCAGGAGCTAGGGCCGTACGGTCGCATTACTAAGCAGTGTCGAGTGGTCTTCCATCCCACCGGATCGAGTCTCGCACAGACTCTCTAGAACGATTCGGCACGAGAAGATTTGGAATCACTGCCAACGACGAACGCTTGTTTAGGGCCCGAATAACATTGGAGTTCAAAATGAAACTGCTCAGCGTACTGCCTTTCGCCGCGCTAGTCGGCGTGAGCGCCATGACTTTGGTTTCCACGAGTGCGTCGGCTGGAATCGTCTGCAATGAGGACGGCGATTGCTGGCACACGCAGACCGACTACCAATACCAACCGACATTTGGCCTGACCGTCCATCAAAACGATTGGCGGTGGAAGGACGGCGAGAGGCATGCCTGGCGCGAGCATGACGGCAGGGGATATTGGCACGGCGGCTCCTGGCAGACTTTCTGATCGAGTCCGAGTCGCCGCACGACGCGGCGGTTCCCCGCAACGATCAGACAAAGCCCTCGCGGTGGCCCGCGGCCATCGCGAGGAAGTGGGGCGAGCGCAGTTACCTTATCCGACGATTGCGGCGAAACGCTCGATACATCTGGTTCGTCTCGGCGAAATAGAGCGCACTCCAGATGGGTCCGGCCGCACGGCTGGCAATCGGTTCCCCCCAAAGAAGACGGAGTTCAACATGAGACATTTTCGACCCTTGTTGTTCTCGACTCTCCTCGGCGCCGGCAGCCAACCCTGAACCGATGAATGGCCAGCCGGTCAGGCCTGAGGCGACGAAAACTCAGCCACTGAAGGTCGAACAGCCAGAGCCTCAACCGATCAACGCCGCGCCCCAAAATACGCCCCAACAACGTAAGCTCGAACCGGCGAACATCAATCCGCCGAAAGGCCCGCCGGTGGACAAGCCCACGGGCGGCAAACCAGGAGCAGGCCGCGGTCAACCAGGCGAGTCTGCTTGCTCGAAGTAGGACTCGAGCGCGGCCGGCGCGGGAGTTGCAGCTCTCGGCCGGCCGCGCACTGCGGGGATCATAGGACTTCGCCGCCCGCACGATGCGCATTTGCGAATGCAATGCAGCGCTCACCGTCCGTGTTCAGAACTTCAATATTTTGCAATGCAACAAATCGGCCCCGAACGCGTTTTAGGTCTGCACCACCCGAGGAATGTCGCTCGGGGAATACAAAATCTCTGGAGAGGAAGCGCCTGCGACAATCACAGGTGCCCGATGAATCTTTCGATCGACCGCGAAGCCGCCCAGGTTGCGCCCAAGCGCTCTCCCGCGTTGCGGCTGGTGAGTCTCTTGAAACGGATCACGGTCCTCACTGTGGCCGTCGTCCTGGCCGCGCTCATACTCACTTCCGTCCTGCCTCCGCTCGTTGCGGACCAATCCGACCGCGCGATCGTGAACGCTCCGGTCACCCTGCTGACGGCTCCAATTTCTGGCGACGTGAAGTCCCTCACGCCTCTGGCCGGTGAAAGAATCGCTGCAAACGACCGGATCGCGGAGATTGTAAACTCGCGCGTTGACCGCTCGACACTGATCGTCCTTGAAGGGCGTCTCTCGGACACTTCGGAGAGGCTGCGGGCCACGGAGGCGAAGATAGAGAGCGACAACCGTTACATTGCGGCGATTGGCAGCGAAATTGAGGAGCAAAAGACTGCGGTCGAGGCGCGCTATCTCGCACAAATCTCCGACCTTCAGTCCCAAGTCGGGTCCGCGACCACATCGCTCCAGGAAAAGCAGCAGCTCGTCTTCCGGCAGAACTCTATGGTGGCGAGAAGCATCTCCGCCCCGGAGATGGCGCAACTCGCCAAGGAGGAATTTTCCGGCGCGCAGTTCCAGAAACAAGGGACGGAAGCCAAGCTCGAAGAGAAGCGCAGCGAACTGGCGAGCGCGCGAAGCAATATCTTCGTCGGGGACGATATGCAGCAGCTCGCCGCACTCGCGCAAAAGAAGCGCGACATGGAGCTCGACAGTCAGAAACTGACGATCGAAGAGGCTGAAACGTCCGCTGTGCTGAAGAGTCAGACGAAGCTCGTGGAGGCCGAAAGGAACCGCCTCGAAAGTCTGGAGCGTTCCATAGTCACGTCGCCAGCGCCCGGCGAGCTGCTTTTTGTCAACGCCTCGGTCGATCGCCATGTCACCGCCGGCGACACCTTGGCGCGCCTCGTCGACTGCAACGCGTCGTTCGTTGTGGGCATATTCTCCTACCGCCAGGGCGCCAATTTTGCGCCTGGCGCCCGCGTCACAATCCACCGCGCGGGCCAGGAGGCGATGAGCGGCTCGGTAACAGCGGTGCTTCCAAAGACAAGCGACAAGGTCGACGAGGACTACGCGTTGCCATTCCCACAGACCGAGCGCCGCGAACTATACGTACTTGTGAAGCCGGACCGTCCGTTGCTGCGGGCGACTTTGGCCGGTTCATCGCCCGAGAACGGCGCCCGCTGCGACATCGGAAACTGGGTAACGATCGGGCGAGACGGCGGCTGGATACCGTCGACGTCGATCCTCTGGAAGCGCGTGAAAGCCAACGTCGAGGCGGCTGCCCAGGGCGGCTGGAGCGGATCGAGAGCGACGCCGGCGTACGTGACCTCGTCGCCGAAGCCAGGCGGCGCAATCGCCGAGGCGCGCGGTTCCGGAGTCGGCGCCGATCGCGCTGATGACGTCCTTGCACAGAACCAGGCTCGTCTCTTTTCGCAAATGACGAACAGACGCGAAGCCTCGCAATGACCCGGGCGATGCTTGCCATTCTTGCGCTGGCGTCAGCGGGCGCGGCCGCGGCCAAAACGTCGGGGGATGACGTCTATTGCGCAGCGCTGGCCACAGCGCTCGACGCGACCGCTCCCGGGGGCCCTGCCTTCCTGAGGAGCTATCAGCCCGGCCCCGAGGATAAGGATCTCCCGGGGCCGCTTCGGTTGTCGGCCTTCTCATACGACAACGCCCTGGCGGCGACCGCCTTCGTCGCATGCGGAGACATTCCACGCGCGCGCAGGATAGCCGACGCCTTCCTTCAGGCGATCGAGCATGATCGCACTCATGATCCCGTCCGCCTTCGCAACGCCTATCGGTCAGGCCCCGTGGAAGGTGGAGAAGCGAAATTGCCCGGCTGGTGGGACGCTGAGAAATCGCAGTGGCTCGAGGATGCGTACCAGGACGGGACCGCGACCGGAAACGCGGCCTGGGTCGCGTTAGCGCTGCTGAACGTCAATCAGGCCGCGCACGATGCTCGATATTTGGCCACGGCGCGACGCCTGCTCGAATGGATTGACGACGTCCCCCGGCGCGCCGCGCTACGCGGCGGCTACGCGGGCGGCGTCTCTGGCTATGACGGCCAGCAGGAGACGCTGCACTGGGAGTCGACTGAACACAACGTCGACGTCGCCGCGGCGGCGTCCTGGGCCCATCGCCTGACGGGCAACGTCCGGCTTGAGGGTATGGCTGACCGTGCGTCCGCGTTCGTCGCGGCGCGATTCGAGTCGGCTTTGGGCAGGTTCGCAATCGGAACGAAAGCCGACGGGACGAATGGGGACGCCAATCAGGTTGCCCTGGACAGTCAGGTCTGGCCCATCCTCGGCGTGCCAAACGCCCCCCAGGAATGGGGAAGGGCGGTCGAATACGCCTACGCCAACCTCAGGTCGGGCGACGGCATGACGTTCACGACCGGGGGGGAGAACCAATGGACGGAAGGATCCGCCCAGACGTCGCTCTCGCTGCACGCCCTTCGCAACGACGCGGAATCTCGCGGCCTGCTCGCCAGCATCGCCCCAAACGCCGGGCCCTCGGGACTTGTGTACGCCACAGACAAGGGAGAGGCCCGCACCGGACTGAACGTCGAGTCCAAAGGGGGCGGCGAGTTCAAATACTACCATCGTCCCCACGTTGGAGCGACGGCGTGGGCTGCGATTGCGACTGAGCACTGGAATCCTTTCACCGGCGAAAGGATTCCCTGATGTTGAACTCGTCTCCTGACGTGGCGACAGTCGCAGCGGTCGACTTCGGCGTGCTGCTCGCCGCGATTGCGCTCGGCATCGCCCTCGATCCGCGCCGATTCACGGACCGGATGGTGTTCGGTCTGACGACTGCACTGTTGATCGCCGCCTATTTGGCATGGCGAATCGGCAGCACTATGGAGCCTTTCGAATGGGGGTTCGCCAGTCTGTGGCAATACGGTTATCTCGCGTTCGAGATCATTGCTATCATCTACACGCTGATGTCGATTGCGATCCTCATGCGCCGCTCGGACCACACGCTTGAGGCAGACGCCGCCGAAGCGGAACTGGATTCAAGCGGTCTTTGGCCTCCTGTGGATGTCTTCATCTGCACATACAACGAGCCGCTGGACGTGCTGGAGAAGTCCGTCCTCCTCGCCATGGAGATGGACTATCCGGACGTTCGCGTCTGGGTTCTTGACGATACGCGCCGCGCTTGGCTCAGAGACTATTGCGAGGAACTCGGCGTCAACTACGTCACGCGACCGAATAACGACGGCGCCAAGGCTGGAAACCTCAACAGCGCGCTCCGCGCCACCGCCGGCGCAAACGCAGCTCCGTTGATACTCGTCCTCGACGCCGACTTCGCACCACACGCCAACTTCTTGAAGCGGACCGTCGGACTCTTCCGTGATCCTGTCGTGGGTCTAGTCCAGACGCCCCAACACTACTTCAACGCGGATCCAATCCAACACAATCTCTACGCCTCCATGAGCTGGGTCGACGACCAGAGGATCTTCTTCGATGTGTTCCAGCCCGCAAAGGACGCTTGGGGCTGTGCGTTCTGCGTGGGCACAAGCTTCGTCGTGCGGCGCGACCTCCTCGACGCGATTGGCGGCGTACCCACGCGTTCCGTCTCCGAGGACCTCAGCCTCTCCTACGCGCTGCTTCGGCGAGGCTACGTCACCCGCTGGCTCAATGAGCGGCTGAGCGTCGGTCTTGCGGCCGAGGGACTACCCGAATACGTCACCCAACGCGCAAGATGGTGCCTGGGCACGGTGCAGGCGGCCTTGCTGCCCGAGGGCCCCTTGCGCGCGCCCGGTCTGTCCCTGATGCAGCGCCTGCACTATTTTCACGGTCTGCTGAACTGGCTCTGCAAACCGTTCGTTCTTCTCATGTTGGCCGCGCCGCTCGTCTATTGGTTTGCCGGAGTGCCCGCATTCGCCGCCGACTACGTCGACTTCCTGCGCTTCGCGATCCCCGCGTTGATCTGCTTCTATTCCTACAGTGGCTGGGTCGGGCACAGACGGACGCTGCCGATTTTCATGGAGGTCACACACATGATCACTGCCGCGGCGATTACGTGGACGCTGATCATGTGCCTCTACCGCCCGTTCGGGCGTCCCTTCAAGGTCACGGATAAAGGCGGCGACCGCAGCCAGACCATCATCCGCTGGAACATGCTGGCGTTCTTTGGCGGCCTGACGCTTGTTTCGGTGGCCGCGATCCTGCTGGCGTTGCTCGGTCCGGACGCGGTCGGCGAGACCAGTCCCGTCGATCAACTGAACCTCATCTGGGCCGGGGTCACGGCGATGCTGTGCGCCATCGCCTCGCTCGTATGTATCGAACGTCCGCGTCGCCATCGCGAGGAGCTCTTCAAGTCGAACATACCCGGGCGCTTCGCATTTGGCGCCATCGACTCCGACTGCCGGGTGCAACATCTTTCGACCGCAGGGATCGTCATTCTCACCGACCGACCACTGCCTGTCGAGCGCGAGCCCGTCGGCGGAGCCATACGAGTGTGGGTGGAAGGGTTCGGCGTTCTCACCGGAGTGGTCGTTCGTGCAAGAAAGCGCGAAGTCACCGTAGAGCTGACCATTCCCGAGACGCGCCGGCGTGACTTGGTGCGCCACCTTTACCGGTGCCCCAATGACAACGTCGCGCTTGAGGCGCGGCTCGGACCCGCCTGGGGCGGCGTTATTCGGAGCGGCCTTGGGCGGGTCTGAACGTCCCACGCAGCGGCAGCATCGTGCCGTGGGCGAGCGCGCCTGCTGTCGGGGCCGCGCGCTCGCCCACCCCAACCATGGCGTCAGAACTCGCCGTGCACTAACATTGAAGCTGGATCACCCCTCGGGGGCAGGCCAGCCGCCAGCCACCCGCCAATGCGCACCACCGAACTCCGTCCGCGTTCCAACTGTTCCGTTCATCAGCAGATATTTGGATTCAGTCGTCGCTCAGCGTCACAACCGATCGATTGGTCATACTCTCGCCGTGCGGCAATCCTCATCTAGCGGATGAGACTTCAGCGACGTCGGAGACGCGAACATATGGAACGAAAGAAGGCGTCGGATTTCCCGCAGGAACTGCTGAACCTATTTGGTCGGTATGTGCACGGCGAGATTGGCCGCCGGGACTTTCTGAACGGCGCACAAAAGTTCGCCGTCGGCGGCCTCACCGCAGCAGCGCTCCTCCAGACGCTCAAGCCGAACTACGCCTGGGCGATACAGGTTCCCGTCGACGACAAACGGATCAAGGCCGAATACGACGCCGTGCTGTCGCCGCAGGGGAACGAAAGCGTCAAGGGCTACCTCGTACGACCGGCGAAGGCGACCAAACTTCCTTCCGTCCTGGTGATCCACGAGAACCGCGGTCTCAATCCCTACATCGAAGATGTGGCTCGACGGCTGGCGGTCGCCGACTTCATCGCATTCGCGCCCGATGGGCTGACATCCGTCGGCGGCTATCCTGGAGATGACGAGAAGGGCGCGACGCTCTTCCGCCAGGTGGACAGCGCCAAGATGAGCGAAGATTTCTTCGCCGCGGCAATGTGGCTCAAATCCCGCCCGGACAGCACTGGCAAACTCGGCACCCTCGGCTTTTGCTTCGGTGGCGGCGTCGTCAATCAATTGGCGGTGAGGATGGGTTCGGATCTTTCCGCCGCCGTTCCATTCTACGGCGCTCAACCGAACGCCGTCGACACGGCCAAGGTCAAGGCGCCGCTAAACGCGCAATACGCCGAACTCGACACGCACATCACCAGCGGATGGCCGGCGTTCGACGCCGCCCTCACGCAGGCGCACGTGCCGCACGAGGGTCATATTTACAAAGGCGCCAATCACGGCTTCCACAACGACACGACGCCCCGTTACGACGAAGCCGCAGCCACGGAGGCCTGGCAGCGCACACTGGATTGGTTCAACAGATACCTGAAAGCCTGAGCGGCGGCCATCGCGACAGCGCTTTCCCAGTGTCGACGTCACTCTGAGCAAACATGCGAATGCAGGGCGAGAATGCAACTTGTGCTCATCGGTGAAAATCGGTCATTGCTCGCCGAATGATGGAACGGCGCGGAAGCGAAAGGTCTCAGCAGCTCGGCCAATGGTCGCTGCGCCTCTGAAAAGTACGCTGACGCGACGGACCACGTCGACGTTACGCGCCTCTCTTGTCCGTTCATTTGTTGGTCGCAGTGCCGTTGAGGCGGACGTTGAGGCGATGGGCGCGTCGTCAATCTGAGGCGTTGTCTCTCGTCTCCAATGCGTCGATGCTCTAGCAGGCGACCTCGTTAGGTCGCCCAGGCCGCCCGGACCGCCGCCGCAAACACGGCGAGCTTTTCAGCGTCGCGCCCCAGCTCGTCTCTCAAGTCTCTCGATAGTTCGAGTTGCGCGCCACACCTGCTGCGACCTCTGTTGCAGATGTTTCGAGGGCTGACGCCTTGGAGATCGGAATTCGGTGGCCAAGCCGCACGAAAGTCGTGGGCTTCAAGACGATCGCGGATCGCGTCACGAAGTCGGGCGTCCCGGCCGCCAAGGAACACCGTACGTCTTCCTTTGCGGCATCCATGCACGGTGACGACACGATCGCACGACGAGATAAGAGCGAGACAATTTGGCTCGTCGAAGTTTGCGGACGTGATGTGCAGTCCAATGTTGCCACTGGGCTTGCAACCTTCGAAGCAATAGAGGTTGAATTCGTCGCCGGCGATCGCTGCCGCGATTTCCGATGTGCCGGCCTCAATCTTCCCGCCATGAGGTGCGATCACCGCCACTTGCGACGGCCTGGAACGGGAGACGATACGGAAATCCTCGCCCTCGCGTTCGGCCCGGCTCAGCGCGGCGAAATTCGGGTATTCGCTCATCCTTTCCGCATTCGGTTCGCGGGCGACCGACCTTGCGGGAAACCTTGACTGTTCGGTTAGGTCGCTCATCGACCATCAACGTTGATTGATCGCCCGGCTACGGTGATTCGCACCTGTTCGCATCGATCACCCTCTACGCGCTCCGCCAGGCCCCACGCCAGCAACGATGGGAACGCTTGCTCTCTGACGCTGCCGCGCACTCCGCGAAAGCGCCAGGTGCCCCGCACCGAATAGGCGCATCCCTTCCGAAGGAGGCCGAGAATCTTGTAATTGCCAGGGGACAAGTCCGATCGCGTCGCCCCGTCGGTCGACGATATTATTGCTGACATCTTACTTCCCGTTTCCCGAATGAGCGATTAGCTCTTGATGAACGGGAGGCGCACGCTCAGGCGAAATTATTCGTTCCAGCGATGCCGGCGAAACGGTCAACTCCCCCCTTAAGATTGCGTCTGACCACTCACAAAGGACGCCGGTAGCGGACACGCTCTTGACGGTCATGCGCATGCGCGACGGTCCCCTCAACCTAACTTCGTCTCCAGGTCTGAAATCCATAGCCTCCCCCTCAATATCCCCGCTTCCATGCGATCGCTTAGAAGCTCGCAATTTCGGCGGCTAACGCGCCAAATCGTACGGCCGCTTGCGTGCGGCTCGTCGCGTGCAGCTTCCTCATGACGCTGTGCAGGTGCACTTTGACCGTGCCTTCGGAAATTTGGAGATCCAAGGCGATCCTTTTGTTCGTGTGACCGGCGCTCATGGATTTGAAAACGTCACGCTCACGCGCCGTGAGATTGCGAAAGGGCGACAGCGATGCGCTTGGACGCTCGCGCGCTTGCGGTGACAGGTCTTGTGGCGAGAGGCCCCGCTGAGGGACGGAGGGGACGACGACGCTTTCCACCCGATGTTCCATGAGTCCGGGCGTCAGAAAGGCCCCGCCGACCACCATGAACCTAAGGTAGGCGACGGCGATCTCCGTGCTGACGTCAGACATCACGATTCCGATGATACCTAGCGTCGTGAGCGACGCGGCGACGCGCATGTCTTGCGCGTGCAGATAAGCGCCGATCGGCGATCCGTCGCTGAGCCGCCGCAGCTTCTTAATTGTCTCGCGTAACTGCCAACGCTCGCATCCCGACAGCAGATCAGGACCGATAAGCACAAGGTTGGCCGGCCCCGGAACGACTTCGTCAGACGATTTGACGCCCTCGAGCGATACGTGGGGCAGGAACGTCTTGAGTGCGCGCGCCAAGCACTCGCGGAACGACGTTCGGGGCTCGATCAGCACCACGCGCGCGATTGTGACGCCCCGGTGCAGCGCGGGATACTCGCCAGCCGAAATAGGATCGCGCTCGTTCTCGCGCTCAAGCCCTTTTTGCTGGCCTGTCGGAACTTCCGTCACTAGGAGAAGGCTCCTACGGGCTCATTCTGTCGAAGGTTGTTCGCGAAAATAAATTCCCCTTCGGTGATGGACCATCCTCGGAATCTACTCACAGCAACAGTGCTGCCGCTCGCGGGGGCCTCGAACTTGGCGCCACTCTTCCATCCGTCCTTCGTGATGAGGTAGACGATCGGCGCACCTGAAGATTGCCGTCGATCCCGTTCGCGTTCTTGAACAAAATGGGGCTGGCGTCCCTCCTACCGTCTGGAAATAGCAGATCGGCGGTCGCGGGAGGAGGTGTCCCGCGACCGCCTGCGGTCGAGCATCAATCTGGGAGGAGGGAAATTGCTGCTCGACGCTGTTTAATGGTCAAGCGATACAACGAGGGGCATCCGTGACAAGGTTCGGAATCTACCTACTCACCTGCGTCGCGCCCCCCTTGCGAAGCGCGGCTGCGGCCCCCGACGCTATGCAGCAGCGAACGTCAGCTTTGACACTTCGATAGCCGGAAGCCGCCAGTCCGTTCACGTGAAGAGTTTCGGACGCCGTGAGGCGTCGGAAAGTCGCCGAGGAACGAACCCGCGGTGTGCAGGGCGGAGCTTATGGGGATTTGATGTTCTGGCTGTGCCGGGGTGGGCGGGCGTGACGTGCGCTGGGCTGGATCGGGTGCGCATCGCGAGAGCGTTTCCAGGCGATCACGGCCAATCTCGAAGGCGATTGATTGGCCGTTTCGGCGATTCTGGCAGGGATCGGTGGCGCTGACGACACGAGCGGGACCATCGGCGCGCGCGATGGTGTTTGCCGACGCGAGAGCGCGACGGCATGGCGTGGGAATGAAGCGTGCCGGGTCACGACGGCGCCCCGGTTGCTGCGGGACGGCGTGGCGGCGCGCGCGGCTGCATCCAGCGTTCGAAGGTCTCGATGATGCGCATGCGCCCGCCGCAGCAAGGACAGGGCGGGAGCGGGTCAGGCGGCTCTTCGGCGTCGACGGGTTCCGGCGCCGGCGATGGTGCGGCCAACAAATCGCGGACGCGGGCGATGTTGGCCTTGCGTGTCGCACTCGCGAACAGTCCGTAATGCCGAATGCGGTGAAAGCCGTGCGGCAGGACATGCAGCAGGAAGCGGCGCATAAAATCGTGGGCGTCGAGCGTCATGACCTGCTGGCGCTGCGGGCCGCAGCGACGATAATCCTTGTAGCGGAAGGTGACGCCGGCCTCGTCGAAGGCGATCAGACGGCCGTTCGAGATCGCGACCCGGTGCGTGTAGAGTGAGAGATAGGCAAGCACCGCTTCGGGGCCGGCGAACGGCGGCTTGGAATATACCACCCATCGCTTCTTTCTGAGCGGCGCGAGATGGCGAAGGAAGTCGCGTCGCTCGGCGAGGCCGGCCTGGGCGCCGAAGAAGACGAGTTTGCCGGCG
>Ga0255350_1000725_pt1 | contig 11943 bp, 11 predicted proteins | sample HBST25r1metaG_FD_186028 | JGI IMG/M metagenome (GOLD analysis project Ga0255350, IMG submission 186028) | Peat soil microbial communities from Stordalen Mire, Sweden - H.B.S.T-25.r1 | ecosystem: Environmental > Terrestrial > Soil > Wetlands > Peat | place: Sweden: Norrbotten County, Stordalen...
GCCCCACCCTGCGGCTCAGATCCTCCTTGCTGATCGGGCGTCCGTAAAGCTCCACCAACGTTCCTCTCCTTGCTCGTCAATGCGCCTCGCATCGAACGGATTTGCGCTCGCCCCTGTGAGACGACGAACCACCGTCGGCGCCGATGGCGTCGATCGACTCTAAGGCATTTCGAGTCGTCGGTTTTTGCTTTGGCGCACAGCGAGATCAAGTCTCCGACATCGATTTTCGGGGGACCTCGTCAGGGCGCGACGTCACGTCGCGCGGACGGCGACGCTTCTGCAAGTCCGCCGCTATGGCCGACGGGCAAACCTGCGGCGCCGCTCGACCGCTGCGCTTGCGTCCCCGCGCCGTTTTCCTCCTAACGCACCGGCCACAATGGAGTGAACGTCAGGGCGCGCGGCGAGCCTCACGTGAATGCGCTCGTTACCGTCGCCATGCTCTGAACGAGCGCGACGCGTCGCCGACTCCGTCCGTGACCGCGGCTGCCCGCCAGCGATCATTGCATCGATTCTCTGCGCACGTTTCGCTCGCCGATAGCCAATACTTGGAAACGGTTCGTCCGCCGATCCTTCGGTGGAACATCGAGGACGGGCGGCGTCCGATCGGCTCAATCCAGGCCCCGCCTCGACGGAAGATTCGAGCGCAATCTCATCAACCTGGGCTCATTTGGGGCGAGGCCGCATCCGCGGCTGAAGCACGCGCGACGCCGGTTTCGTCGTTTCCGGCGCCGCATTTGGCGCCTGCCGCCGCGCCACATTGGCGGATTTCGCAGATTCAAAAACACGCTGGCCCGTTATGTATGCACGCCACATTTATTTTCCGATTGTGTAGCTCCTATTCACATTCATTTTCATCTCCTCCCCTGCGCCTATTGCGCAACTTGTTCGAATAGGGAGGGACCCCTCTTTGTCTTCCATGTTGACCATGCCCGAAATCGAGGTCCGCAATCCGGAAATCGATGTGCGCAATCTTCGCGTCCTTGTGACCGCGGGCGCAAGCGGGATCGGTCGGGCGATCGCGGAACATTTCGCCGCCGCCGGCGCAAGGGTCCACATCACCGATGTGGTCGAGGCGACGCTCGCCAAGACAATTGGCGCCGTCCCCGGGCTGACAGGAACGGTCGGCGACGCCTCGCACGTCGACGACGTGGATCGCGTCCTCGTCGATGTCTCCGCTCGGCTCGGCGGTCTCGATCTTTTGGTCAACAACGCCGGCATCGCCGGGCCGACGGGCCGCGTGGACGAGTTGACCGCCGCCGACGTCGACAAGACGATCGACGTCAATCTCAAGTCGCAATTCTATTTTCTCGAGCGCTTCGTGCCGCTTCTGACGGACTCCAAGCGCAATCCTTCGATCATCGGAATGAGTTCGGTCGCCGGGCGTTTGGGCTACGGTTTTCGTACGCCCTACTCGGCGACCAAATGGGCGATCGTCGGCCTCATCAAGTCGTTGGCGATCGAGCTTGGTCCTCTGGGCGTTCGCGCCAACGCAATCCTCCCCGGCGGGGTGCGGGGCCCGCGGATGGACCGCGTCATCGCCGCTCGTGCGGAGGCCATGGGCGTCACCTTCGAAGAAATGCGCACCGAGTATCTCCGCAAGATCTCCTTGCGGAGAATGGTCGAGGCCAAGGATGTCGCCAACTTGGCTTTGTTTCTCGCCTCCGATCTGGCGCGCAACATCAGCGGCCAAGTCATCAGCGTCGATGGAAACACCGAGAGCGCCTGACCGAGCCGCCATGGAGCAAAGACTGTGAAACTGAAAAGACGCAAGGTTATCATCTCCTGTGCCATTACCGGGTCGGTGCACACGCCATCGATGTCGGAATATCTGGCGGCCGGCCCGGAACAGATCGCCCAACAAGCGATCGACGCGGCGCGCGCGGGAGCCGCAATCCTGCACCTCCATGCCCGCAATCCGATCGACGGAAGTCCTACGCCCAACCCTGCCGTGTTCGAACAGTTCGTGCCTAAGATCGCGGCGCAGACCGACGCGATCATCAACATCACGACCGGCGGAAGTTCCCGCATGACGCTGGACGACCGTCTGGCGTACCCGCTGGTCGCCAAGCCCGAGCTGTGCTCGCTCAACATGGGATCGATGAATTTTGCGTTCCACAAGGCGGGGAGCGGAATCACGGACTGGAAGTATCCCTGGGAACAGGGTCACATCAAAGGCTCGGAGAACGTCATCTTCCGCAATACGTTCGCCGACATCCGGGACATCATTGCGCGACTCGGCGACGCGCACGGCACGCGATTCGAGTTCGAATGTTACGACGTCGGGCACCTCTGCAACCTCGCCTATTTCGTCAACGAGGGGCTGCTCAAACCGCCGCTGTTCCTGCAGTGCTGCCTCGGCATCATGGGCGGGCTCAACACCGATCCTGAGAACCTGTTCCTGATGCGCAGCACGGCCGACCGGCTGCTCGGGCGCGACAACTACGAGTTTTCCGTGCTCGGCGCAGGTCGGCACCAGACCTCCCTGGTCACCATGGGCGCGATCATGGGCGGGCACGTGCGCGTCGGCCTCGAGGACAGTCTGTTCCTCGGGCGCGGCCAACTGGCGCCGTCGTGCGCCGCGCAGGTGCTCAAGATCCGCCACATCCTGGAAGAGCTGTCGTTGGAGATCGCGACGCCTGCCGAGGCGCGCGAAATCCTAGAGACGAAGGGCGCGGACAAAGTGGGGTTCCGTGGCTAACGCGCCGACAGCAATCCGAAGGGGGAGACGAAAGGGCGGCTTGCGCGAATACATCGTCATGGGCGTCACGCTGGCGGTCGTGCTGCTGTTCTCGGCGTCTGTCCAGGGATTCACCGCCGTCGGAAATCTGCAGGTCATCGCGTCGAATTCAACCGCCTTGTCGATCCTGAGTTGCGGGATGCGAGTCGTCATCATTTCCCGCGCTCTCGATCTATCCGTCGTCGCGATCATGGTGGCGGGCGCCGCCGCTTTCGCGACCCTCTCCAATGCCGGCTGTTCCGGGCCGTCGGCCCCCGCCCCGCGCTGACGCTGCTGGCGACGGCGGCGGCGCGCGCCCAAACAATCTCCAGCAGAAAAAGCAAAGAATCCGAAACCGAACGTAAATAATACATCGGATTAACCGATACGACCGCACAAGGTCGTTAAAATGGGGAGGTATTAATGCGTAGGTCATCTATCCTCATGGTCGCCGCGACTAGTATTATCGCTGCGGCTGCGACTGTGCCGGTGCAGGCGCAGCAGGCTCCTGCCTTGGTCTACAACACTGACATTCGTGGGCCGGCGCCGATTCCGCCATCGGAGAAGGGTCTCATGACGATTACCGCGGAGCCGTGGTTCAAGGTCTCCGACAAGGGAATACAGCTCGAAGGGGCTTCGTTCGATCGCGACGGAAACCTCCTCTTCGTCGAGGTGTTTGGCGGACGAGTCTTCCGTCTTTCGCCGGATATGAAGCTGACCACGATTATGCCTGAGAACGATCGGGCGTCGGCCGGATTGGGAATTCACAAGGATGGGCGGATCTTCGTCCCCGGTTTGGGCGACTTCAAGAGCACGGGTTCGGTCGTCTCCATCAAGCCTGACGGCTCGGACATGCAGGTCATTGTTCCGAAGACGGATGGCTATCTCATCGATGACCTTGTTTTCGACAAGAACGGCGGATTCTATTTCACGGACTTCCGCGGCGAGGCCGATGACACCGCCGGCGGCGTTTATTACGTGTCGCCAGACTTCAAGAAGATCACGCCTGTCCTTCCGAATGTTGCGATCGCGAATGGCGTCGGACTGAGCCCCGATGGCAAGACCTTGTGGGTTACTTCTGTGGCGCAAGGACTTTTGTATCGCGTCGAGCTCGCTGACGCGACGACAATTGCTCCGTTCGGCGCAGCGATCACCTATCACTTCACGGGTTTCGGGCCTGACTCGCTGCGAGTCGACGCCGATGGCAACGTCTATGTCGCGATGTACAGTCAGGGGCGGGTAATGGCGTTCAACCCGAACGGCTTCCCGATCGGTCAGATCCTTATCCCCGGCCGTGACGCCGGCCACAACATGCGTTCGACAAGCTTGGCCTTTAAGCCGGGCACGAATGACATGTATATCGTGACCAATGACTGGGATGGCGGAGAAGGATCGCAGATTTTCCACGCGAAGGGCTTCGGGAAAGCCTTGCCGATGTACTCGCATCAGTGAGCAGGCATCGCTAAGCCGGCTTCTGAAATTGCGACAACGTGTCTCTGGAACGGAGTGGCGCCGGCGCGAACGACCTCGTCGCCGGCGCCAAACATGTAACCGTAGTGATGATCCGCGCCGACCAGGACGGCTTCAACATCGCGCCGCGCCGCCTCCTGCCGCTGGCAGCCGAGAAGATCCCCGCCGCCGCGCTTCGTCGACCGGCGAACAAACTCGGCCCCATTCGCCGATCGGCGGCGTTCCCCCGACTTTTGTGTCCTTTGAAGGAGAGATCGAAAACATGACCATTCGCTTCGACGGCAGAGTCGCGATCGTCACCGGATCGGGCGGCGGGCTCGGACGCTGCCACGCGCTGGGATTTGCTGCCCGCGGCGCCAAAGTGGTGGTCAACGACATCGGCAAGGACGGCGCGGCCTCCGACAGCGCGCTGAAAGTCGCCGAAGAGATTCACGCCGACGGAGGCGTCGCGATCGCCGACGGCGCGGATGTCGTCAATCTCGAGCAGATCACCGCGATGGTCGCGCGGACCGAAAAGGAATGGGGTCGAGTCGACATTCTCGTGAACAATGCCGGTATCCTGCGCGACAAGTCGTTCGCCAAGATGGAGATGAGCGACTTCGATCGCGTCGTTCGCGTGCATCTGATCGGCTCCGCCAATTGTTCGAAGGCGGTCTGGAACGGCATGCGCGAGCGTAACTACGGGCGCATCGTCTTCACCTCCTCGGCGTCCGGCATTTACGGCAACTTCGGCCAGGCAAACTACGGCGCAGCAAAAGCCGCCATGATCGGGATGATGAACGTGCTGCATCTCGAAGGCGCAAAATACGGCATTCGCGTCAACACGCTGGCCCCGACCGCGGCGACCGCGATGACGGACGGTCTGCTGTCGCCTGACGAAGCGGCGCTGCTGTCGCCGGAATCCGTGACGCCGGCTGTGCTGTTCCTCGCCAGCGAGATTGCACCGTCGCGAGTCATCCTCGGCGCCGGCGCCGGCGTCTTCGCCGTAACGCGCATTGAGGAGACGCGAGGCGTCTATCTCGACGCGGCGGAGCGGTCGCCCGATACGATTGCCGCCCGCTGGGACGAGATCTCCCAAGCGGCGTCCTTCCCGCTCGAGGACGCATTGTCGCAAACCCGGAAGTTCGCCGAGCTGGCGCGCCTCGCCGAAGAACGGTCCGCTTCCTGAGGATCGTCTAAGGCGCCGTCGGCGCCCGCTCCGGCGGAGCGGTGATCGCGTCGAGGCGCAACGCGACGTGCAGTTCCAGCGCGGCAATCGGGTCGTCCCAGCCACCGGTGATTTCGCGAAGCGTGTCCAGGCGTTGGCGCACGGTGTTGACATGAACGCCGAGAATTTCGGCGGTGCGCACGATATTGTGCTCGCTGTCGATGTAACACAGCAGCGTCTTCTTGAGCTGCGTCTTCTGACGCGGATCCCGCTCCTCGATCGGCGCGAGGACCTGCTCCACATATCGCGCTATGCGCGAGGCGTCCCCGACCTCGAACAGCTTGGCGAAGAGATTGACCTGTGAATGTTCGACGAACCGGTTGAGGCGGTTCATCTTGCGCAACACGAGAAGCGCCTGTTCGATTTGCGCGTATTGGACGGCGGCCTGCGTCAGATCCGAGAACGGATCCGACACAATGCCGCCGATCTCCCAATCCTTCCGGCGGCGGAGCAGAGTCTGAAGCAGAGCGCGGATCGATCTTTCGGGACCGATGGCCAGGTAGGTGTCGTTCACGAGATCGACGAGCAGATTCAACTTGGAGCCCGCTTCGCGGATCATCGTCGTTTGTACGGCGCGGTCGAGGCCGGAGATCGCGACGAGCGCCAGCATCACCGGCTGGTCCGTCGCTATCTTCAACCGGTCCCGGATCGCAGAGATCGTGGAGGCGTCGGGCGGATTGACGAGAATGAGATGTCGTAGGAGCGTCGACGAGGCGATCAGCTGTTCCGTCTCACGTTTCTCGCTCCACAGCTTCGCGATCGAGAGCGCCACGGTGCTGCGTTCCAGGTTGCGGATGTCGATCGGATCCAGGTCCCCCAGGTGACAGATGACGAGGCTCTCGCCTCTTCCGGCACCGCCGTGCAGAGCCATGGCGCGACAGTGTTCGTTGCCGACGTCGAGCAGGACGACCGATTGCCCGCTGTGGCGCGACTTGGAAACGGCGCTGATCAGCAGCGACGAATCGATTTTGCCGTCCTTGAGGTCGGTAGCCAGTTGCCCGCGATAGGCCGCCGACGCGAACCGCTCTCTGACCGAGAAAACCTCGTCGTACAGAATGATCGCGCCGCTGATCTGATCGGCCATGCCCTGGATGAAAAGCGGCCACTCCGTGCCCTTCGCCAAGAGCGAGGTCATCTCGTCATGCGCCGCGGCGGAAACGTCGACTCGATGGATGTAGTCGATCAGCGCGACGCGATTGCGCTCCGCCTCGGTAAGCGCCTCCGACAGCATTGTGAAGGCGTGGGCGTTGCGCATGGCGACGCCCGCGTGGAGCGCGAAGGAGCCCAATACGGAAATTTCGCGCCCCGACAGCTTGCGATGATAGCGGTCGGCGATGAACAGGATGCCCTGCAGCTTGTCTTCCGAAAGAATCGGGAAGCCGGCGAGAGAGACGATGCTCTCGGCTTTGAAAGCGCGATCGAAGGAATCCGTGTGGCGGAATCGTTGGTCGCCGAGATAATCCTGAGTGTCGAAGAAGCTCGTGGAGCTGACGATGAGACTCACTGCGCCGACGCCGATGTTGGCTGAGAGCTCCCAAGTGGCCGGCGAGATCATTCCTTCGGCCGCGACGGTCCGCATGATCGTGTGATCTTCATTGAGCCGCGTCAGGTAGGCGACGTTCGCGCCGACAAGGCTGCGTGCGCGACTGACGATCGTGCGCAGTAGGTCCTGCAACGCCAAGGTGCTGGCGAGATCGTGGGTCGTTTCATTCAGCAGATTGAGACCGCGTTCGGTCACTCGACTTTCGCGGATGACTTGGGCGACGGCGTTCAGATGAAGATGCAATCGCTCAATGTCGTGGCCAATCGAAGCCGAGGGTGACGCGTCCCGCACCATCTCGATCAATTCGGCGATTTCTGAATCGTGCGCCCCGAGCGCCGTCTTTTCGAGGATGGTTGCGATGATGGGAAGAACGTTGCCGGACACGAAGCAACCTCCTGACCCCCTCCAAGGGGAGCGAACTCCAGCCGGACGGAATCGGCCCTGAGGCGACATTCATAGACTACGGAAGCGTATCAAGTCGACGTAAATGTCGCACTTTCGTATGTGAATCGACCACATCCGCCTGGCAAATGGGGCCAGCGACAGGGCAACGGAACGGCGCCGCGACGCCGAGCGCCGGACGAGCCCGCTTTCCGCCGCCGATCCATTCCGGCCGCCCTTCTCGGCGCTCGCAGGGCCGGGCGTCCCGGACGTCGACGCCGACAGCCGCGAGGAAAGGTCACTCCGTTTGACCAGACGAACCGCGCCGTTCGGCCGCCGCCGCCTCCCTACATTGGCGCTAATCCGAAACCATCGCCGGTGTGAATATAATACACATATTACCAGCTTTTATAGCTTCTCCCGACATTCACTTTGATCGCCTAACCGACGCTTACTGCCGCGAAGTTCGATGAGGCGACTCATTCGAACCGGGGGAGGATCTCTCGTTGAACGTGAGGCGCCTCGGCCTTCGACAGACGGGTGAAAGCGCAAAATGCGAGAAGCCGTTATCGTTTCGACCGCGAGGACGCCGATTGGTCGGGCGTTCAAGGGCGCGTTCAACGCGACCAAGTCGCCGACTCTCTTGGGCGACGCAATCAAAAACGCAGTGGCGCGCTCGGGCGTCGATGGCCGCGAGATCGAGGACGTCGTCATTGGCTGCGTGCTGACCGCCGGCACCGCGGGCAGCAATATCGCGCGGTTCGCCAGCATCGCCGCCGGACTTCCGTTGGAGGTTCCCGGACAAACGATCGACCGCCAGTGCTCGTCGGGCCTGATGGCGATCGCGACCGCCGCAAAGCAAGTGACCCATGACGGAATGGACGTCGCGGTCGGCGGCGGAACCGACAACATCTCGATGGTGCAGAACGCCTACATGGACTGGGTGCGGCGGGAGGCCGATCCGAGCGTCATCGCCAAGGCGCCCCACGCCTACATGCCGATGCTCCAGACCGCAGAGTTCGTCGCCAAGAAGTACGGCATAACGCGCGAGGCGCAGGACCAATACGCGCTCGAATCCCAGCGACGTACCGCAGCGGCGCAAAAGGCCGGCCGGCTCGACGCCGAAATCGTTCCCGTCCGCACGACCATGGAAGTCATCGACCGGGCCACCGGCGAGAAATCCGTCAAAGAGATCACGCTGACGAAGGACGAAGGGAACAGGCCGGGAACCACATACGAGGGTCTGCGCGAACTGAAGCCGGTCGTCGAAGGCGGCTGCGTCACGGCGGGCAACGCGAGCCAACTCTCGGACGGCGCTTCGGCCTGCGTGATCATGGAATCGAAGACCGCGGAAAGACGCGGGCTGCAGCCTTTGGGAATCTACCGCGGCATGGCCGTCGCCGGCTGCGCTCCGGAGGAGATGGGGATCGGCCCCGTCTTCGCCGTGCCGAAGCTGCTGGCGCTGCACGGCCTGAAGGTCGCGGATATCGGGCTGTGGGAACTGAACGAGGCGTTCGCCTGCCAAGCTCTGTATTGCCGCGACCGCCTCGGCGTCGATCCGGACATCTACAACGTCGACGGCGGCGCCATCGCGATCGGCCATCCCTACGGCATGTCGGGCGCGCGATTGGTCGGCCACGCTCTGATTGAAGGCAAGCGCCGTGGGATTCGGCATGTCGTGGTGACGATGTGCATCGGAGGCGGCATGGGCGCCGCAGGATTGTTCGAGGTCGCCTGAGCGGCCCGCACAAACACGTTTGAGACTGGGTGAGGAAACAAAGATGGACATCGTGATTGTCGCTGCGGCGCGGACTTCGATCGGCAGCTTCAACGGCGCCTTCGCCACGGTTCCGGCCCATCAGCTCGGCGCGGCGGCGATTCGAGCGGCGCTGGGGCGGGCGAAGCTGGAGCCTGCGGCGGTCGACGAGGTGATCCTCGGCCAGGTGCTGACCGCCAATCAGGGCCAGAACCCGGCGCGACAGGCGGCCCGCGCCGCCGGCGTGCCGGACGACAAGATCGCGTTCGGCGTCAACCAGGTGTGCGGTTCGGGCTTACGCGCGGTGGCGCTGGCGGCCCAGCAGATCCGCACCGGCGAGAGCGACATCGTCGTCGCCGGCGGACAGGAGAGCATGAGCCAATCGCAGCACGCCGCCTATCTCCGCGCGGGCGTCAAGATGGGCGACCTGTCGCTGGTCGACACCATGATCAGGGACGGGCTGTGGGACATCTTCAACGGCTACCACATGGGCGTCACCGCGGAGAACGTCGCCAAAGCCTATCAGATCACCCGCGCGGACCAGGATGCGTTGGCGCTGGCCAGTCAGCAGAAGGCGTCGGCGGCGCAGAAGGCCGGGCGCTTCAAGGACGAGATCGTCGCGGTGACGGTGAAGAGCCGCAAGGGCGACACCGTCGTCGAGAACGACGAGTACATCCGTCACGACGCCACCGCCGAAGCGCTGGCGAAGCTGCGGCCGGCGTTCATCAAGGACGGCACGGTGACGGCGGGCAACGCCAGCGGCATCAACGACGGCGCCGCGGCGCTGGTGGTGATGAGCGCGGCCGAGGCGGACCGGCGCGGACTGCGGCCGTTGGCGCGCATCGCCAGCTTCGCCGCCGCCGGCGTCGATCCGGCGCTGATGGGCACGGGACCCATTCCCGCCAGCCGCAAGGCGCTGCAGCGCGCCGGTTGGGCGATCGGCGACCTCGACCTGATCGAAGCCAACGAGGCGTTCGCGGCGCAGGCGTGCGCCGTGAACAAGGAGCTCGGCTGGGACACGGCGAAGGTGAACGTGAACGGCGGCGCCGTTGCGCTCGGCCATCCGATCGGCGCTTCGGGAGCGCGCGTGCTGACAACCCTGCTGTTCGAATTGCAGCGCCGCGACGCGAAGAAGGGCCTCGCGACGCTGTGCGTCGGCGGGGGCATGGGCGTGGCCATGTGCGTCGAGCGCTAGAGCGTCCTGCATTTAGGTGGGCATAGCCGGCATTGCTGAGGTAGGCGGCGCATTCGTTGGGAAGCATTCGGCGAGGGCGTCGAAGGTGCGCGGGGTCGCCTTGCGCACGAAGGCTTTCAGCTTGGCGAAGACCTGCTCGATCGGATTGAGGTCGGGCGAGTACTTGGGCTGGAAGAGAAGGCGAGCGCCGGCGGACTTGATCGCCTTTCGCATGGCTTTGCCTTTGTGCGATCCGAGATCGTCAGCGACGACAATGTCGTCGAGCTTGAGGGCGGGAACCAGGAACTGCTCCGGAGCGCGCCTGGATCGGCTCGCCCGCCACGTCCGCATTCTCGCGATGAACGGCGAGAGAGCCGCCAGGGCGGAGCAAAACAAGGCCGCCGATGCCGGCCCCGGGTGATGTCGTCGCCCCGGCACAACACGACCCCTCCGCTCGCGCCAATCGGCTCTTCCAACCCTGCATCAAGCGCAGCGCTGCAGCGGCCGCTCGTTCGCTACGGCGCCATGAGGGCGCGCTTCGCTCGCGGCCGCCCCAAACATCGCGCTTGGCATCGCCTGAAATCTCGCCGTCCCGATGGCCACTTTTCCGCCGCCCTTGACATCCAGTTCCGCAACTCGCGCGCGAGGTTATACCAAGGGCTCGGCGGCCTGACGGGTGGGGGATTCCCAGGGCGTGAGTTTTCTGACTCCTTAAGGCGTCGGAAGATTCGCGCGACGCCAGCCGGGGCGAGACTTCGAGAGGATTTTTCGGTCGCGGCGCTACGGGCGCTGGCCAAGCGTTTAAAGGACGCCAATCAGAGCCGGCGGCTATTGTCGCTGGCGGCGGTGAGGGACGGGATGGATCGTGGCGCAGCGGCAAGATTGGCGGCATGGACCGCCAGACGCTGGGCGACTGGGTTCATCGCTTCAATGCGGCGGGGCGGGCCGGTCTGCTCGACCATTGGACGAGCGGCCCGACGCCGCGCCTGAGGCCGGAGCAATTGGCCAAACTGGCCGCGATCGTCGAAGTGGGCCCGGACCGCAAAAGCGGCGGCGTCGTGCGCTGGCGACGGGTCGATCTCAAGCGCGACCTCGCCGCCCGGCGCAAGACGAGCGGATCGTCGAGGCTCTCAAAGAGAACTTCGCCGCCGTCTTGAGCGCGCATCTGCCGGACTTGCCCGAAAGAACGCCGATCGAGATCTGGTTCCAAGATGAGGCCCGCATCGGCCAGAAAAAACGGCGTCGTGCGGCAATGGGCGCGGCGAGGAACGTGACCGCGTCAGCCCGCCGACCAACGCTATGAGAGCGCCTATCTGTTCGGCGCCATCTGTCTCTACGGCATTCACACATTTGAGTCGTTTCGGCTGGCGGGTGAGGGTGGGTTCTGATTCAAGGCCTCTGCGGTGTTTGGGGAGGCAAGGACGGGCGCTGGTTTCTGCGGCGATATTCGGGTTTCGCGTCGGTTCGAGAAACTGCTCGAGGAGATCGCCAATTCTGGTTCGCTGGTGGTTCGGAGGATTGGCGGGGATCGTGCGGGGGAGATCGGCGCCCATCGTTTTCTCGGTTCGGATCGGGCGACCCCGGGAGCGATTGTGGAGGAGGCCGCCGAACGCACAGCGCGGGCTTGCCGCGGTCGGCGCATGGTGGCGGCGCGGGACACGACCGAGATCAACTTTTCTGGGCGCGACAAAGGGGC
>Ga0255350_1000727_pt1 | contig 11934 bp, 11 predicted proteins | sample HBST25r1metaG_FD_186028 | JGI IMG/M metagenome (GOLD analysis project Ga0255350, IMG submission 186028) | Peat soil microbial communities from Stordalen Mire, Sweden - H.B.S.T-25.r1 | ecosystem: Environmental > Terrestrial > Soil > Wetlands > Peat | place: Sweden: Norrbotten County, Stordalen...
CAAGGCCACCGCCAGCGGATTGCCGTGATAGCGCTGACGCTGGTCCAGGCAAAACGCCGCCGTATCGCTCTCCAGGGTGAGCACATGCGGCGTCCCCAGGAGATTTTGCAATTTGCGCAGGAAATCTGCTTGGCTCACTCAATCAACCCTTTGCTATTTTTGCCAGTAGGTTTTGACATTGACGAATTCGTACAGACCGAATTCAGACAGTTCACGACCATAGCCCGAGGCCTTGACGCCGCCAAACGGCAGGCGCAAGTCCGAACTGGTATGCCGGTTGATGAACACGCTGCCGGCCTCGATCTGACTCGCCAGCCGCCAGGCGCGCTCGCTGTCTTCACTATAGATGGAGGCTCCCAGGCCAAACGGGGTATCGTTGGCCAGGCGAATCGCATCCTGTTCGTCGCGCGCGCGCAATACGCTGGCCACCGGGCCGAAAACTTCTTCATGGTAGACGCGGCAGGACGCGTTGACCTGATCCAGGATGGTGGCCGGATAGTAGAACCCTGGTCCCGCGGGGATCTTTCCTCCCAGCAGCAGCGTCGCGCCATGGCGCAAGGCATCGTCGACCTGCTGGTGCAGCGTGTCGCGCAGGTCGGCGCGCGTCAGTGGCGCCAGCGTGGTGTCCGGGTCGCGCGGCAGGCCCGGGCGCAGCGCCGCGGCTTCGCGGGTCATCAGCTCGACAAACTGTTGGGCGATTTCCGGCACCACGATCATGCGCTTGGCGGCATTGCACGATTGACCGGCATCGCGAAAGCGCGAGTACACGGCTTCGCGCGCCGCCGCTTCGAGGTCGGCGTCGGCCAGAACAATAAACGGATTGCTGCCGCCGAGTTCCAGTACGGTTTTCTTGACGTGGCGTCCCGCCAGTTCGGCAATAATCCGCCCGGTGCGGGTCGAGCCGGTAAAGGCCACCGCATCGGCATGGCTGATGGCCTCTTCCACCTGGGTCTGGTCGATCCAGGCGATATCGAGGACATCCAGACCGCTGGCGTGTACGCAATCCAGCAGTTTTTGCGTGCTTTGCGGCACGACCGGCGCGGGTTTCACCAGGCAGGCATTGCCGGCCATCAGGGCCGGCACGGCAAAGCGCAAGACCTGCCATACCGGGTAGTTCCAGGGCATGATCGCCAGCACCAGGCCCAGCGGCTCGAAAGCGACGCCACTGCGGCTGGCGTGCGTGGGGATGGTCATGGTTTGCAGCAGGCTGGGCGCCAGATCGGCGTAGTAGCGAATCAGCTGCACCGATTTGTCGATTTCCGCCAGACACTCAGCCGTGCGTTTACCCACTTCCAGGGTGATGCAATCCGCCAGCGTCTGGCGTTCTTGCGTCAGGACGTCGGCCAAGCGCAGCATCCGCGTGGCGCGCTGTTCCACATCCAGCGCCGACCAGCGTTTGCGAGCACTCTTGAGCCGGCTTACGGTGTCGGGCAGTTCGGCGCGCGCCCAGGGCGCCCGCGTGTACACCACCTCTCCGGTGGCGGGGTTACAGGATACAAAGGCAGTCATACGGGCTATTCAGGCTCATTAGGACAGTCACTCTAACAAAAAGCCCCGCTGTGGGCAGCGGGGCTGATGGCAGTGCCCATAGGGTTCAGACCGAAAGTTCCAGATCAGGAGGAAACTCGCCGGTCAGCAAATAATGAATGGTCTCGCGCGCGCTGCGCATCGCGGTGCCGAATGGCAAGGGCTCGGAGCCGCGGAAGAACAGTCCCTTGTTGACCTCGCCACGGAATGCCGCGGCGAGCTTCAAGTCGATGCAGAATTGTCCGACCTTGGCCAGACCATCGCGCAAGCCGCATACCGAAAGACAGTTCAATCCCTGAGTGCAACGGCGCGGATCGGCTTTGGCATGCGCCTGCAGCTTTTCTTCCCGGTTGAGATAGTTTTTCAGCCAGGGCGTCATGATCCCGCGCGCAGGCAAACCGGCGACACTCATGAATTCGACCACGTCCTGCGGCAAGGCATTCGCCAGCGTACGTTTGAAATTGATATGCGCATCGCCTTCTTGGGTTACCGCAAAGGCGGTGCCGACCTGCACGGCGGAAGCGCCCAGGTCGCACAAGAAGGATTTGACCTTTTCAAAGCTGTTGATGCCGCCGGCGACGATCAGCGGAATGCGTTCGCGTTCCAGATCGAGTGCGCGGAAAATTTCAAAGGTTTCTTCCAGCACGCGCTTGAATTCGAAGCGTTCGTCGTGCAGGCCGGGAATCGCCGCCGCGCCCAGATGGCCGCCGGCATGTCCCGGGTGCTCGATCACGATGGCATCGGGCAGACGGTTTTTCTTCATCCAGCGCTTGAGCACGATATTCACGCCGCGCGACTCGGACAGAATCGGAATCAGGGCGACATTGGGATGGTCCGCCGCCATATCGGGCAGATCCAGCGGCAAGCCCGCCCCCATTACCACCGCATGCGCGCCGGATTCGCAAGCCTGGCGCACATGGTCGGCATGGGAATCGACCGCCTTCATGACATTCACCGCAATCATGCCGTTGCCGTCGGCGCGCAACAGCGCGCTCTTGATCTCGCGATCCAGAGCGATCAGATTGAGTCGGTCCAGATCCGCCTGCCCATGAGCATGCTTCGATTCTTCCATCAAGTCGGAATGCAGATGGCGCAGATCCACGCTGGCGATAGTGCCGACCGCGCCCTCATGCGCCACGCTACCGGCGAGGCTTTTTGCTGAAATACCGACCCCCATTCCGCCTTGAACTATAGGCAGCAGCGAGCGACCGCGGATGATGAGCGGGGGAAAGGAATGCGTCATGTAATGGGCCTTATGCCGAGCAAAGAATCTGATTCTACATCAAAATGACGAAGGTTCACGTGTTTGCTGACCGTAGGTTGATGAATCTCAAGGAGAAATTTCGAACAAAAAGCGCCAGGCATGCACTGAGCCCCAGGTCGAAATGAATCGGGAGAGCGATAGCTGCGTGTTGCTAAGTTGCGAAATTATAACTGATATTTTTATCAGTATGGTTTATTTCATGCTGTAAATAAGGTCAGATTTGTAAGGCTTTCCTTGTCATTAGAGTAGCTGTCTTCTGAACGTGACAAGGATGTTGAAAATGGCGGCGCTGCAATCGATTGCCAGCAAGGGCTACCGGCTGGAGTTCATCAGGGGCGGGCGGGGAGAAACCGAATTGCTGCGTTTCAGGCATCAGGTGTTCCGCGAGGAGTTAGGGTGGCTGCCTGAATCGGGTGATGGCCTGGACCGCGATGAATATGACGCATTCTCCGATAACTACGCCGTGCTGGCGCAAAACAAGGTATTGGGATCGGTGCGTCTGACGCAGGGTCATCATCCGTTCATGCTGGAACGCGAATTCCTGTCCTTACTGTCTGCGGACACCCGCTTGTACAAGGATGCGTGCTGTGCAGAAATCACCCGCATGGCGGTGTCGGCGGACTGTCGCGGGCGGCGGCCGGAGGCGGTGGCGCGTTTGCTGTATTTTATACTCTACCAGTGGGCGCGCGCGCGTCGGATTCGTGTCATGTACTTCGTGGTCGAACCGAAATTTCTGAGCCATTTGCGCCAATTGGGCTTTCCGGTATTTGCCCTGGCAGACGCGCGCGTCTTGTGCGGCGACGTGCTGTCGCAGGCGGGCTATTTGAACTGGGACCTTGCCAGCCCGGCGTTTATCCATTGGCTGCGATCGGTGCTTGCAGTCCATGCTGCAGCCCCAGCACAATCGCGTGGGTGCGATTGTTGGCGTTGAGTTTGCGAATGATGTTGGCAACGTGAAATTTAACGGTGCGTTCGCTGATTTCCAGAATGGTGGCAATTTCCCAGTTGGTCTTGCCGCGGCTCATCCAGTGGAAAATGTCATACTCGCGGTTGGACAGCAGCATGGCCGAAGGTGACATCGGCACCAGGTTGGCGACACGCAGCATTGCGTGGTGCAAATGCGGCACCAGACTGTTGATCATCTCGACCAACTGGGCGTCGCGTCCGATTTCCTCTCCGGTCATGGAGATCAAGCAGCCGATGTTCTGTCTGGGCGAGGCGGCGCTGAAACTGATGCCGTTGATCAGGCCGATGGATCGGGCTTCGGCGATGAAGCGTTTTTCCAGCGGGCTTTTGGCGAAGGCGAAGGTCTCTTTCCAGTAAATCGGCGCCTTGCCCATCGGCGTGTGCAGAATCGGGTCGCAGTTGGCGAAATTTTCCTGCATGTAATGCTCTACCCAACTGAGCGGGTAATTCACATTGATCAGTTTTTCCAGTTTTTGCAGATGCTGGCTCGGGTTAAGCCGTCCCAGCGCCAGCATCATGTGTTCAATCGGCAGTTGCTGCTTCAGATCTTCAAGAAATACTTTCAACTGATTTTCGTCTTCTACATGGCCTACGACGTGCATCCATTCCAGCAACGACCATTGCCGGGTTGCTGATAGCCCTAGGGGAAGCGGCCTGATCTCTATCATGTGCGCAGGTGACATGGCGGGTCCGATAATTTTATATTTTTGATTCAAAAAGCATAGCAGAGCTTATGGCATTGTGCTGTCAGACGAGGCAGGAATTGCGGCGTAAGCGGCTGTACCATAGGTCAGATGGGGATGATGCAAATATGCCAATGAACTTATTTTTGTATATTAATAAAACTATATGTTAATTTTACTAGCGATCATTCTGATATTTATGGCAGGGATGCTGACGCATAAGTGTAAATGCTTGCTGATGTCTGTATAAGCCCAGGCCTCCGTTACCCCATGATCTGTTGTTTATTCCTGCCAGGACAGTGTGGGTTTGCTGGGCTTGACATCAGATTTTTGTCGGTTGGATCTGCCTGCAAATGGCTATCATCAATATAATATCAATAGTTTGTAACAAAAATGCCACAGTTTGCCGGTTCTATTCATTTAACGCCGTGTTACTTCTGCTGAAAAAAAGGCCGTTTTTAATCAGCGCTGTTAATTTTGCTTTAATAACAACGAATCTTGGCGTACACTTTTGTAAGAAGAATCATTGAATAATGACATTGGCACTGAATTTCGTATGCCATTAAGTTTGGGCGGCGAAGCTCAGGCAAACGATGGGACCATCATTAAGTTATGGACACCTTGAAAGCATTAATGGTCTTCATGACCACTGCCGAAAATGGCAGCTTTTCAGATGCAGCTCGCAAACTGGGCGTGTCGCCCGCGGCAATCAGCCAGAGCATAGCCAGGCTTGAGCAAGAGCTTGAGGTGCGGTTGTTTAACCGTACCACCAGGCAGTTGACCCTGACCGAAGATGGCCGCCGCTTCTATGCGCAATGCCGCGGTCCGGTCAATAATCTGGATTCGGCGATCAACCAGCTCAAGGCCAGCCGCGATGAACCCGCCGGCCACTTGCGCGTCAGTATGCCCAATTCTTTCGGGCGGCGTTTTATTCTGCCGCTGATGGAAGAGTTTTGCGAGCGCTATCCCAAGATCAAAGTGTTCTTTGGTCTGGACGATAATTTCAGCGATCTGGTTGAAGATGGTTACGACGTAGGCGTGCGTACCGGCATGATGCCTGACTCGCGTCTGGTGGCCAGAAACCTGGCGCAGATGCCGTTGTACGTCGTGGCCGCTCCGCGCTACTGGAATCAGTACGGACGCCCGGAAAAACCGGAAGATCTGGCGAGCCACGATTGCATCAATTTCCAGTTCCCGACGTCGGGACGCTTGTTCAAATGGGAATTCGACCGCTCCGGAGAACGGATCCCGCTGGAAGTCAGCGGAACCTATACCCTGAATGACATGGAAGCCGTCAGCGAACTGGCGCGTCTGGGTATGGGCGTGGCCCAGTTGCCCGGACATGAAGTGGTGCATCTGGTGCGTTCGGGAGAGCTTGAAGCGGTGCTGACCGATATGGTTTCGCTGGAGCGCTCGATTTATATCTGCTTCCCGCATCGTGATCATATTGCACCGCGTACCCGGGTATTCGTGGATTTCGTGGTGGAAAAACTGGCGGAACATCCTGATATCATTGCTGATCTGCCGGGGCTGGATCTGTCGGATAAGCGCAAGGCGGTAAAAATGATGAGTGGTGGTTAGGGCCAAGCAGTCCTTGTCACTAGAAAACGCTGCCTATGGCAGCGTTTTTTTATGGATTTGAGTTATATAAGAGTGGGTCTATCCTTGTGCGCTTAATATATTAAACATTAGCATATATATACGCATGGCATGGTGCCCGGCGGCGATACAGGAGAAACTTCATGAGTCAGCGGCTGGAACACCCCCAATCTTATTATGCGGCATCGGCCAATTCCACCGTCGACCGACCGGCTTTGCTTGGATCGGAACGTTATGATGTCTGTGTGATCGGAGCAGGATATACCGGCCTGTCCAGTGCGATTTCCCTGGCCGAAATGGGTTACCGGGTGGTGGTGCTGGAAGCGGCGCAGGTGGGTTACGGCGCTTCCGGACGCAATGGCGGCCAGATCGTCAACAGCTACAGCCGCGACCTGGACGTGATCGAGCGGCGCTATGGCATCGAGATGGCGCGCAAACTGGGGGCGATGGCGTTTGAAGGCGGGCGCATCATCCGCGAACGCGTGGCGCGTTACGGCATAGAGTGCGACCTGAAACCGGGTAATGTTTTCGCCGCGCTGACCAAAAAGCAACTGCAGGAAATGGAGCAGAAAAAAGCGCTGTGGGAGCGTTATGGGCACACCGGTCTGCATCTGCTGCAAGCGCAGGACATGCCGGCGGTGGTGGGCTCAAGCCGCTATGTCGGCGGCCTGCTGGACGATTGGGGCGGCCATGTGCATCCGCTCAATCTGGCGCTGGGCGAAGCGCTGGCATTTGAATCGCTGGGCGGCAAAATTTATGAACACTCGGCGGTGATGCGGCTGGAGCATGGCAAACCCGCCATCGTGCATTGCGCGCAAGGCAGTATCACGGCGGATTTTGTGGTGGTGGCCGGCAATGCCTATCTGGGACGGCTGGTGCCGGAACTGATGGAAAAGAGCTTGCCGTGCGGCACCCAGGTGATCGCCACCGAACCCCTGTCCGCCGAGGTGGCGCGGTCGCTGTTGCCGCGCGACAACTGTATCGAAGACTGCAACTACCTGCTGGATTACTACCGTCTGACCGCCGATCACCGCCTGATTTATGGCGGCGGCACGGTGTATGGCGCGCGCGACAACGCCCGGATTGAACAGACCATACGCGCCAACATGAAAAAAACCTTTCCGCAGCTGACGGGTGTGGGTATCGACTACGCCTGGACGGGAAATTTCCTGCTTACGTTGTCGCGCATGCCGCAGGCCGGTCGTCTGAGTTCCAATATCTACTATTCGCAGGGCTGCAGTGGTCACGGTGTGACCTATACCCACCTCGCCGGCAGCATTCTGGCGGAGGCCATCAAGGGGCATAGCGAGCGACTGGATGTGTTTGCGCGCCTGCCGCACCACAACTTCCCGGGTGGGCGCCTGTTGCGTGTACCGATGTTGACCCTGGGCGCCTGGTATTACGCCACGCGTGACCAATTGGGGATCTGAGGCGCAAGCACGCCGCCGGCGCTGTCCGGCGGCAAGGCATCAAACCGCCATAAAACGCGACACCGGGGTATCGCTCCAGTCGACGCTGTCCAGCAGGTTCTTGACGATCAGTCCCAGTTCGGTGTCGCCTTCTATCATCAGCTTGCGATTGAAAAACAGCGTGTCCGGATCTTCTTCGCGCAGCATCATGCGCGCGAAATCGGCTGCGCTGGCGCTGAAGCGCAGGTCGGCTTCCTGATCCGAGCCATCCACGGCAAAGCCGCGCTCGGTGGCTGCCAAACGCAATGACATGCCGGCATCCAGAATGCGCACTTCAAAGCGGTGTCCGGCCAGCAGGCTCATGTCGGCGGGCAGAATCCCGCGCCGTACCAGCTGATTGAGCCCGAGCACCAGCAACTGCGCTGGCGGCCGCGCCGGCAGGTGGGACAGCAAGCGGGTCAGGGCGGCGGGAATGGCGAAATCAGGAATGCGCATGTGCGGATGCTCCCAGAGTGACAATGCCGGCCTGGCCGCGCCAGTAACCGTCGACCAGCGTGCCGCCGCTGCTCAGTTGCAGCGCTTGCAGGCGCTCCGGCGTCAGCGTGGCGCCGGCAATCACGTCGGCAAATGCCTGAACGATGGCGGGCATGTCGGCAAGTTGTGGGCTGATGCGCACCGCCTTGACGCCGATGCGCGCGATCTGTTCGAGGTGGGGCAACAAGGACTGGCTCGCCGCCGACATGGTCTGAATGCCGTTGATGGTCAGAAAGTCCTGGCCGTCGCGTGTGGTCAGGGTCAGACCGTCGGCGTGATCCAGGCAGCGGAATTCGCAGCTGTCCTTGCTCAAATTATAATGACGCGCGGTAAAACAGCGCGAGGAAAACGCCAGTGGCAGCTTGCCCCAGGCAAATAGCTCGCACTCCAGTTCCACCCCTTGTTGCAGAATCTCGCGTACCGTGTCCTGATCCATCTCCACCGGCGGGACCCAGCGCCAGGCGCCCAGCCGTTTGAATAAACCCAGGGTTTCGCTGTTGTAGATGTTCAGGGTGGTGCCGGCGACAAAGGGCAGGCCGCGGTCGTGCGCCAGCTTGGCGGCGCCCAGGTCGTTGGCTTCAATCCCCGCCTCGCCATTGTCGATCAGGGCGCGCAGGCGTTTCAGATCGGACTCGCTTTCGATCAGGGCCTGCGCCGACAGAATACAGCGTTTTCCGGCCGCGCCCAGCTTCTGCGCCAGGGCAATCCAGTCACGGCTGCGCAATTGCTGGCGTCGCCCGCAAACCGTTTCTCCCAGATAAATCGTGTCGACGGGCCAATCGGCGGCGCTTTCATAAAAATCCATCACGCGTTCGCGCGGCCAGAAAAACAGTAGTGGCCCGAGGGTCAGGCCCAGATCCAGTGCTTTCATATGCGGTGATTCCTGTTACTTCCACGGACGGCTGTAAGCGCCCAGTGTCTGCTGGTGTCCTTCGGAGACCTTGTCCAGCGATTGTTGCCAACTAGAGCGCACGCTGAAGCGTTGGGCATCACGCGCGGCGTCCAGCGCCTCGCGCAAGGTGCGCGTGACCTGCGCCACATAAGCCGGGCTGCGTTGCCGTCCTTCGATCTTGATGGCGGCAACGCCAATGGCGATCAGTTCGGGCAGCATGCTGAGCACGTTAAGGCTGGTGGGTTCTTCCAGCGCGTAATAGGTCTCGTCGCGCACCTGGAAGCGACCCTTGCACAGGGTGGGATAGCCCGCGGATTCATCTTTGTCGTATTGGTCGATCAGAATGTCATTGAGCCGGGCATTCAGGCTCTGCTCACCATGCTCCCAGCGCACAAAGCGCGCCGGAGAGCAGACGCCATGGGTATTGGGTGATTCTCCGGTGGCGTAGGAGGACAGCAGACAGCGGCCTTCAACCATCACGCACAGGCTGCCGAAACCGAACACCTCGATTTCGACATCGGTGTGTTCTATCACCTGCTTGACCTGGTCCAGCGTCAACACCCGCGGCAATACCGCGCGCCGTACGCCAAACAGGTCGCGCGCCAGATTGATCGCCTCATGGTGGGTGGCCGAGCCCTGAACCGAAAGGTGCAGGCGCAAATCGGGGTGGCGCTTGACCGCATAGTCCATCAGGCCGAGGTCGGCCAGAATCACCGCATCGACCCCGAGTTCGGCGGCGTTGTCCACCGCCCGCTTCCAGCGGCTGATATCGGCGCCCTGGGCATAGGTGTTGATGGCCATCAGCACCTTGCGGCCACGATCGTGGGCATAGCGTATGCCTTCGCGCGCGGTTTTGTCGTCGAAATTCAAACCGGCGAAATTCCGGGCGTTGGTGGCGTCTTTCAGACCGAGGTAAACCGTGTCGGCGCCGTTGTCCACGGCGGCTTTCAGCGCGGGCAGGCTGCCCGCCGGGCAAACCAGTTCAGGGAGCGTTCGGGTTGCTGTCATGAGGCGATAAGCATCAAAGGGAAACCGCAGAAGACTAGCAGAGGAAAACGCGGCGGGGTTTGTTCTGTATCAGACGAGCCGCACTTGACGGCTAAATCGCCGGCGCATCGCCCCGGACTGGCCAGAGCGATGCGTGTGCGGGCTGGCGATTACAGCGGCAGGTAAGGGAAGGGCCACACATGCTTGCCGAAGGCGACACAGACGATGTAGGCCACCACCAGCAGCGCCGCCAGCAAGGCGTTGCGCCTGCTGGCGCGGCTGCGCCCGGTTTTCAGCGCCCGGTTGCCGAGCAGGATATAGGCGATCAGGCCGGCAATCTTGGCCAGCAGCCAGGGATTGCCGAGCGGATTGAGCCGCAGGTAGGAGGCCAGCAGCACGGCCGAAGCCAGCAACAGGGTATCCAGCACATGCGGCAAAATGCGCATCGGCTTGCTCTGCAGCCAGGTCCAGCCGTTCAGCATTGCCATGCCGCGCAAGCTGAACAGGGATACCGACAACAGGGCGAAGCCCATATGGCTATGCTTGAGAATCAGATAAGTGTGCATCTAGCCCCGGCCTCCGCTGCGCTTCAGTCCCCCGGGCCGCATCAGGCCTGGGCCGTCAGTTTTTTGCAATGCGAGACTTCCAGCGCATTGAGCACCTCGGTCACCTGGGCTGAAGCCTGCTCCATGGCCTGCAAGGCGCTGCTGACGGTGGCGAAATCTTCGCGCGCCAGGGCTTCCAGTACTTTGGCTCCGGATTCGTGCACTTGCATGTGCGGCCGTTCCAGTGACTTGAATTGCGGATGATCCGAGCACTCCGCCGCGCCGCGTCCGTCGTAATACCATTTGCCCAGACGGCATTGCTGATGCGTCGCCAACTGCTGCGCATCCAGCTGCGTCAGTCCGAGCAGGGTCTTGTAGATGCTGAGTTTGAACACCAGATGATCAAACTTCACCGTCTCGATGAAACTGATGTGGGCGCTCTTGCCGATGGCGTGTGTCATGCCTTCCGACTTGCTCGCCAGACTCAGAATCAGGTTGGCCGTATCCTTGGTTTCTTCCAGATGGCGCATGGCTTCCTGCGAAGCGCTGCTGGCTTGTTCCTTGGTGGCTTTGGATGCGGTTTCGATGCCATCGACCAGCACCGAAATCTCGCCGGTGGCCTTGGCCGTGCGTTCCGCCAGTTTGCGCACTTCGTCGGCGACCACGGCGAAACCACGGCCCTGTTCCCCGGCGCGCGCGGCTTCAATCGCGGCATTCAGGGCCAGCAAGTTGGTTTGATCGGCAATTTCCCGGATCAAATTGACAAATATACTGATTTCGGAGCTTTTCTGCGCCAGCGCATCCATTGATGTGGTGGTCATGCCCTGGTTTTCGGCGATCTGATTAAATGCTGATAGCATATGGTCCAGCGCCGAGCGTACCTTGGTCAGCGCGGCAATCGAATCGGCGGCATCGATAAACTGATGATCCAGCGTCGTCGCCAGCTCGGCGACGGTATCGCGCAAGGTATTGGCGCCTTGCAGGCTCAGGTCAAAAGAGCCGACATAGCTGTCGCGCCGCGCGCTAAAGAATTTCAACTGTTGGTTCAAACTGTCTATCTGTGCGGCATGAGCGGATTCAAGGTTCTGCTGCTGTTGCTTGAGCTCCTGATTTTCACGGATAAGGGAGCCGATCTGAGCTTCTAGTTCCTGTACTTTATTATTATTCCAGAACATCTTGAAATGCCTTCATCAAAGATAATGGCGATCAGCCATGCAGCCAACCTCCGGTTTTGACGCCAAACCCGCTTCAGGGCGCAGCCTCAATGTTTCATTATGGTGAATCTTCGTATGATTATAGTTTAATATTCCTCGATATTTTAAAACATGATTTTTGTCATATAACATAGAAAAGAAATATTAAAGCACGGATTGTGCAAATTCAGTACTAAGAGACTGTAAATTCAGCCTGAAACCGCAGAAAAAACGGATTCATGGGGGTTCGCTGCGCTTTTCACCTAAAAGTGACTGAGTAACAGCTTATGGTTTTTTTATGATAGGCTATTGTCATTGATGCAAACCGTAATTGC
>Ga0255350_1000728_pt1 | contig 11925 bp, 9 predicted proteins | sample HBST25r1metaG_FD_186028 | JGI IMG/M metagenome (GOLD analysis project Ga0255350, IMG submission 186028) | Peat soil microbial communities from Stordalen Mire, Sweden - H.B.S.T-25.r1 | ecosystem: Environmental > Terrestrial > Soil > Wetlands > Peat | place: Sweden: Norrbotten County, Stordalen...
GGTGGGTCCAGCCAAACTCCTGCATCGGCCAGCAAGCCAGCACCCTTCGCGACGCGCCAGCGTCCTGCGCAGCGCTGGCTCATGGCCGAGCCGCATACCGCCGAGGCCGAGGCGCTCGCCAAAGAAGCGCGCGTGCCTCTGGTTCTCGCTGAGCTGCTCATCGCTCGTGGAATCACAGACGCGACACAGGCGTACGCGTTTCTCAATCCTGACCTGTCCCAACTGAACAACCCATTCCTCATGCTGGGCATGACCGAGGCCGTTGAACGCCTCGAAGCAGCCATTGCGCGCCACGAGCCCATTCTTCTTTACGGCGACTACGATGTGGACGGCACTACCGCCGTGGTCCTGCTCAAGACCGCGATTGAAATGCTTGGCGGTGAAGCCCGCTTTCATGTGCCTCACCGTCTCCGCGAGGGCTACGGCCTGCAATCGAGCGTGCTTGAAGAAGCACACGCCGCCGGCGTTCGCCTGGTCATCACCGTGGACACCGGCATGCGCGCTTTCAAGGAGGCGGAAACCTCACGCAACCTCGGACTCGACCTCATCATCACCGACCATCATCTCTGTCAAGCCGATGATGCAGTTCCGCACGCGCTCGCCATTCTGAATCCCAACCAGCCCGGCTGCAAGTATCCTGAAAAATCTCTTTGCGGCGCAGCCATCGCCATGAAGCTCGCGCAGGCTGTCCTGTCCCGTCGCGATCCCGCACGCACCCGCGAAAAAACCTTGCCCAGTTTTCTGAAGATGGCCGCCATCGCCACCATCGCCGACGCGGTTCCGCTCCACGGCGAAAATCGGGTGATTGCCGCCCTTGGCCTTCGTGAGTTGCGTGACCCACGCGGCGCAGGCCTGCGCGCTCTCTTTGCCGTGGCCGGCCTCGATCCCGCATCCAAGGCCATCACCGGCTTCGACGTAGGATTCCGCATTGGCCCACGCATCAACGCCGCCGGCCGCATGGACGTTGCTTCCGAGGTGATCGAGCTTTTCACCACCCGCGACCAGGCCCGCGCAGCGCTGCTTGCCGGCAAGCTCGAGCGTCTCAATCGCGAGCGCCGCGACGCCGAAGCCGTCGCCCTCCAATCCATCGAAATCCGCCTGGCCACCAGCGCCGAACTCGCCGGCAGCAGCCTGCTGGTGGTCGACGGCGAAGGCTGGCATCGCGGCGTCATCGGCATCCTCGCCTCGCGCGTCGTCGATCGCACCGCCAAACCCTCCATCGTGGTCAGCGTTGAGGACGGTGTCGCCCACGGCTCCGGCCGCTCCGTCGATGGATTTCACCTGCTCAACGCCATCGAGAGCTGCGCCGATCTCTTTACCCGCTTCGGCGGCCACGCTTTCGCCATCGGTTTCGCCCTGCCCGCCGATGCGCTTCCTGAGCTCAAGCGCCGCCTCAACATCTACGCAGATGAACACCTCGCCAGCCGCACGCCGGAGCGCCTGCTGCGCATTCACGCCGAGCTGCCGCTTGATCGCATCACCCCGGTTCTCGTTGGCTGGCTGCGCAAGCTTGAGCCGCTCGGTCATGGAAACCAGGAGCCCCTCTTTGTCGCACGCAATGCTCGCCTGCTCGCCGCCCCACGCATCATGAAGGAGCGTCACATTCGCCTGGAGCTGTCCCAGCAACCGGCCTATGGCAGCGGGCTGCCCAGCTCCCGCTCGCGCATCCGCGCCGTCGGCTGGGACCTTGCCGCGCGCGCAGCCGATCTCAAGCTGAAAGAAGGCAGTGTCATCGATCTCGCCTATCGCATTCGCGAAAACGATCACCCCGAACACGGCGGACTTGAAGTGGAGATCGCCGGCATCGAGCCCTCCGAGTCATAACGCAGCAGGAAACGCAACAAGGCCCACGATCTCCCGTGGGCCTTGCTCTTGGTTGTTGATGAGTCACTCGCCTATTTGTGGTGGCCGCCGGGATTGGACTTTGGGGCCGCACTGCCGCCCTTGGGCGCCGCAGACGCATGCGACACTGCCGCCGGATGCGATGTTGCCACTGGATGCGATGCTGCCGGAGTCGAGTTGCGCATGGGGGCCTTGCCTGCGCCGGAGCCGCCTTGCGCGTGCGTCGGAGCCGTATTGGTGTGCGCCGGGGTCACAGTGTGCGCCTGGGTGGTGTGCGACGGTGTCGCTGCATGGGAAGTTGTCGCGGTACGCGCTTCGCTTCCATGAGATGCCGTCGCTCCGTGAGACTCCGTTCCATGGGCCGCTGCTGCATGCGACTCGGCTCCTTTCGATGATCCCAGCGGGTGCGCCACCGCCGCGTTGGCAGGATGCCCGCCGTTATTCTTCGCATAGGAAGTCTTGTCCGCCCGCGCAGCTTCCGCATGGTGCTGCTGCACTTCGCTCGGACCGCGATGCTGATCGTGCTCGGCCACCCGTTCCTCGGCGCTCGCTTCGTGATGAATGCCGCCCGGACCGCCGCTGAAGGCAACGTGGCTGTCTCTGGCCACAAAACCACGCTCGACAACTGCATGATCTTCATACACATGCCCGCCCCATCCTCCGCCCACGCCCACATGCATCACGGCCGTGTTGTAGGAGAAGACGCCGCCCCGCCAGAGGCCGCCGGCAAAGCCGATGCCGCCGTACCCAAAGCCGTAATTCACGCCGCCGTAGTAGCCGATGTGCGGGCCCCAGTAGCCATCATTGAACCGGTAATGGCCACCGAACCAGCCCCAGTAGCCGGGAGTCCACAGCGCTCCAACATACGGAGCCGGTACCCACGCGCCTGGAACCCAGAAGTAGCCGTCCGCGCCATAGGACCAGTAACCGGGCGTCCACATCAACCCCGGCTCGGGGCAGATGGGCTGCTCATAAACCGGCAGCGCTGGAGGCGCAAACCCCACGCTGATAAAAACACCAGCGTACGAGGAAGCGGGAATGACAGAAAGCAGAAGCGCCAGCAGCAGCCAACGCACGGAGCGGGAAAGTCGCATCGGAATGATCCTCCTGATTTTCTCGAATCGGTAAACCTGAATCGCAAATTCGCGCTCAGTCTACGTCATTGCGAACCCCCTTTGCCAGTGGAAGTTGCAGGAAAAACGACGGCGAGCTCCTTCGAGATCAACGGTTCCCGCGACTCATCGTCCCTTTTGAGCCCAGCCGGTGCGGCAAAACGCAGAAAGGCCCACGGCTGACCGTGGGCCTTTTCTGCAAAAAATGGCGTTTCGCAATCAAATGCTATTTCGGCTTGGATTCTTCCTTGGGGGCAGCCTTCGGAGCGGGCGCAGGTCTTGGCGCGGGCGCGGGCCTGGCTGCCGGCGCGGGCCTGGGTGCCGCCGCAGGCCTGGGTGCAGGAGCAGCCTTGGGTGTTGCTTTGGGCTCTGCCTTTGGTGCAGGCGCAGCCTTGGGCTCGGCTCTCGGCTCTGCCTTGGGTGCGGCCTTTGGTGCAGGCGCAGCCTTGGGCTCGGCTCTCGGCTCCGCCTTGGGTGCGGCCTTCGGTGCAGGCGCAGCCTTGGGTTCAGCTCTCGGCTCTGCTTTAGGCTCAGCCTTCGGTGCGGCTTTCGGTGCAGCCTTAGGCTCTGCCTTGGGCGCAGTCTTGGGTTCCGCCTTGGGCGCAGCCTTGGATTCCGCCTTGGGCGCAGCCTTGGATTCCGCCTTGGGCGCAGCCTTGGATTCCGCCTTGGGCGCAGCCTTGGGTTCAGCCTTGGGCGCAGCCTTGGATTCCGCCTTGGGAGCAGCCTTGGGTTCTGCCTTTGGCTCCGCCTTCGCTGTGGCCAACGGTACTGCCTTCATTCCCTTGGGAGGCGCCGTTTTCTGCACGGCCAGCGGTTTGGCGGCAACCAGCGTCTTCGGGTGTCCGCCATTGGCCTTGGCAAACGAACTCTTGTCGGCCTTGGCGGCAGTGGCGTGCTGCGTCTGGAAACTCGTCGGCTGCGTGTGTGGCTGCTTCTCCGCCGCCTGCTCTGCCGGCGTGGCCGTGTGCTGGATTCCGCCCGGGCCGCCGTTGAACGATGTGTGATTGGGGTTCTCGACGATGCCTTCGTGCACGATCGTCTCATTCACATAGGTTGTGTGAATGATGTTCACATTCACCTGCGTGACCGCGGTGTTATAGGCAAAACTTCCGCCTCTCCACTCGCCGCCGGCAAAGCCTACGCCCCCGAAACCGAAGCCGTAGTTCACGCCGCCGTAGTAGCCCACGGTCTGGCCCCAGTAGCCGCCATGAAAGCCATACCGCCCGTTGTTCCAGCCCCAGTAGGGAGGCGTCCACAACGCGCCGCCATAGGGAGCAGGAACCCAGGCGCCGGGCACGAAATAGTAGTCGCCTTCGTCCGGGGCATAAGCCCAGTAACCCGGAGTCCACATCAGGTTCGGCTCGGGGCACATCGGCTGAACATAGACAGGAAGCACCGGCGGAGCGAATCCGACATTGATGCTCACGCCGAATTGCGCGTGCATGGATGGGACTGTTACCGCTACCAGCACAGCAAGCAGAAGCAAACGAACAGGGCGGATCAAGCGCATACGAAGAACCTCCTGGTTCTTTCCAGCCGGTTCTACCAGAGGATTCGATCCACTCTGGGTAGAGCCATGGCGTGGGAAACTACCCAGCCAGACTAACCAGAGACCGCAACGAATTCTGGTCAAATCTGCACAGGAGGTTTTTCTTTGTTTCGGTCCGCTGCTGGGCCAAACTTCAGGGCCGGAAGCTCAATCCTACGCCCACCACGTGCCGCGCCTCCAGGTTCACCGGAATCGAGGCGGGATAGGGCGCCGGCAACCCGGTTGGGACCGCTCCGATATTCCCGGCCACTTGCCCAATGCCGATATCGAACGCGAAGTGCGGATGTTCCCTCTGCGTCACGCGCACGGCGTAGTCCAGCGTGGTAGGCACGTCCGCCTTGCCGGCCACGAACGGAATGCCGTTGGGCGGAGCCGGACCCAGCCCTTTCACCGTCCGCGGCTCCTGCGTGAAGCCTGCCGAAGGCACAGCCACCAGTCCCTTCCCAATGGGCAGCGGAATCCCCAGCCCGCCGTAGAACCGTCCGTTGAAGCGGGTGGACTCTCCACCGATACCGAAGATCTCTGCATTGGTGGCCTTCCAGCCGAGGTTGAGGAGGAACGGCACCGGCGGCTTGGCCCAGGTTTTGGTCACCGAGACATAAACGTCTCCGTTCGTATAGCCCTTGGCAGCCGGAATCGGCACCGGGGTACAGTATCCGGTCGCGATGCAGTACTGGTCGTAGAGTCCAACCGCATCTGGAATGGCCGCGCCGGTGACAAACTTGTCGTTTGTCCTGACCACGCCGCCTACTGCGATTCCCGGCGTCCAGGGGCCGAACTGACCGTCCTTGATGCCCACCACCTTGCCGTGAAACACGTTCATTCCATCGAAGTCCCACAGGGCGCTGGTCGCTTCATTGGTCGCGGTTGCTGTCGGAGTGTCGCCGAGCTGGTGCACGCTGCGCGTGTAACCCACTTCGGCCCGGTTGGCAAACCCCTCGGTGATGCTAAAGGTCTCAATCTTGCCGATCACCGTGGAAGCGCCAATGAAGTGGAAGCCCACCGCAGGATGAGAAAAGAACTGCCCCTTGGCTGACTCCACCACGTAGGCCGTAGGCGTTATGAACCCGCCTGTCTGCCCTTCCAGTGTCAGGTTTTGTGCGTTGAGCCGGCCTGCCGCCAGCATTACGACCAGGAAAAAGCCGCATACGGTGAGTCGTTGAAAACTGCGAAGACTCATTGTCTTTCTACTCCAGTGGAGCGCAGTCGCCTGCCTCCGGTCACGTTCAAAAATCATCCTGTTGTAACACAAACCAACAACACTCGTCTCCCACCCCTCCCGCAAACTCGCCCGCCTGGCCAATCGCCCTTTCAGCTCAGGATTTTGCGGGTGATAAACTCACCCCATGCCGCGCGGTCTTTTCATCACGCTCGAAGGTCTCGACGGTTCGGGCAAGACCACCCAGATCAAGCGCCTGGCCGCCTGGCTCAGCAAGCGCATCTCCGCCGAAGACCTGGTTCTCACCCGCCAGCCCGGCGGCACGCCCACCGGCGACTCGATCCGCGCCTTGCTCCTCGACTCGCGCTCCACCGGCCTGGTTCCCTTTGCCGAAATGGCGCTCATGTTTGCCGATCGCGCCCAGGCCATCGCCGAGGTCATCCAGCCCGCCCTCGACCAGGGCAAAGTCGTCGTCTGCGACCGCTTCACCGACTCGACCGAGGCCTACCAGGGCGGAGGCCGCCAGCTCGGCTCCGCGCCCGTCCTCGAGCTGCACCGCCTGCTCTGCAACAACCTGCAGCCGGACCTGACGCTGCTGCTCCTGCCCTCGCTTGAGTCCAGCCTGGAACGCGCGCGCCGCCGCAACCAGCGCGTTGAAGCACAGACCGGCCACGATGAAAATCGCTTTGAACTGGAGCAGGACGCCTTCTTCAGGCGCGTCTGGGAGAAATACCGCGAGATCGCCCTGCGCGAACCCGCGCGCGTCGAACTGATCGAAGGCGATCTGCCCATCGGGGAAGTCTTCGAGCAGATCGCAACAGCGGTCGCATCCCTACTTCAGCGCAAGGCAGAGCTGAAAGCTGAAAGCTGAAAACACCAATAACTTAGGGGGCAGATTTTGGGTTGGGCAACTCCATATATCCAAAAGCTTCAGGCAGGAGAAACCGTCTCATTCCGCCCGCGTGGCGCGTCTATGAAGGGGCGGATCGAATCGGGCCAGCTTTGCGCGGTCGCGCCCGTCGATGTCGCCACGCTTTCGGCCGGAGATATCGCGCTTTGTAAAGTGCGCGGCCACGAATATCTGCACATCGTCAAGGCGATTATAGCGGTTTCAGGATTGCCGTACCCAAAGGGAATACACTCAAGTCGACGCGACCCCAAGGAGCGGCGACCTCGCAGTAGTGCAGATAGGGTATACCTATCCTGAAACCGCTCTAATGGGGCACGTTACCAGATCGGAAACAATCGGGGCTTGATCAACGGGTGGATTGGTGCGAACGGCATTTTCGGAAAATGCATCCGCATCGAGGCGTGAACGCAGCGCGGCTGACTTGCTGACCCGCTGACTTGCTGACCTGCTAACTTTTCCAAGCTCCCAGCAGCCGTCTCAGCAGCACCATCTCGCCCAGATGGTAGGCGTTATGATCAGCGGCCACCAGCGCCTCGCGCAGAATCGTCTGCCCGTCCCCGTGCGGAATTTTCGCGAACAAATCCGTCTTCTCGTCCGCTACCAGTTCGCACATCGCCTGGAGATCGGTCTGAAAAGCCTTCACGCCTTTGGTCCACGCGCCCTTATCAGGTGGCGCCTGCGTTTCCGGCCAATACTCTTTGGGCCACTCGCGGGCCTTGTATTCGGGATTCCGCGAGAAATCCAAAATGTCCCACTGCGCAATTCGCAGGTGTTCCAGCACCTCCCACGGCGAATGTTCCGCTCCCTCAGGCCGCTTGCCCTGCAAGTCCGCTGGAAAATTCTTTGTCGCGTGTTCGAAGGTCGCATGAGCGTCGCCGCCCTTGAGCAGCTTCACCACTTGTGTGCGCAGCGCTTCTTCGTTGGATGGTTTGGTCATCGTCTCTCGACTCCTGGTTCCCAGCACAAATCACACTCTGGAATGTCTGGAGTTAGAGATTCTCCGAAGAGATGAGAGGATGCTTTCTTCTCCTACTTGAAATCCCCGAAGTGCACATCCTCCGCTGCCGGGCCGTCCAGAAACTGAAGCGTCGTCGCCGGTCCCAGGTTCGCAGGCTCAGCCCACGCCTTTAGCGTCCACAACACCTGCATGGCCGGATTCACTTCCACTGCCTGCACAGTGCCCACCAGGCTGGCGGGGTCCGCATCCCATTCGTTCACCCAGTTGTTGATCACCGTGTTCCCGTTGGGCAGCCGCCACGCCTGCTGCAGATTGGCGAAGGTGTAGCCCGGCGCATCCGCCGGCGTCCAACCCCACGCCGTGTCGCCGCGCCGCGTAATCTCCCGCACGCCCTTGCTGTCGGTGATCAGCACATTCCCGTTGGCCAGCGGCGTCACGCCCCAGGGACGGTCCGCCGGAAACGACCACAGTTCGTTGCCGTCCGTGTCGTACTCCACCACCTTGTTCAAATCCATGTGCGCCACCAGCAGCGTGCCTTGCGCCGTGAGCCGCGCGTGCCTGAACTGCCCATGCGTGCTCGCTGGCAGCCTGGTCTTCAGCTTGAACTCCTTCTCCGTCGCATTCGTGGTCATGTTCACCACGCGCACCACGGGAAAGTCGCCGTTCTGGATGTACAGCACGTGGTCCTTGCCGATCGGAATCGCCGTATGCACCTCGGTGCCCGCCGGCGCATCGTAGGTCCAGATCACGTTCTTGTCCGGCGTCACCAGGGCAATCCCGAACTGGTGCGTATAGAGAATATTTCCATTCGACAGCATCACCGCGTCGCTGATCTCGCCGTTGCCCGCGGGGTCTGAGAAGCTCCAGGCAATCTTTCCGCCGCGCACAATATAGATGTTCCGGTCCTTCGCCTCGCCGGCGTACATGAAGTCGTGCCGCGACAGCAGCGTCGAGACGTGCTCCACCGGCGCCTGCGAAAACGCCGAGCCAACCTGGCCATGCGCCACGGGTGCCTTGGCAGGCATTGAGACAACCTGGCTCCGCACCGCCTGCACCTGCATCGCGCCGAAGATTCCCGCAACAGCCAGAACAGTGAAGAGTTTGATTTTCATTTGGGCGATCCCTTTCCTCCATTAACATTCCCGGCAGCCATCTTACAACCCCAAGGCCGCGGTTAGCGGGTTGCGAGGGAATCGGCGACCGCGGCAAAAGTGAGATCGTTTGCGGCGGAGCCGTGCTGCTCGCGCCAGACTTCAAAGAGCCGCCCATAGCTGAGGGTGATGTAGTCGGAGGGGTTGACGGCCAGGCTCGCGGCGGTGCGGTCAATCCAATCGGCTGGGCCTTCAAGCTCGGCGTAGTTGCCGATGGGGGTCTCGTCGACCACGCAGTGGCCTTCGCCAGAGGACCACTCGGTGCGCCATTTCTCATAACGAAACGCCGGGACCAGGCCCAGAGAACGAAAGACCTCGGCCAGGGCATCGCCGTCGGAGACCTCGGTTTCGGTCTCGATGCGGTGCTTGTGCGTATCCTCGCCGGGGCCAACGTCAGGAAGGCGCTTGTGGGTCAGGAGGTTGCGGCCGGCGTAATTGCGGATGCGGAGAATCTCAGTCCGGGCTCGCATCTGGCGGTCCGGGGTGTCATACAGAACATTGCTTTCGAAGCTGCGTGGGGTTTCGAGCGTGAATCCGGCAGCCTGAAGGCGGAGGGCCAGGCCGGTGAGGTCGTCGACGCGGAATTTGATCTCGGTTTCGACGGGCATGGTAAACAGTGAGTATACGGCAACGCACCTGCGGTTCGGCAGACGCTTGCGGGAGGCTCGCACTGGCGCACTGCTTTCCGTCCTTTCGCCAGTAAAGAGGCGAAAGGAGAGGGCCACGGCGCAGTTGTGCGGCGTGGGAGGCGACAATAGGAGTGTGAAGACGCTGCGATTGCGAGTGGATGCGGACCACCTGGACACGGCCGAAGCGCTTGAGGCGCTGCGACAGGCGGCGGGGATTCTGCGCGCCGGCGGCCTCGTGGCGCTGCCCACCGAAACCGTCTACGGGCTCGGAGCGCATGCGCTTGATTCCGCGGCCGTGGAGAGGATCTTTGCCGCCAAGCAGCGACCGGCGTGGGATCCAGTGATTGTGCACGTTTCCAGTCTGGAAATGCTGAATGGGTTGATTGAGGAACTCCCTGCAAATGCGCGCCGGCTCATGGAGGCGTTTTGGCCGGGGCCGCTCACGCTGCTGCTGAGAAGGACAGACGCAATTCCCGATGCGGTGACGGCGGGACGGGAACTGGTGGGCGTCAGGATGCCGGCCCATCCGGTGGCGCTGGAACTGATCCGGCGCGCCGGGATTCCGGTGGCTGCGCCAAGCGCGAATCTGTTTGGGCACACAAGCCCCACGACGGCCGAACATGTGCTGGACGATCTGGACGGGCGGATCGATGCGGTGCTGGATGCGGGGCCGACCGGGCTCGGCGTGGAATCGACAGTGCTGGATTGCTGTCAAAGTCCCATGCTGATCTACCGGCCCGGAGCGGTGACCGCGGAACAGATTCGATCTGTGGCCGGGGCGGTGGAGATTTTTACCCGCGAAGAATTGCAGGAGACGCCACCGGATGCGCTGCCTTCACCGGGTGTGGGATTGAAGCATTATGCGCCGCGAGCGCGGCTGGTGCTGGTGGATGCGCCGCTTGGAGAGATTGAAGCGCGGCTTGCCGATTCGGCCGAGCGCTGGGCCGGGGAGCGGGTGGGCGTGATGCTGCCTGCGGAGATTGAGGCGCCCGCTGGAGTTCAGGTATTTGCCTGGGGGCGATGGGATGCGCCCGAGGAGTTGGCGCGGGCGCTTTATGCGGGCCTGAGGGCGCTCGATGACCGCGGCTGCACGGTGATTCTTTGCCCTTTGCCGCAGGCGGAGGGAATTGGCGCGGCGATTCGGGACAGGCTGGGGAAAGCAGGGAATAGGGAATAGGGAATAGAGATCACCGATCACCGATCACCGACCACTGGCAACTGGCAACTGGCAACTTAAACTTTACAACTGGCACTACTGGCCCGGGTCCCCGTACTTGTACATGTACTTGATCGCGGATTTGTAGATCAGGGTTTTCGATCTGCCGCGGACTTTGATTGTGTGACGGTCGTACCACTCGATACAGCCTTCGATCTCCTCGCCGTCTTCCAGCACGATGACCATGCGGGTCTGCGTCTGAATCTGCTTTTGCAGGTAGAAGAGCTCGGCGTGGTGGCGCGGAACATCGTCCTCTATAAAATGCGCGGGGAAGTGGACGGGCGCCGGCAGCGGCATGGGCTTGCGGGAACGGATGCGCGGGCGGGCGGCCTTGCTGGGCAGTTCGGGAAGATTGGCTTGAGTGGTGAGGCTTGCCATGACGAATCGCACCTCCTTCGGGGAGCAAGTGAACTTCGGGTGCAAGTGAAAAAGTGGATGAGTGAAAAAGCTTGGAAACTGCCACCGTCGTTTGCCGGTCTGCAGTTCCCTGCTTGAATTCTGGCGGCTTCTGTTAAGACGAGAATCACGACCCAAAAGCTTCTGCAATCAACAACAGCTCTTGTCTTACACGCGCAACACAGAAATAAACGTTCGCACGGGCACAAAACACCCGATGAGCACCGAAATCCGTACAATGGCAGGGTTACTTGTATTTCAACAGATGCGCGAAGGGGCGCCGAGGTTGCTCTTTTGATGCATGAATGCGCGGGAGCGCCCTTGAATGAGTGAACAAGTGAAGAAGCCTGGAAACCGCTGTCCGGTGCTAACCACGGTCGAGGGAGACGGCCATGGCGTCGATGGAGAGGGAGCGGAGCAGGTTGCGGCGCATGCCCTGCTCCACCTGAACGAGGGCGCGGGCGGCATTGTCAATCCAATCGATCGTCAGGTCTTGGGCCATGCGGCTGAGCTCGGCGGCGAGGTCGATGTTGCGGATGAGGTGCGGCGTGCCGGCAACAACCAGCAGCAGATCCTCAAGCAGGCTGCCGGTGGCGCGGAGCAGGCCGATCATCTTCTCCTGGCCGTCTGCGCCGGCGCGGAACTTTTCCGTGACCTGGAAGAGCTGCGAATAGTCGGGCTCCCGCAGCGCGGTGCGGAGCAGGATGAGAGCCTCCTGGCGGCTCGCGACGTAAGCCGCGAGGTCGATGGTGAGGGCGCGGCCGACGGCGCCTTCAGCAAGGCGGGCGGCCAGGGCGCGATCAGGCGGCTTGAGCTCGGGACGGCGTTGGGCGAGCAGGGATTCAAGATCCGCGGCGGGAATTGCGCCCAGGTAGTGAATCACGGCGCGTGACCGGATTGTCGGCAGCATCTCCTGGGGATTTTCCGTGAGCAGGATCAGCGAGGTGTGTTCGGGCGGCTCTTCGAGAACCTTCAGCAGGCTGTTGGCCGCCTCCTTCAT
>Ga0255350_1000729_pt1 | contig 11907 bp, 8 predicted proteins | sample HBST25r1metaG_FD_186028 | JGI IMG/M metagenome (GOLD analysis project Ga0255350, IMG submission 186028) | Peat soil microbial communities from Stordalen Mire, Sweden - H.B.S.T-25.r1 | ecosystem: Environmental > Terrestrial > Soil > Wetlands > Peat | place: Sweden: Norrbotten County, Stordalen...
GTGCGATTGGTTCTCTGGTCGGTTCCCAGGGAAAACAGCAAAATTTCGAGTTTATTGGTACCCGCCAGTTTGGTACGGGCGTCAATTTTTCTTAGAAGCTCTGACACAGCAACCTCCGCAGCATCTTGTTATGTGGCGTAGACGTTTCCGTTATACGCCAGTTATGGGGTATTCCTGATGTTTTTTGACAGATACGCTTAAACATCTGTCTAGTATACCCAGGTTACGTAGTCTAATTATCGTACTGATTAACTAATTTTTACAAATACAGCGGAATAAATGGGCAAAAATGTTTCGAAATTGCAGGATCAGCAACAACTGGAGGCCGCATTTGAGCAGTTTAACGCGGTTTCCGACCAACTGATCGATGCTTACCGGCAGCTCGAAGGCCAAGTCACGGTGCTTAACCTCAACTGGACGAGGCGAATCAGGCTCTGCGCCAACAGGTTTCGGCTAATGCCACACTGGCCGAGCGCCTCGGCATGCTGCTGGAAGTGCTGCCTGCCGGCGTGCTGGAATTGTCTGGAGACGGACAGGTCATCTCTGAAAATCCAACGGCCATACAAATGCTTGGACGTCATATTCTAGGCATGAATTGGAATGATGTATCGATCTCGTTGCAATCAACTGAACTGGATCAAACCTTCCGTGTCGACAGCGGACTTTATCTCACTTTGCAATACAAAGACTTACCTGCATCCGGAGGCCGTATTGTATTGCTGCAAGATGTCACGCGCATGAATCAATTATCGTCCGAATTGGCGCGCCAGGAAAAACTGGCCGCCATGGGCGGTATGGCGGCTTCGTTGGCGCATCAATTGCGCACCCCTTTGTCCACGGCAATGCTGTATGCCGCCAATCTTAAAAAACCTGATTTGAAAGAGGAAGACCGCAGCCGGTTCATTGATAAAATCCTGACCCGGCTCAAGGCGCTTGAAGGGCTGATACAGAATATGCTGGGCTTCGTGCGCGGACATGTCGGCTTGCGCGAACCTCTGGAAGTGGCATTGGTGCTGGAGGATCTGAGCGCGGTCTTTGTGCCGCAATGTCAGGCCAAAGGCATTGTATTCGTCTGCGCGGCGTCCCCGGAGCCGGCCTTGCGGGTGATGGGAGAGCGCAAGGCGCTGGTGGGGGCCATGACCAATCTGCTGGAAAATGCGGTGTTGTTTTCTCCGCCGGGCAGCCGCATCGAACTGGGTCTGTCCCTGCAGGGCGGCATGCTGTGCCTGACCGTGGACGATTCCGGCCCCGGCATTGAAGAACAGGAAAGGCAGCGGGTGTTTGAACCGTTCTATACCACGCGCTCGGGCGGCACCGGACTGGGCCTGGCGATCGTCAAGAAAGTCGCCGAAGAACTGGAAGGCCAGGTCGAATGCATGAACCGGCCACAAGGCGGCGCACGCTTCGAGTTTCGTCTGCCGCTGTATCTCGCCTGAGCGCCGGGTCGGCGCCGGCGTCTATTTCTCCAGATAGGCGATTTTGTTTTTGACCTGCGCCCAGTCGGCGTGATCGGGCAGGGGGTCCTTTTTCTGCATGATCACCGGCCAGCTTTTGGCCAGATCCGCATTGAGCGCGATGAAGGCGTGCTGCTCGTCGGTGATGTCTTCTTCGGCAAAGATGGCTTCGACCGGGCACTCGGCGACGCACAAGGTGCAATCGATGCACTCGTCGGGATTGATCACCAGGAAATTGGGCCCTTCATGAAAACAATCCACCGGGCAGACGTCGACACAGTCGGTGTATTTGCATTTGATACAGGCATCCGTTACAACGTAGGCCATGATTTCGATCCTCTTGAATAGATACTGGCGGATAAATGCCTGGCCTGTGCGGCTTGAGCGCCGCGCGGCGGCAGACGGCAAATCGGGGCGGCCGGGTGGCCAGGCGCGCGCATCCGCCAGGCTGCCGGCTGGCTATACAGTGTAGCGAATGAAACCAGGAATGACTGCGAATATTTCGTATTGCGGGCGCTTTGCCCCCAGCCCCACCGGCTTGTTGCACGCCGGCTCGCTGACCACGGCCCTGGGCAGCTATCTGGAAGCCCGCAGCCGTGGCGGCCGCTGGCTGTTGCGTATCGAAGACCTGGATGAGCAGCGCACGCTGCCCGGCGCCGCCGACGAAATCCTGCGCGTACTCGAGGGCCTGGGCTTCGAATGGGACGGCGCGGTGGTGTATCAGCGTCAGCGTCACGCACTGTACCGTGCGGCGCTGGATGAGTTGATCCGGCAAGGACGGGTCTATGCCTGCAGCTGCAGCCGCAAGGAAGTGCGGGCCATGGCGCTGCAGGGCGTGGACGGCATGATTTACCCGGGACATTGCCGCGAGGCCCGCCTGGTGCCGGGACGCCGCCCGGCCTGGCGGCTGCGTGTCGACGATCAGCCGCTGGGCTTTGTCGATCGCTTGCAGGGTCCGTTCCAGCAATGCCTGCAGCGCGAGATCGGCGATTTTGTCCTGCTGCGCGCCGATGGCTGCTGGGCCTATCAGTTGGCGGTGGTGGTGGACGATGCCGAACAGGGCGTGAACGATGTGGTGCGCGGCGCCGACCTGCTGGTATCGACGCCGCGCCAGATTGCGCTGGCGCGCGCGCTGGGTCTGCCGGTTCCGGCATACTGCCATTTGCCGCTGTTGCAGAATCAGGCCGGTGAAAAGTTGTCCAAGCAGACTTTGGCGCCGATGATCTCGGGCCAGAATGTCCTTGAGGAACTGCTGCTGGCCATGGATAGGCTGGGGCATCGCCCGGAGCGTCCACCGGGTTCTCCTGCCGAGTTCTGGTCATGGGCCTTGAGCCATTGGCGCTTGTCCCGGGTCCCTGTCGGGCCGATTTTGCTCTGAGTCTGCGGGTCTGTCCGCCCCCGGTTTGCCTGGTGCGCCGACAATTGAATTTGTCAATTCCGCTCAGAGTGGGTAGTTTGATGGATTGCCGGGGCGGCGCGCAGGCAAGGCGTACGACCTGCCCGATGATGCAGGATGCGGTAAAATAAAACTATTGGCGGCTCTCAGGCATGGGAGCCGTCCCTATGAACCAGGAGTTTTTCATGGCTTTCAATCTGCGCAACCGTAATTTTCTGAAAATGCTGGATTTCACTCCGCGTGAAATTCGTTACCTGCTGGACCTCGCGCGCGATCTGAAGCGCGCCAAATACAACGGTAGCGAGCAGCAGCTGCTCAAGGGTAAAAACATCGCGCTGATTTTTGAAAAAACTTCGACCCGTACCCGCTGTGCATTTGAAGTCGCCTGCTATGACCAGGGCGCTCACGTGACCTATCTCGGTCCGGACAGCTCGCAAATCGGCCACAAGGAATCGATGAAGGATACCGCCCGGGTGCTGGGGCGCATGTACGATGCGATCGAGTACCGTGGTTATAGCCAGGACATGGTTGAAAACCAGCTGGCGGCCTATGCCGGCGTGCCGGTGTATAACGGACTGACAGACGAGTTCCACCCGACGCAGATGCTGGCCGATGTCCTGACCATGTGGGAAAACACGGATAAGCCGCTGGCGCAGGTGAGCTTTAGCTATGTCGGCGACGCGCGCAACAACATGGGCAACTCCCTGCTGGCGATCGGCTGTCAGTTGGGCATGCATGTGCGCATCGGCGCGCCGCGCCATTTGTGGCCGGCCGATGATCTGGTCGAATTGTGCCGGGCCATTGCCAAAGACACCGGCGCGCGCATCACGCTGACCGAAGATCCGCTCGAGGCCGTCAAGGGCACTGATTTCATTCATACCGACGTCTGGGTGTCCATGGGTGAACCGGAATCGGTGTGGAAGGAACGCATCGACCTGTTGAAGCCCTATCAGGTCAACGCCGCGCTGATGCGGGCCAGCGGCAATCCCGACGTCAAGTTCATGCACTGCCTGCCGGCCTACCATAACAAGGAAACCAAGATCGGCCAGTGGGTGTTTGATACCTTTGGTCTGGATGGGGTGGAAGTGACCGAAGACGTCTTCGAATCCTCGGCTTCGCTGGTGTTTGAACAGGCCGAAAACCGCATGCATTCGATCAAGGCGGTGCTGGTCGCCACCCTGGGCGCTTGAAACCCGATGTTGACCCGGTGATCAGGGCAGCGCCGCGCCGAGACCTTGCGCTGCAAGCGCATTCCTTGGCAAATCGCCGCGATGGAGCGCGATTTGGCCGCGTTCGGCCGACGCGATTGCTGGCGAGCGGCTTGCCAAGCGCGGCGGCAGCCCTGATAATCGCGGTTCATGCAGGAGAGAGCGGAAGTCATTCCGCCGCCGAAGGCGCAAGCGCACCCGCAATCGCTCAGGCAAAAGGACTGCATGGAACGGGCCCCATGGGCCAAAAATTCTGGAGAGCGGCGCACAGGATGCGCCCACCGAAGGGGCTAACGATGCTTGAGCGTCGGAAAATCTCAGGTGTCAGGACAGAGGGGTGTGAGTATTCGCGGATAAACTCACTCTTCCGAAGGACGTCCCATGACGGCACCCAAACGTACGCCCCTGTATGAAGAACACCTTGCCGCCCATGGCAAGATGGTTGATTTTGCTGGCTGGGAAATGCCCATCCACTATGGTTCGCAGCTGAAGGAACACGAGCTGGTCCGAACCGACGCCGGCATGTTCGACGTCTCTCATATGACCGTGGTTGATATCAGCGGTCCCGATGCCAAGACCTGGCTGCAAAAACTCATTGCCAACGATGTCGCCAAACTGACCCTTGAAGGCAAGGCGCTGTACAGCGGCATGCTGAACGCCAAGGGCGGCGTGGTTGACGACCTGATCGTCTATCTGACCGCCTATGGCTATCGCATGGTGATCAATGCCGGCACGACCGACAAGGATCTGGCCTGGATGCAGGCCGAACGCGGCGGATTCGATGTCGAATTCAAGGCCAGACGCGATCTGGCGATGCTGGCGGTACAGGGACCGAATGCCCTGGCCAAATTCTGCAGCGTGCGTCCGGATCTGACGTCGCAGCTCGGCGCCCTCAAGGTGTTTCAAGGCGTGTTCAGCGACGCGTGGTTTGTCGCGCGCACCGGTTATACCGGCGAAGACGGGCTGGAAATCATGCTGCCGGCGGATGACATCGCCGCATTGTTCCGCCAGTTGATCGCCGCCGGCGTGGCGCCTTGCGGTCTGGGTGCGCGCGATACCCTGCGTCTGGAAGCCGGCATGAATCTGTACGGCCACGACATGGACGAAAACGTTCTGCCGCTGGAAGCCGGCATGGGCTGGACTATCTCCTGGGAACCGCAAACCCGCCGCTTCAACGGTCGTGACGCGCTGGAAACCGCGCGCGCCGACGGTCTGCGCATGAAGCAGGTCGGCCTGGTGCTGGAAGGACGCGGCGTCCTGCGCGACGGACAGAAGGTGCTGGTGCCTGGTGTTGGTGAAGGCGTGATTACCAGCGGCAGTTTCTCTCCCACGCTCAAGCACTCGGTGGCGATTGCCCGTGTGCCGCTGGCGACCGGCGCCAGCGCGCAGGTCGATCTGCGCGGCAGCCTGACCGATGTGCGCGTGGTGAAAATGCCCTTTGTGCGCAACGGAAAAAAAGTTTTTGACTGAATCGCCAACTTTATTCATTTAACTCCATTACAGGGAGCTTGACCGCAATGAGCACTATTCCTTCCGACCTGAAATATGTTGAGAGCCACGAATGGCTGCGCCTGCAAAATGGCGTGGTGATCGTCGGCATTACCGATCACGCCCAGGAACTGCTGGGCGACGTGGTGTTCGTCGAGTTGCCGCAAGTGGGCGCGCACCTGGCCGCCGATGAAGAAGCCGGTGTGGTTGAATCGGTCAAGGCGGCATCCGACGTCTTCTGTCCGATTGCCGGTGAAGTGGTCGAAATCAATGAATTGCTCGAAGCCGAACCGCAATTGTCCAATACCGATCCCTATGGTCAGGGCTGGTTCTTCAAGATCGTGCCCAGCAATCTGGCCGATCTGGACGGACTGCTGGATGCGGCCGCCTACGCCACCGAAATTGGCGAATAAACCTGAATCAGGCCTCGCGCTGCGCGAGGCTTTTTGCCTGCCAGATTATTTCCGGACTTAGAAGACAATGACGCTTGCTGCGCTGTTTAACCCCGGCGAATTCGCCGCTCGACACATCGGTCCGTCTGCCGCGGACCAGGAAGCCATGCTGGCGGCGATCGGCGCCACCTCGCTGGCGGATTTGATTGACCAGACCGTTCCCGCCGCCATCCGCTTTCGTGAAAAACTTCCGCTGCCCGCGGCCTTGTCCGAAGTGGCGGCGCTGGCGCAATTGAAACGCCTGGCCGAGCGCAATCAGCTGCAGCAATCGTATATCGGCCTGGGCTACTATCCCACGCTGCTGCCCAAGGTCATCCAGCGCAATGTGCTGGAAAATCCCGGCTGGTATACCGCCTACACGCCGTATCAGGCGGAAATTGCCCAGGGGCGTCTGGAAGCGCTGCTGAATTTCCAGCAAATGATCATCGATCTGACCGGCCTGGATATGGCCAACGCCTCGTTGCTGGACGAGGCCACTGCCGCTGCCGAAGGCATGGCCATGGCGCGCAGGGTCTCAAAATCCAGCTCGTCGCGCTTTTTTGTCGATCAGCGCGTACTGCCGCAAACCCTGGACGTATTGAAAACCCGCGCCACTTATTTCGGTTTCGAACTGGTCTGCGCTGAAGCGCAGATGGCCGGGCAGGGTGAATATTTTGGCGCGCTGTTCCAGTATCCGGGCGAAGCCGGCGAGGTGCTGGATCTGAGCGCGGCCATCGCCGCGGTCAAGGCGCAGGGCGCGGTGGCGGTGGTGGCGGCCGACATCATGGCCATGGTGCTGATGAAGTCACCGGGTGAGCTGGGCGCCGATATCGCCCTGGGTTCCACCCAGCGCTTTGGCGTGCCCATGGGCTTCGGTGGCCCGCATGCCGCCTTCTTCGCCTTCCGCGATGACATGAAACGCTCGGCGCCGGGCCGCATCATCGGCGTGTCGATCGACGCCAAGGGCAAGACCGCGCTGCGCATGGCGCTGCAGACACGCGAGCAGCATATCCGCCGCGAAAAGGCCAATTCCAATATCTGCACCTCGCAGGTGCTGCTGGCGAATATCGCCGGCATGTATGCGGTTTACCACGGACCTCGGGGTCTGCAGCGCATTGCCCGGCGCATCCATCGGCTGGCGACGCTGTTCGCCGCCGCGGTCAGGCAATCTGGCGGCAAACTGTGCTTCGAGCACTTCTTCGATACCGTGCAGCTGGATCTGGGCGCGCGCGCCCCTGCAGTGTTTCAGGCGGCCTGCAGCGCCGGCTACAACCTGCGCCTGGTCGGTCAGGGCATCGTCGGCGTCGCCTTTCACGAGGCCAGCTCCGAACAGGACCTGCAGCAACTGATCCGCCTGTGCACCGGCGCCGACGCGGATCTGGCGGCGCTTGACGCCGTCACCGCGGATGCGATTCCGCCATCGCTGCTGCGCCAGGACGCGATCCTGTCGCATCCGGTGTTCAACCGCTACCACACCGAACACGAGATGCTGCGCTATCTCAAGCGTCTGGAAAACCGTGATCTGGCGATGAACCACTCGATGATTTCGCTGGGCTCTTGCACGATGAAGCTCAACGCCACCAGCGAGATGATCCCGATTACCTGGAGCGAGTTTGCCGATATCCATCCGTTTGCCCCGCGTGATCAGGTGGCCGGCTATCTGGATCTGATCGAGGGCTTGGCGACGCAGCTCAAGGCCATTACCGGTTTTGACGCGATCTGCATGCAACCCAATTCCGGCGCGCAAGGCGAATATGCCGGTCTGCTGGCGATCAGCCGCTACCATGCCGCGCGCGGCGAAAGCCATCGCCGCATCTGTCTGATTCCACGTTCGGCGCATGGCACCAATCCGGCTTCGGCGCAGATGATGAACATGAAGGTGGTGGTGGTCGACTGCGACCCGGCCGGCAATGTCGATGTCGCCGATCTCAAGGCCAAGGCCGAAGCGCACCGCGCCGATCTGGCGGCCCTGATGATTACCTATCCGTCGACCCATGGCGTGTTTGAAGCCGCGATCGGTGAAATTTGCCAGATCGTGCATGCCCACGGCGGTCAGGTCTACATGGACGGCGCCAACCTCAACGCCCAGGTGGGGCTGATGCGTCCGGCGGATATCGGCGCCGACGTCAGCCACATGAATCTGCACAAGACCTTCTGTATCCCGCATGGCGGCGGCGGACCGGGCATGGGACCGATCGGTCTGAAGGCGCATCTGGCGCCCTTCATGGCCAACCACGCCGTGGCGCCGATTGCCGGGGTTTCGCAGGGGCAGGGCGCGGTGGCGGCTGCGCCGTTCGGCTCGGCGTCGATTCTGCCGATTTCCTGGATGTACATCACCATGATGGGCGCCGAAGGCATGCGCCAGGCGACGGAAATCGCCCTGTTGAACGCCAACTATGTCGCGACCCGCTTGGCCGGCCATTATCCGGTGCTGTACACCGGCGCCCATGGGCGTGTGGCGCACGAATGCATTATCGATCTGCGCCCCCTGAAGGCGGCCAGCGGCATTACCGAGGTGGATATCGCCAAACGTCTGATGGACTATGGTTTCCACTCGCCGACCATGAGCTTCCCGGTGCCGGGCACGCTGATGATAGAACCGACCGAATCCGAGTCCAGGGCCGAACTGGACCGCTTCATTGATTCGATGCTGGCGATACGCGCCGAAGTGGCCAAGGTCGAATCCGGCGTCTGGTCGGCTGAGGATAATCCGCTCAAGCACGCGCCGCACGGCAAGGCGGATATCGCCAGCGACTGGGATCACGCTTATAGCCGTCAGGAAGCCTTGTTCCCCTTGCCGCATGTGTATGACAACAAATTCTGGCCCAGCGTGAACCGCATCGATGATGTGTATGGCGACCGTAATCTGGTGTGCGCCTGCCCGCCCATCGAAGACTATCTGTGAGCGCTATCGCTGACTGATGGCAGCAAACAGGCCCCGGTGTGATCCCCGGGGCCTTTTTTCACTTGGGCGCAGGCGGATTGCTCCGGGATAATTTGAACTGAACTTGTTTTTGGTCGGACTATGGGTATGCTAGGAGTTCTGGCGCCTTGTGCTTGCACTGCCCGGTTGCGGGCTGCGCGTGGCTATGCTGGATAAAAGTACAAGTATGCAAGGAATTTCACGATGGATCGCGGACCGGCTGCCTGAAACCGGGGCCTGCTGCGCGCCCAAGGATGATGAATTATGCGAGATTTGCAAAAAGGAAGCGCATGCGCACGCGTCAACTAATTGGCTTTCTAGGCTTGCTCTGTTGGCTGCCCATGGCCTGGGCGACAAAAACCCTGACGGTGTGTACCGAAGCCAATCCGGATGGTTTCGATGTGGTTCAATATAACGCTCTGGTGACCACCAACGCCTCGGCCGATCCCTTGATGAACCGCCTGGTGGAGTACGATACCGCCAGTGGCCATGTACTGCCTTCACTGGCCGCACGCTGGAGCATCAGCGCCGATGGCCGGACCTATACTTTTTATCTGCGGCATGATGTGGGGTTTCATCACACCGACTACTTTAATCCGACACGCAAATTCAATGCCCGGGATGTGGTGTTCAGCTTCGAGCGCATGCTTAATCCGGCGAATCCCTGGTACCGGATTTCTTCCGGAAACTTCCCCCATGCCACCGCGATGCAGTTTCCCACGCTGATTGCATCGGTGCGCGCGCTGGATGCCTATACGGTGCAGTTCACGCTGTCGCATGCGGAATCGACCTTTTTGTCCACGCTGTCCATGGGGTTTGCATCGATTTATTCCGATGAATACGCGCGGCAACTCATGGCCGCCGGCCATCCGGGAGAGCTCAACAGCAAACCGATAGGCACCGGCCCCTTTGTGTTTCGCGGTTTTGAAAAAGACAGCGTGATCCGTTTCAGCGCCAATCCGGCTTATTTCGGCGGCCATGCGCAGGTCGATCAGCTGATCTACGCGATCACTCCTGACGCCACGGTGCGTACGCAAAAACTCAAGGCGGGGGAATGCCAGATCGCCCTGTCGCCCACCCCGCAGGATGTGTTGTCGGCGCGCGGCGATGCCTCGCTGCAGGTGTTGTCGATTCCGGCTTTCATGACCACGTTTGTGGCCATGAATACCCAGAAGAAGCCCTTTGACAATCTGCTGGTGCGGCGCGCGATCAACATGGCTTTCGACCATGCCAGTTACATCAACGCGGTGTTCGACGGCACCGCCAGCGATGCGCTGCTGCCCTATCCACCCAACACCTGGGGCTATTGGCGGCAGGCCCGGCCCTATCCCTACGATGTGGCGCGCGCCAAAAAACTGCTGGGCCAGGCCGGCTATCCACAGGGATTCGAAACCACGATATGGGTGCGCGCCAGCGGCGGACTGTCCAATCCCAACCCCAAGGCCAGCGCCGACCTGTTGCAGGCCGATCTGGCGCGCATAGGGATACGCGCCAACATTGTCATGATGGAGTGGAACGAGCTGATCCGCCGCGGCAAGGCCGGAGAGCATGACATGCTGTTCATGGGCTGGTCGGGGGATAACGGCGATCCGGATAACTTCCTGACGCCGCAGTTCAGTTGCGCCGCGGTCAAGTCGGGCACCAACTTCGCCCGTTACTGCAATCCCAGACTGGACAAGCTGATCGCCGACGGCAAGCGCTCCAGCGACCTCAAGCAACGCGTCAAGATTTATCTTGCGGCGCAACAGTTGATCTACGATCAGGCGGTGTGGCTGCCGCTGGCGCATCCTACGGTTTTCGTGCTGGCGCGCAAGAATGTGTCCGGCTATCACGTTAACCCGTTTGGCCGCCAGGATTTTTCGCATGTCAGTTTGAATCGGTAATGGCAATACAGTGATATATCATATTGGTATATCAAATATAATTATTAGATGTTTTGAATGTTATTGAATTCGGGTAATGTGTCGCAATAAAATCGCACTGAGACCCACAGGGAAAGAAAAAAATGAAACTTGAAACCTTGGCGCTGCATGCAGGCTTTTCTCACGACCCGACGACCCGAGCCGTGGCGGTGCCTATCTATCAGACTACGTCCTATGCTTTCGATAGCACCCAGCACGGCGCCGATCTGTTCGACCTGAAAGTTCAGGGCAATATCTACACCCGCATCATGAACCCGACCACCGATGTGCTGGAAAAGCGCGTCGCGGCGCTGGAAGGCGGCATAGGGGCGCTGGCGCTGGCATCCGGCATGGCGGCGATCACCGCCGCGATCCAGACCATCGCCGAGACCGGCGACAACATCATTGCCACCCGCACCCTGTACGGCGGTACCTACAATCTGTTCGCCCATACCTTGCCGCAGTTCGGCATTGAAGTGCGCTTCGTTGATTATCGCGATCCCGCAGCCCTCAAGGACCTGATCGACGAGCGCACCAAGGCGGTCTATGTCGAATCGATCGGCAACCCGCTGGGCAATGTGGTCGATTTCGCCGCCTTCGCCGACATCGCTCATGCCCATGGCGTGCCGCTGATCGTCGACAATACCGTGCCCAGCCCCTATCTGTGCCGTCCGTTCGAACACGGCGCCGACATTGTGGTGCATTCGCTGACCAAATATATCGGTGGCCATGGCAACAGCATCGGCGGCATCATCGTCGATTCCGGCAAATTCCCCTGGGCCGAGCACAAAAATCGCTTCAAGCGGCTCAACGAAGCGGATCCGTCCTATCATGGCGTGGTGTATACCGAAGCGCTGGGCGCCGCCGCCTATATCGGCCGCGCGCGCGTGGTGCCGCTGCGCAACAGTGGTGCGGCCCTGTCACCGTTCAATGCCTTCCTGATCCTGCAGGGACTGGAAACCCTGCCGCTGCGCATGGACCGCATCTGCGAAAATTCGCTCAAGGTGGCCCAACATCTGGCCGTGCATCCTCTGGTCGAGTGGATTGAATACGCCGGGCTGGAAGGGCATGCTTCGCGCCCGCTGGTGGACAAATACATGGGTGGC
>Ga0255350_1000738_pt1 | contig 11830 bp, 14 predicted proteins | sample HBST25r1metaG_FD_186028 | JGI IMG/M metagenome (GOLD analysis project Ga0255350, IMG submission 186028) | Peat soil microbial communities from Stordalen Mire, Sweden - H.B.S.T-25.r1 | ecosystem: Environmental > Terrestrial > Soil > Wetlands > Peat | place: Sweden: Norrbotten County, Stordalen...
CTACGGGACTCCGTGCTGTGTTCGTAGAATACCGTTTCCCCACGAGTTCACCCCGCGGACTAAGACCTGTCCCTTCACCCCAGCGAACAAAAATCGTTCGTTGGGGACCCCGACGAAGCGCGGGGCTAATATGCTCTGCGCCTACGGCGCGGTTGTATGGGGATTGCTTCTGCGGTGCTCAATCAAGCCTGCTTCTGTTGGTTGGATGCGATCCCCGGTCCCCAAATGCGAGGGACCGGGGGCACCCGCTTCATTTGAGACACGGTGTGTTGGTCAGGTTTTGTAGCTTCTTCCCTTCCAGGTTACCTGCTTGAGGATGCGGTGCTGAAACCAACTGCGGTAGAGGAGGACGACGAACAAGGGCAGGCCGAGGGGCGTGAGAGCGCAGTCAATGAAGGGAAAGTTTGACTTGGCGACGCGGGCGTAAAAGCGGACGAGGTTTCTGATCCAGAGGACGGCGAGGACCCAACCTGCGCCGAGCCACTCGAGCGAGTGAGCGCCGAGGCGCGCGTTCCAGAGTTCGATGGCGAGGATGGGCAGGAGGAACAGCAGGACAATATCGAGAGCGCGCCAGAGAGCGAGGGCGAGGGTGTTGTCAAAGAGCAAGGCAAGATTCTTGGTCCAGCCTTCGATCATGGCCGCGGTGGTGCGGTACATGCGGGTTGCGACGGCATCGTCAGCATAACGAAAGCGCAGGCCGATGCGGCGGCGCTTGGCAAGATAGGCGAGCTCGACATCTTCAAGCACCTTGTCGGCCACGCTGGCATGTCCACCGATGCGCCGATAGGCTTCACGCTCGATGAGAAGAAACTGGCCGTTGGCAGCGGCGATGCGCGTGTTGGGGTCAGAGACCTTGGCGGGCGGATAGGCCAGGGCAAGCTCGCAGAAGACCAGGGGCATGAGCGAACGCTGAAGGAGGCCAGTGACGATCTGGCGCGGCGAATAGCTCAACATGCCGGCTTTGTGGCGCTCGGCCTCATGCATGGCGCGGCGCAGGTTTCCCGGCTCGTGGATGGTGTCAGCGTCAGTGAAGAGGAGCCAGCGGCCGCGCGCATGACGGGCCGCAGTCAGGATGGCGTTGGCCTTTCCGGTCGATACTGGTTGCGAATGGTTTGGCTCGGGCCTGGCTGCTTCGAGGACGGTGACACCGGCGAAGCTGCGGGCGATTTCGGCGGTGCGGTCGCTGGAGTTGTCGTCGACTACGATCAGTTCCCAGTCTTTTGTGAGCTCAAAGATTGATTCGGATTGGCTGACGAGTGACTGGAGGCAGGCTCCGAGGCAATCCTCTTCGTCGCGGGCTGGGATGATGACGGTGAGCTCGATGAGGGGTTCTGGCTCAGGCTGCGCAAAGACGGTTCCGGCGATCGTTTTTCCAGCCCAATCGCGCCAGTCGACTGGAGCTGAGCCGGGCTCGGTGTCATCGGAGAGTCCGAGGACGGGCTTGAAGCTGGATGCCGTTGTTGATGGTTCGCGACCGGCGTCGTCGTTGCTCATTGGCCTGTGCCCTTCCTTTTGGAGCCTGTCGCTCCGTATTATAAGTATGTGCGGCTCCCTCGTTTCGTTTCCCTTCTTTTAGTGCTCCCGCTGGCCCTCGCCGTGGCCTGCAACCGCGGCGCTCATCCTGAGCAAGCGGGCAAGATTGCGCCCGATTTCACGGTGACGGACGGCACCAGCACGGTGCACCTGGCCAGCTACCGCGGGCAGGTGGTTCTGTTGAATTTTTGGGCGTCCTGGTGCCAGCCGTGCGTGGTGGAGCTGCCGTCGCTGCTGGAACTGCATCACGAACAACCGAACCTGGTGATCCTGGCGGTGAGCATTGACGAGGATCCGGATGCGTACGCGAACTTTATAGCGCGGCGGCACGTGGACCTGATTACAGTGCGCGACCCATCGCAGTCGGCGGCCAAGCTGTTCAATACCGATATGTGGCCGGAGACGTACCTGATCGATCGCAACGGTGTGATCCGGAGCAAGTACATTGGCCCGCAGGACTGGAGCGACCCGCAGATCCGCGCGATGCTGAAGTCGCTTTAGCTGTGTGTTTGGGGAGGGCGGAAGACATACTACATGTCGGGTTCCGTCGTCGTCGCGTCCGCTGAATCGTACCCACATCCCCCGGTCCCCAACAGCGAGGGACCGGGGGCACCCTCATATTGGTTGGGAAGAGTTATAGGGACCGGGGCCACTCGGCTGTTTTGCTATGATTGATGCATGACCACCGTAGATATTCTTTATCGCTACGCGACAGCGCCTACGGAAGCTGTGGCCGCGGCCCTGGCCGGCACACGCGACGTTTACGGAGTGCGGCGGATCTCGATTGACAGCGCTGCGAAGACACTGCTGGTGGAGTACGACGCAACCCGGCTGAACGCCGCGACGGTGACACGGTTGATACGGCTGACGGGCCTCGAGATTGCGGAGGAGTTGCCGCTGATCGCCGCGCCCCAACAGCCAGCACCCGCTGCGTGACGGTTTGATTGCGCCTGGGTTGAAACCCTGATAATCTGTGTAAGGTTTCGCGTTGGGGTTCCGCATGGGACCCGACTTGTGCGCCCGTAGCTCAGCTGGATAGAGCGACTGACTACGAATCAGTAGGTCGGGAGTTCGAATCTCTCCGGGCGCACCACTTAAAACCAAGAAAAACAAGAGTTTAGGGGCCATCTGAGGAAAAAGCTCAGATGGCCTTTTTCAATCTGGTGCCTGTTTTGGTGCATGTTTTTGGCCTCACAGGCACTGGAAAGCATCCCCGTCATCATGGTGTATATTCCTTCTTAATTGATGTTTGGTTCTTGTCAGCAAGAAGTCACGCCCCACCGAGGAGAGATGAAGAAGGAAGCGAAGCCAGTCAGGGGTTTGTTTGAGAGACCGGCCCGGTCAGGGGTCTGGTGGATTAACTACTACGTCGGTGGCAGGCAGCACAGAGAGAAGGCGGGTCGGCGAAGTGATGCCATTGCCCTTTACCAGAAGCGCAAGGTCGACGCCCGAAGGAAGATCAAGCTCCCGGAGTTGGTACCGGGTAAGGTCGTCACCTTCGGTGATCTGTCGACGATGGCTGTGAGTCACGCAGAGACGCACCTGAAAACGGTGCATGATTACAAGGCGAAGGACTCGGCACTGCGAGAGCCGTTCGGCAAACGGCCAGCGGCAGAGGTCACACCGCAGGAGATTGACAAGTTCCTTACGAAACACTGCAAGACCAATGCAACCGCCAACAGATACCGAGCGTATATCTCACTGGCCTACCGGCTGGGGATGGAGAACGGCAAGGTAAGCGTCAACCCGGCGCGCCTGGTGCGGATGAGGACGGAGAACAACGCAAGGCAGCGGTTCTTGAGCCGGGATGAATACAAGACGCTGCTTGGAATCATCCAGCGGGACAACCCTGATCAAGTACCAGCGTTCATCACCAGCGTGTACACCGGCATGCGGTGGGGAGAACAGTTCTCGCTGACATGGAATCAGATGGACTTCAAGCGTAAGGTCATCCGGCTGACCTTGACCAAGAATGGATCGGCTCGGAATGTGCCTCTGAACACAGTTGCTCTGGAAGCTCTCAAGATTCAGCAAGCGACTGTAGACAACCAACCGGGGGATGAAGTGTTCCCGCGTCCTGGGCCGCGATCTGACTGCCGCTGGTGGTTTGAGCCCGCGCTGACTGAAGCGAAGATCAAACCCTACACCTGGCACAACAACCGGCACACGTTCTGCTCATGGTTGGCAATGGCTGGAGTGAGCACAAAAGAAATTCAGGTGCTGGCCGGACACAAGACAATCACGATGGCCGCGCGTTACGCGCATCTCTCGCCAGAAGCTACCGCCTCGGCGTCTGAGCGGCTGGTGATGTGCTGACCGGCTAGCCTGAGGACTACGAGTTCGTCAGCTTCAGGGAGAGCATCGATACCGCTGGACCGCTGGGCCGAGCCATCGTCGTGATCATCGGCGCCATCGCCGAGTTGGAACGCAGCTTGATCGTCGAGAGGGTGCGCGCCGGCATCCGGCGCGCCCGGCTTGAAGGACAGCACATCGGTCGAAATCCGTTGGTCCTGGATAACCTTGCCATCCAACGAGACCGTCAGCATGGCCAGAGTATCCGTCAGATCGCCAAAGGCCACCGCGTCTCAACTGCTACTGTGCAACGAGTGCTTCGAAAGCTCCCGTCCCAGACACAAGGGCTTGAAGCGCTCGATAAGACTGCCAGAACCCGGCCATTACGACCTGTGACAAAAGGGTCCTAAAAACCCACACGCTAACCCCAACAAAACACATGGCCGGATCTACCCGATTCGGCCGTGTCAAAAGGTGTGGGTTGTGATACACGCCCAAAGAGGTTTGGTTCAAATCCAAATCTACATCGAACCAAAGCCAAGAGCTTCTGACCGGACTGGCGCTCTGGGCTCTAATTAAGAGTGTGCAGTCGTAAACTGTGCCGGCCAATAGCGGCGCAGTTCCATGGGTGAAAGCTGCAGGTTGACAATGTCAGCAGAATTCTCCCGCGCCAATGAAGTGAATGCCTGCTGCTTCTCTTCAACGCCCACACGAAGCTGTTCAAGAAACTCATCCAATGCAGCTTGGTCGGCCAGGAGGCGCGGTTCAAGCGCTCCACCTCGACTAGCATATGGTCCGAACATCACCTGGTAGGGTCCCGTCGAACTGCGACTGGGAGCAACAATTCTCAATACTCCCTCGACAGGTCTGGGAATCATATCGAGTACCTTAAGAATGGCTAGCGCCGAGGAGAGACGGATATCCTGGGCCGCCTCAAGTTTGACTACAGTTGGCAGACTCACGCCAGCAACAGCAGCTAGTCTGCGTTGCGTCAGTTTCATCTCTTGGCGTCGACGCTTTGCAGATGCTACGATCTCCGGCCAGTCGAACTGATTATCTGTTTGAAGGTTCCGTTCCATCGTTTCCTCATGTAATCGGCGAGCTGCTTCTTGAGCTTCGGGGAGCCATACGGAGCCTCTCGAATAGCATCCAGGGTTGTCTCAATTCGTCTGCCTAGATCGTGCGTCGCCTCGTGCAGAGCCGCCTTCTTCATTCCAAATGAATTGGCCAGCGCAGTCAGATGCGGTTGCACGATGTCTGCCATGCTCGTTGGATTCGTCCCTGGCCCTAGCTGCAATGCCATTCCGGTTCGGCTGTACTCGGGATACAGAGCGGCTGCCAGCACGTCGTAAAAGGGAGACAGGCGCAGCTGGTCCTCAATATAGAGCAAACCGAAATTCTTCAGATGCGCATCGTTATTACCTAGCAAAATCGAGACGAGAATCCGCCGAAAGAGACGGTCGACATCGAGTAAGGAGCAGCGGGGATTCCGGCGCAGCACATCTGCCATATCGGCGTACTTCCCTGTGTACTTGTCTTCACTGATATGCCCGAGGATTTGGTTAAACTCCTCGAAGTGCCGCTTCAGAATTGCCCCTCCTTCATTCGGACGATCAAAACGGCGGATTAGCAGGCACTCTTCGGCGATGCCCTTGACCGCCGCAATCTGCATCTCGGCGACTTCATCATCTGGCAGTAGAATGCGCGCGGCTTCGGTGGACAACTGTTCCAGCTGGAGAATCTCCCGAAGGTTGCCGCTGGGCAGCTTGGCAATATGTGTGCTTAGCTCGCCTGCATGTGCCGGTCTGAACCCGGTTTCGGTTTGAACCGCGAGCAACTTGGCCTGAACTCCGGAGATAGAAGCACGGCTGACGATCGAAGCAATATCTTCGGCGGCTTCAGGCATCTCACCGGTCGCGAGGCGGGGCTTGGGGTCGCGCAAGGTGACTGCCCCAATGCAGTCCCCGCCAAACGCCAAGAGCCGCGCAAAACGGTCTTCAACCGGAACACCCAGCCAGCGAGCCTGGACTTCAGCCTGCCGCCCCTCAGCTAGCAGATTGTCGAAAAATGGATGCAGTCTGCCGGGATAGACATGAGCCTCGGTCCTCGGCGGCAGTGAGACCGCAATGGCCTCAGGCTTTCGCAGGAACTCGCCGTCGTACGTAAAGGAACAGCGGTCTCCTGGTTCCTGCTGAAGCAGACCGGCGAATCGATCATGAAAGTAGACGTGCCCGTAAAGGAATACAGCCATGATTCATCTTTCTTGATCTGATAGCTCTCAAGAATCAAGAGTCATTCTTAATTGATCTAGCCTACCACAATTCACATCTGCGATCAACTAACAATGATCTCTGAGCCATTTTCTATCCTTGATCAAATTAGATTGACGATATGTTGAGTCGTGTTTGGCCCTGGTCAAGAGAAATGGATCCGGGCCACCTTCGAGCAGGCGTTGCTGTCTCATGAGTTATATGTATGTTAAAAAGCCAGTTAGATGCTTCATGACAACTCCGGGCATGCCCAGGGCACACCAAGTTCATCAAAGGTTCGTCGTAGTGTAATCGCGCCTCCATATGCTAGAGATCAACGATGCGTACCTTGTCTGCGGGATCCAGAGGCCTGTACCGCTCGGTGACCTGCTGCGGCAGTCAGTCTATAGCCGCCTTGCTGGTTACGAGGACCTCAACGACGCCGAGAGTCTCTCCCAGGACCCGACCTTTCGACTCATCAGTTCCGAAAGGGTCTGGGATCGAGGCGCCGCTCTTACCTCGCGGTTGCAGAGTTTTGAGACCGAGATACTGGCCGAGGGCGCAAACTTCGCGGGGTTGGCACGGCTGAATCGCGAACTGGTGGGGAAAGCAGAAGGGATCAGTTCACAGTCCCGGACCGTGCTGGACATGGATTCGACGGAGATTCCGGTGTACGGTGCGCAAGAGCAGAGCGCCTATATCGGACATTTCGAATCAACCTGCTTTCATCCGCTGCTTCTATTCAGCCGAGACGGCGACTGTCTGGCCGTCAAGCTGCGGCCCGGCAATGTTCATAGTGCCGATGGCTGGGAAGAACTTCTACTGCCGGAGATTGAACGGCAACAGAAACTGGGCAAGGAAGTGGTGTTTCGTGCCGATGCAGCCTTTGCCAAGCCGGAGATTTACGAGGCGCTGGAAAGCCGGGGCGTGAAGTACGCCATCCGCATTCCGGCCAATGAGAACCTGGAACGGGATGTGGCCGAACTGGTGCCGCGCCCGGTGGGGCGTCCCAGTCACAAACCAATCGTGTGGTACAAGAGCTTTCTCTACAAGGCCGCCAGTTGGACGACGGCGCGGCGAGTAGTGGCAAAGGTCGAACATCATGCCGGAGAGTTGTTCCCGCGCATCGGGTTCATCGTGACCAATCTGGAGACACCGAGCCGGGCGGTGGTACGGTTCTACAACAAGCGGGGCACGGCCGAGCAGTGGATCAAAGAGGGGAAGCAAGCGGTGAAGATGACCCGGCTGAGCTGCCATCGATTCCGGTCCAATGAAGTTCGGCTGTGGCTGAGCGTGATCGCATACAACCTGGGGAATTTGTGGCGGCGCTTGGTGCTGCCGAAGGGGATCGAGAAGTGGTCCTTGACGAGCTTACAGCAACGGCTGGTGAAGACCGGTGGCCGGTTGGTAAAGCATGCCCGCTACTACTGGCTATTGTTGGCAGCGAGCCATCTGACACGGCGCCTGTTCGGTAGCATGCTGCGGCGCATCGAGGCTCTGCCGGTGCCAGGCGGATAATAGCGTGTGGCGGCAAAGCGAAACCAATCTGGACGAAGGAGGGGAGTTGACGAAGAGGTGTCAGAAAAATCGCCTGGAAACAAAGCAATACCCGGCTTTTGTGCCCTGGAGAAGGCCCTTTCTGGTCTGCCCGAGCCTTTGGGATGGAAACGGATGCAAAAAACGGACCCGGTGGGGGCAACTGCGCGTATACTCGTTCGTGCTGTGAACCCAAAATGGAAATTCCGGTTTACGGTGATTGTTACGCTCTGGAAATCCGGAAGCAATCAGACTGCGTTCGCAAGGAGGCCTCATGAGTTCTGAGAATGAATTGGGCGCAGCGGGTACTCCGCTATTGACGCCACCCCCGCCACAGGTCCCCAGACGGCACCCTGTGCGCAACGTTGTGCTCACCGTGCTCGGCGTGATCGTCCTCGGGTTTGTAGCCTTCATGGCCCTTGGCTTTTATGAGCTGCACAAGAATGCGGGCTCAGCCCAGGCCGGAGTCGCTCCGGCAACAACCGCAGCCGCCCCAGCCAGCACACCCGATTTGGGCATCCCCGTGTATCCCGGAGCTGCTCTCACCGCTGCTGGCGTGCAAACCACCGTCAGCGGCACAGGGACGACGGTGGCCGCCGTTTATACCACCCCCGATTCCCCAAGCCTCGTCACCCAGTTCTATCAGCAGCAACTCGGCAGCAGCGTCCAGGTCATGAACCTTCCGAGTGCAGTCATGATGAGCATGGGAGTACCCGGCAACGCCACAAGCGTCATTGTGACCGTCGTTAACGGGCAGACCCACATCGACATCGATCATGGCCGGTCTACGGCGCAATAAGTCCCTTTTGCCGGCGCTGCCTTTGCGTCCTTTGCGGATGCTGCTCTACGTCCTCCGCGCTCTTTCTTTGCCGTTGCCTTACCAGGGCAAGCCGGTGGCCGGGAGATCGCCGCTTAGCTGGCATCGAGGCGCTCCGAGAGCTCAGGACACCTGTTATCACCGACGCGGGTCAATATACGCCCTAAAGTCTTTAGACTAGGAACGGCCCATAAGGGCATTCCATAATGTACGTCATGGGCAAACCTCCTCAGATCCCGGCCCGTGAAGATTGCCATTGGGCTGCTGCCGGCAAAGGCAAATCCGTCTTTGCGAATCCGGCCTCTACATCGAAGGTGGTAGCAAGCTGGCCGCAGAGTTGTATCTGGCAAGACACTTTGGTCCCCTTGTCCGCTTGACGTCAGCGAGTTATCTTATCTCCACTCATGTGAGCGTGAGAGGATCGGCGTGTCATGAAGTGGCAAGGGCGCATCCCGCCCGTAACTAACGTCGTGATCGCGATTTCCGCCACGCTAGCGGGAATCATAATCGCGCTCAGGTTCGCGCCCAGCACGCTGACTCACGAAAACTGGTCGTATGCCTCAGGCACCTCTTCTCTAAGCATCGTTGCGATTGGAGTCCTCACCCTTATCGTGGTTGGGTTGTTGTTCCTCAAGTCGCTGGGGGCGCGGCGATATCCACGTGAGCGCGAGTTGCTAGAAGTCTTCCTGGAACATATTCCGGACAACGTGTACTTTAAGGACCGAGACAGCCGCTTTGTGTGCATCAGCCGGGCGATGGCTGATTATTTCGGACTGGCCGGTCCGGAACAAGCACTGGGCAAAACCGATTCAGATATCTTCAGCTCGGGACACGCCGACCAAGCTCTCGCGGACGAACAAGAGATCATGCGTACCGGTCAGTCGAAGATAGGACTGGAAGAGAAGGAAACTTGGCCGGACGGTCACGAGAGCTGGGCGCTTACGACCAAAGTACCGCTGAAAAACCGGTATGGCAAGATCATCGGCACAATGGGAATCTCCCATAACATTACTGACCGAAAGCAGGCTGATCTTCGGATCCGGTATATGGCGCTTCACGATGCGCTGACCGGGCTGCCCAATCGAATCCTCTTAGAGGATCGTCTTACCCAGGCAATTGCACTGGCTCGTCGCAATCAGCAATCTGTCGCCGTACTTATGCTAGATCTGGATCGCTTCAAGAACGTCAACGATTCTTTTGGCCACTACGTGGGCGACCGTCTCCTAGAAGCGGTGTCAAAGCGCCTGCAAGCCAGCCTGCGAGATAGCGATATCTTGGCGCGCTTAGGTGGAGATGAATTCGTCATCGGCCTTCCGATGGTCGCCGATAACCGGGGCATTGAAACCTTTGCGCAAAAGGTACTGTCGAAGCTGGGCGAGCCATTCCGAATCGAAGGTCACGAGCTGAAAGTAAGCGCCAGCATCGGCATCTCCGTGTACCCAACCGACGGAGAGATTCCCGAAGCCCTATTACAATTCGCAGATGCTGCGATGTATCAGGCCAAGAAGGAAAGGCGCGGCATCTATTGCTTCTTCACGCCGGAGCTCACTGAGGCGACGCAGCGCCGCCAGAAACTTGAAAACGATCTGTACCAGGCACGCGCACGAGACGAATTTGTCGTCTATTACCAACCGCTTGTCCTAACGAATTCAGGGCGCATAACAGGAGTGGAAGCGTTACTGCGTTGGAATCACCCGGAGGAAGGGCTGATCTCTCCGAATGAGTTCATACCGCAGCTGGAGGAACTGGGATTGATAGGGGAGGTTGGTGAATGGGTCTTAAGAACTGCATGCCGCCAAAATGTAGCATGGCAAAAGGAAGGAATACCAAGGGTTCGGGTTACGGTCAACGTGTCAGCCCAGCAGTTCTATCGAGGCAATATCGTACGTACCGTACGAAGGGTGTTGCGCGAAACCGGTTTGGACCCCGAATGGCTGGAGCTCGAGCTAACAGAAAGCCTGACGCTGGACGACTCAATGACCACGACCAAGATTATGCAAGGCCTGAAACGAATTGGGATAAGCCTTTCCTTGGACGACTTCGGCACGGGTTGGTCTTCGTTGTCTTATCTAAGAAAGTTCCCGCTCGATCGAATCAAAATTGATCGAGCATTCATGCGCGATATCCCATCTGAGCCTGCCGCAGAGGCTGTAGTCAAGAGCATCCTGAGCTTAGGACGAAATCTCGGTCTCGACTGCGTGGCCGAAGGAGTGGAAACGCGTCAGCAACTTGACTACCTTCAAAAGCAGAAGTGCACCGAGATGCAGGGATTCCTATTCAGCCCAGCGCTGCCGAGTGCGGAGTGCGGCGCGCTACTACGTTCAGGGAAGGCTGGATTCGTGAGCGTCTCCGACGTGCAGGGAGATGGGTTCCGTGCTGGAGGACCGTCCCTCAGTCTTGTCTCTTAACCGCGAGGATCAACAGAGATTCGAGGCCATGCCCTGGTTGCTGCAGGTATCGAGCCTCGCTTCGACGATATTGGCTCGCGGTCAGATGGAACCGATGCAAGAACGATTGCCGGCGGAGACAGATGAGGGTATATCGGGTCGCAGCCAGGAGGCAAAATGGAAATCTCGGACAAAGGCCTAGGGACATGCCGAACCCCGGGGTGCGGCGGGCCGACGAGCCATTTGGCATGCCATCGCGAATTGGCAAGAATTCTCGCTATGATGCGGAATCTGATCGGGATGAAAGCGTTCGGCGGGTGGTTCAGGTGCGTGAACCGCATGGCATTCGTCACCGTTCTCGCAGCAGTCTGGGCGGAATCCAGCCGCCCGGCATCGGATCTCCAGACTAAGCAATTGCCTGTGCTCACGACGGCTCGTCAGGTCCACGGCCTTACCGTCGAACAAGCGAGTCTGGGCTACCCGGTTCGACTACGCGGAGTGGTCACATTTTGGGATCCATACCAGGAAGGCCACAGAGCGCTTTTTATCGCCGACAGCACAGGCGGCGTATTCGTGGCGCCTGGCTTCGCACCCAATCTTCCCCTCCATGCCGGTTCGCTCGTTGAGGTTTCCGGCGTAAGCGACCCCGGCGGATATTCGCCCATGGTCACGAACTCGTCGATACGCATTCTTCCCGGCACGAAATCGCTTCCTGCCGCTCGCGCGGTTGCGCTGGCGGAGCTCCTCAATGGGTCGGAGGATTGCCAATGGGTAGCGCTGCGAGGAATTGTGCGCTCCGTGGAACTGGACGGAATGCATGTTGTGCTGACTGTGGCTACAGCGGATGGTACGATCACCGCGGCAACCGACAAGGAGGAGGGTGCCAACTACTCCGCACTTGTGGATTCGGAGATCGTCATCAGCGGCGTGGCGGCTCCACTGGTCAATTTGAGGCGCCAGATGACGGGGGCACGTCTTCTATTTCCAGGAATGAAGACCATCACTGTCACGGAGCC
>Ga0255350_1000739_pt1 | contig 11829 bp, 10 predicted proteins | sample HBST25r1metaG_FD_186028 | JGI IMG/M metagenome (GOLD analysis project Ga0255350, IMG submission 186028) | Peat soil microbial communities from Stordalen Mire, Sweden - H.B.S.T-25.r1 | ecosystem: Environmental > Terrestrial > Soil > Wetlands > Peat | place: Sweden: Norrbotten County, Stordalen...
GAGGGGCAGATCGCGGAACTGGAACGCAAGATCGGTCGTCAGGCGGTGGAGATCGATTTTTTGAAGGGGTGCTTGCAGCGCATCGAGGAACAGCGGATGCTGCAGGTATCGACTGGAAATCCGCAGTCTACCGGAAAGTCGCGGAAGAAGTGACCGCCGACCGGGGACTGAGCATCGAGCGGATGGTAGAACTGGGCCGGGTGAGCCGGGCCAGCTTCTACCGCTTCAACGAAAGCCCCAAGGCAGGGCCAGATCCAGACATGGACTTGCGCGATGCCATCCAGCACATCGCGTTGGAATGGCCCAGCTATGGCCGGCCACGCATCACGGCGGAACTGCGGCGGCGTGGATGGACGGTGAACCCGAAGCGGGTTTACAGACTGCTGCGCGAGGATAACCTGCTTTGCGTGCGCAAACGCAAGTTCGTCGTGACCACCAACTCCAACCACGGGCGAAAGGTGTACTCGAATCTGGCTCGCGGCATGGTGCTCACCTGCGTGGATCAACTCTGGCGAGCGGATATCACTTACAGTACGCCCAGCCAGCGTACCTTGGTCGAAAGGAGGTGCGCTGCTTGAGCATGTCTGGAATGCAGAGCATGGCGATTTTGGCTGTGCCTGCCTTTTCTCTGCTACGAGAGGAAATGAGCCGAAGCGGCGGTGACTTGCCGACACTGGCAAGGTGACGAAGTCCGCGGGAAACGGGGCTTGCGGCGAAGCGATTACGCCAAGATGAGTCTCTAGGCTGAGCATGGGACGGTTGAGGAACACGAACCTGTTGAAACGCATCTGAGGGTTGAAATGTCACCCCTGCCAACATCGCTTAACAGGCAGGACGCGGATTGTCGCCGAACAGCAAGCGTGGGTCCGGCGGCACGAATGGCGACTGGATATGTATGCCGGTCGGCAGGGAGCCACGGGGAGCGCGCAGCTAGACTGTAGCGTCCGCGACGACTTGCGGCAAGCAAGGATAAAGACTGCGACAGGCAGCCTCGCCCATGTGTTGAGTCCAGCATGTGAACTGGGGAAGATCTGCACGGATGTAAAGGAAGTGTGTCTCCGACGATGTGCAGGTTGACGGAGCCTCCGTAGTAGTCCGAGGCCGGGAAAGCCGGTCACATGGCGAAGGGAGGCAGTTGAAGTGGTTTGCTTGGTTAACTAACTGACTGCAATGAGGTGAAGACCTTTGATAATCAGTGAAATACAAAGCAAGCTGGCGACGTGGTCAACGGAGGACAAGGAACGCAAGTTCGATCGCCTCCTGAGACTGATTGCCGACAGGAACTGGCTGAGTGAAGCGGCGCGCATTACGCTGGCATCCAGCGGTGCGCGCACACCGGGTGTTGACGGAATTGACAAGCGCATGATGGAAGGAAATCTCCAGCATGTACTGACGACCATGCGCGAGGAACTGTTAGCGGGTTCGTACTGTCCGCTACCAGCGCGTCGCGTGTACATACCGAAGGCAAACGGAAAACTCAGGCCACTTGGTATCCCAAGTCTCCGGGATAGAATTGTGCAACGTGCAATGCTGATGGCGATGGAGCCGATATGGGAGAGCGATTTCCACCCGGCCTCTTATGGCTTTCGGCCTGCGCGTAGCGTACACCACGCGATTCGTACGGTGAAACTTCAGCTACTGGAGGGTGATGAACAGAAGACTGCTGGGCGCTGGATTATTGAAGGCGACCTCGCCAGCTACTTCGATACAGTTCATCATCGCCTGTTGTTAAAGGGAATCCGTAAGCGGGTTGCCGATCAGCGTTTCCTCGACTTGCTCTGGAAGTTCATCAAGGCAGGATGTGTTGATCGCGGTCTGTTTCGTGCCGCAAGCGAAGGTGTTCCTCAAGGCGGTGTGATTTCACCGCTTCTATCCAACATCATGTTGCATGAATTCGATGTGTGGATGGAGAAGAACTACCTGAGCAAGAAGGTGCGCAAGGACCGATGGGCATGGAACTTCGCAATTCTCAAACAGCGTCCTATTGCTGTGCGAGAGAACCGGCAATGGAAACCTGCAATCTCCTACTGCCGGTACGCGGATGATTTTGTGATCGTTGTCAAAGGAACGCGAAAGCACGCCGAGGCTGTCCGCGAAGCGTGCAGAGCATTTCTTGAAGGCGAGTTGAAACTCACACTGAATATGGAGAAAACCCATATCACGCATGTGAATGACGGCTTCGTTTTCCTCGGTCATCGCATCATCCGTAGACGTGGACCATGTGGCCGCATGTGGCCTGTGACAACCATCCCGTGGGAGAAGTATAGGGGATTCGCTGAGCGGCTGGTCAAACAACTGTCAGCAGACTTCAGCATGAATCGGATGGACATGATAGAGAGCCTGAACCGGCAGCTCGCCGGATGGGCGGCCTTCTATCAATACACCGACTACACAGCAACCGTGTTCAGAAAGGTGGACCGTACGGTCTTCTGGAAGCTCGGCTACTGGCTCGCGCGCAAGTATCGGCGTAGCTTCACGTCGCTGATGCGTGACCTTGTCCGGTCTCCAGGGGCAGGACGTGCCAGGACATGGGTGCTGAAAGGACAGAACAGTCGGGGGTTCTATGGAGAACTCGCGCTTGGGCGACTCGTCACCAGCCGCAAGGGGCGTTTCACTTGGCGCACACCATCAGAGAACCCGTACATCCTGCGCGATGAAGTGCGCAAAACCACCAAATCGCGCTACGCTGATGTCGCTTTTGCTATGAGCAACACTTGAACAGAGAGCCGGATGCGCTGAGAGGTGCATGTCCGGTTCGGGGAGGAGAGACGGGGAAATAGCTCGACTACGCCCTGTCTCTTACTCCACTCCGCCTGCGCACCGAATTCGTCTATCTGGCCGTGGTGCTGGACGCCTGGTCGCGTAAGGTGGTGGGCTGGGCGCTGGGGCGCAGCCTGGCAGCACAGCTGACGGTGGCCGCGCTTGAGCAGGCCATCGCGCAACGGCAGCCCTTGCCTGGCCTGGTGCACCACTCCGATCGCGGCAGCCAGTATGCATGCCGGGAGTATGTGAAGCTGCTTGCCAGCCAGGGAATGATACCCAGCATGAGCCGGCCCGCCAATCCTTACGACAACGCCAGCTGCGAGAGCTTCATGCGCACCCTCAAGCGGGAAGAGATCTACGCCAACACTTATCGCGATCTGGAGGACCTTCGCGCTCACATCGAGGAGTTCATCGAGCGTTATTACAATCGCATCCGGCTGCACTCAGCGCTTGGCTACCTTCCGCCGGAAGAGTTCGAACAGAACGCGGCCAGCGAAGCATCCGGCCAGGCGGGCAGTTGCGCGGCTGCAAGCATGAGTTTTTTCAGGCATGGAGAAATCTATCGATGGGATCAGAAACCAGGACAGGAGCGTGGGGAGCCGAATCGCTTCAACTCCCCGGCCCATCCTATCGATGAGTCTCCAACCGGCTATTCCTTGGCGGGTTGCTCTCCAGCAGAGCCCGACTCCGCTTCACCGGCTATCGACCACTTTCAAGGAGAAGCTACACCTTGAGAAGACAATTACACTGAACAGCAACTGTGTCTTCGGAAAAATGTCTCACTCAAGGGGTTCACCCCAAGAACTCGTCACGGCACAGTGAGTCTTTGAGTTAATCACGACAAAATCGCGGTGTGGACAATTTGCGTACGATTCGAGGTATGTCAAGGTCGAATTCGTCTTAAGCAATTTCCTTTCAACCGCTTTGGAGCAAGGGGCGCCAGATTTAGCCGGACAGAGGTGGAACCTGATATATGCTTTGCCTACCGCCGGTACATTCAGGCGCTGGGAGCCAAGACGGATTCCTGATGAATATGCCATCTACCAGTTCATTTCTCGCTCATTTGAAATCTCCGTGAGAAGGGCAGCTTCTCAAGGACCACCTTCTCAATGTCTTTGCGATCACCTCGCGGCTGCCTGCTAAGATCGGCATGCGTGGTGTCGGCGCACTGATCTGGCCCGCGCGGGTCCCGGTGGATTCGATTGTTTGTTATCGGAGATTCACATGAGATTGCCGGACGGATCGTTCGCAGAACGATATGCTCATACGCTCCTTGGCCGCCCTCCGGCAGACTGGGAAACGCTCGCTGACCATCTGAATAAAGTCGAAGATTCTGCGTCCACCTTTGCGGAAGCGTTTGAAGCGCGGCTTTGGGGAGGGGTTCTCGGTCGCTGCCACGATTTAGGCAAGCTCTCAGACGAATTTCAGATGTATCTTCGCAATTCTGGGATTTCGTCCATCGACGCAGGATCGGAAGACGAGGAAAAGTCCGGGAAAAGGGTTGACCACTCCACCTTCGGAGCGAGGTTTGCCGCGGAAGCTGTCGGGAAAATCCCTGGTCAAATCCTGGCGTTCTGCATTGCCGGGCATCACACTGGGCTGCCGGACGAGGCATCATCCATCGACACGACTCAACGCAGTACGCTTCGTCACAGGCTAGATCCGGCAAAGTACCCAATTCCGGCAGTCGTAGCGCCTGACATCAAACTGCCTGCACTGAAATTACCCTTCAAGCTTTCGCCATCAGGAAGAGCAGAGCTGCCCTTCCAGCTGGCCTTCTTTACGCGCATGCTGTTCTCGTGTCTGATCGACGCAGACCGCACCCGAACCGAGGAATTCTGTGATCCCGAAAAGTCACTCGTACGAGCCGACTTGGGTGCCGAACAAGGTAGACCTTCGTTGGCCGCGCTCAAGGTTCAACTCGATGCCAGCTTGCTGGAGAAGCAGAAAGGTGCACCGTTTACGCAAGTCAATCGACTGCGAGCAACAGTGCTCGAACATTGCCACGAAAGCGCGCTGCTCGTCCCTGGCTTCTTCTCGCTCAATGTCCCAACCGGCGGCGGGAAGACCTTATCTTCGCTGGCATTTGCGCTTGACCATGCGGCGAAATACGAACTGCAGCGTGTTGTGGTGGCAATTCCCTTCACCAGCATCATTGAGCAGAGCGCGGATGTATACCGCGCGGCTCTGGGGCCGCTCGCCGACGCCGGGCTGGTTGAACATCACACCAACCTTCAGCCGACGCACGACACTCGTTCAAACCAGTTCGGAACCGAGAATTGGGACGCGCCGTTGATCGTCACCACCAATGTTCAGTTGCTCGAAAGCCTGTTTGCGTATCGAACAACTCCCTGCAGAAAGCTGCACAATCTCGCCCGGAGCGTAATCGTGCTGGATGAAGCGCAGACAATTCCGGTTGAGTTGCTTAAGCCTGCTCTCGCTGCGTTACGGGAGCTTGTACTCAACTACGGCTGTTCCATCGTCCTGTGCACGGCCACGCAACCGGCCCTGGAGCGCCGCGCCGAATTCGCGATCGGGATCGAAGGCGTCCGCCCCATCATCCCGGACGCGGCACCGCTGTTTCAGGCATTGCGACGCGTCGAGGTGCGCAGGCTCGGCAAGCTGCCGGACGGTGAGCTTGCGTTACTACTCGCAAAGGAAAGGGCAGCACTCTGCATAGTGAACACGCGCAAACACGCCTCTCGCCTCTACGACCAGGTGGCCGCGATGTCGGAGTCTGGCGATTGTTTTCATCTCAGCACGTGGATGTGCGGTGCGCACCGGCGGACCACGCTAAAGATGATTCGAGAGCGTCTCACAGCGAAGCTGCCCTGCCGGGTGATTAGCACGCAATTGGTGGAAGCGGGCGTCGATCTGGACTTTCCGGTGGTTTACCGGGCCGAAGCTGGCTTCGATTCAATCGCGCAGGCTGCCGGCCGTTGCAACAGGGAAGGCATGCTGGCGCTCGGACTGACGTATGTTTTCGAAGCTGAAGAGAAGCCGCCCGCAGGGTTGCTGCGAGCCGCGGCGGAGGCCGGAAAGGAACTCCTCTCTAAATACCGCGATCCCCTTGCTCCGGCAGCGATTGAAGCATACTTTCGGCTCCTCTACTGGATAAGAAAGGATAGCTGGGACAAATATAAGGTCATGGAGAAGGTGGGGTTCGATCACGCGCGAGAACGTGCACTTCTACAGTTCCGTGAAGTGGCCGACGCTTTTCGCATGATTCGGGACGACCAGTTGCCGATTCTTGTCCCGTACGATCCGACGGCCACCGATTTGTGGGACAAGCTGATGGCAAGAGGCGTACCATTCATACCTCAACGAGAACTACAACCTTATCTGGTCTCTGTCAGGAAAGAAGCCATGTGGCAGTTGAACGATCGCGGCTTTGTCACGCAGCATGAGTCTGGAGTGTGGCTTCTGCTCAACCGTTCTATCTACAGTGGCAACAAGGGGCTGGACCCGGCGTCGTCCCGGTTGGACGAATCGCTATGGAGCGTCTAGGAGGCGCGAGTGGCATACGGCATCAAGCTTCACTGCTGGGGAGAGTGGGCATGCTTCACTCGCCCGGAGATGAAAGTCGAGCGTGTCAGCTATGACGTGATGACACCCTCGGCTGCGCGAGGCGTTGTAGAGTCGATCTATTGGAAGCCGGAGATACGCTGGCATATCGATCGCATCACGGTGCTCAATCCGATCAAGTTTACGTCGGTCCGCCGCAATGAGGTGAAAGACAAGATAGGCGCGGGTACGGTGGCGAAGGCGATGAAGGACGGAGCAGGCAATCTCTCGTTCTATGTAGACGAAGGCGACAACCGGCAGCAGCGTGCGACACTGATGCTGCGCGAAGTGGGCTACATCATCGAGGCTCACATTGAAATAGTTAGCGGACCGGACAACATCGCCAAGCATCTGGATCAATTTAATAGGCGCGCTCGCAAAGGCAGTTGTTACACCCGGCCTTATCTCGGGTGCCGCGAATTCGCGGCGGACTTCGCCTTGCTCGAAGCGGAGAGCACCATGCCCGCGGTCGATGCCAGCCTTGCCGGTGAGCACGACCTCGGCTATATGTTGCACGACATTGATTTTGCCGGCGAAATGCAGGCGCGTTTCTTCCGCGCGGTTATGCACGACGGTGTAATCGATGTACCGAAGTTTGCCGAGGCGCTCGCATGATCCTGCAACGGCTCGCGGAACACTATGATCGCATCGCCGCATCGGGCGATGAAGAGGCTCAGCTTGCTCCGCCCGGGTTTTCGCTTCAGAAGATCAGCTTCTGCGTGGTGTTGGAACTGGACGGGCGGTTGAACTCTTTGCAATCCTTGCAGCAACAGGATGGCAAGAGGCTTGTGGCTAGGTCGATGATCGTACCGGGGCAAGGAAAGCCGCCTGGACAAGGGATCAATCCGTGCTTTCTCTGGGACAGCGCGTCTTATATGCTGGGTTGGAGTCCGGACCCTGCCCCGGACAAAACTGCCAGGGCCGTAAGCGCTTTTGAGGCATTTCGCAGTGAGCATCTGGAACTGGAGAACCGGATCGCTCATCCTTCCTTCACTGCGGTCTGCTTGTTTCTTCGAAGCTGGTCACCGGAACAGACACTCGATCATGCGGCGCAGCTCTCGGAGATCGCTACAAACTTCGGCGTCTTCCGGGTTGCCGGACAGATGCAGTATGTTCACGAGCTGATTAGAGCCACAGTGGAAACTGAAGAGCGACTGGGAGCTTCGGCGCCCGGTGAGACGCGCGCAATATGTCTGGTTTCAGGAGCAATGGACGAGATAGCCCGCCTGCACGAGCCCAAGATCAAGGGCGTTGCAGGAGCACAATCGTCCGGTGCACTCTTGGTGTCGTTCAATGCATCTGCCTATGAGTCTTACAGCAAGTCGCAAAGCTACAACGCCCCAGTCGGTGCCGCGACCGCATTCAAGTACACCAATGCGCTGAATTATCTGCTGAATAGGCGTGACCGACGCGTATCGCTCGGGGACAGCACGGTGGTCTTCTGGGCCGACCATCCGAATGTGCTGGAGGACGCCTTGAGCGGAATGTTCTCCGACCCCCTGCCGGAGGAGACTTCAGTTATCGAAGAGGACCAGGAGCGTGTACGGCAAGCAAAATTACTACTGACTCAATTGCGCGACGGCACCGGAACGACAGAGATCGCACCCGATGACCAGCCAACAAAATTCTTCCTGCTTGGCCTCTCGCCGAACGCATCGCGCCTCTCCGTGCGCCTCTGGGTAGAGGCGGATGCGGCGGAGCTTCGGAAACTCTTGGCATGGCACCTGCGCGACGTTGCGCTTGCCGATGGAAGGGAAGACCGTTTGCTGACCCTGCGGCGCATCGTTGCGGCCACCGGGCGCGCAGAACATGACCCCAAGGGCAGGCTCAAAGGATTCGACACCAAAGCCAACTCGCCTCAACTTGCCGGTGATTTGGCGCGTTCGGTGTTGACCGGTGCGGCCTATCCGCAGTCTTTGCTGGCCACCATGCTCCGCCGCATTCATAGCGACGGCGAGGTTGCCTACGCGCGCGTCGCCGCGATCAAGGCATGCCTGGTTCGAAACTCCCGCTTGCGCGGCAACCATTTGGAGGTAACTGTGAAGCTCAACCCTGCTGAAGCTAACGCCGGCTACAATTGTGGACGGCTCTTCGCATTACTTGAAAAGGTGCAGACCGACAGCGCCGGCGGAGAACTGAACTCAACCATCAAGGACCGTTACTTTTCCTCCGCGAGCACCACCCCGGCGCTTGTGTTTCCGCGACTATTCCGGCTTTCTCAACATCACCTTGCCAAACTGGAGACCGGCCACAAAATCGCCTACGACCGGAGGATCGGCGAAGTTATGGGGCTGCTCGATCAGTTTCCTCGGCAGCTTGCCTTGGAAGACCAAGGCCGATTCGTCATCGGCTATTTTCACCAGCGCCAGGATCTATATACGAGCAAGAAGGACAAGGAAGAAGGAGCTAACGCATGAGCAATCCCATCCAGAACCGTTACGATTTTGTGTACTTTTTCGATGTCACAGACGGCAACCCGAATGGCGATCCGGACGCTGGCAATCTCCCACGTATCGACCCGGAGACCAACCAGGGCCTGGTCACCGATGTCTGCCTGAAGCGCAAGATCCGCAACTTTGTCTCCGAAACGCACAGCGAAGTGCCGGGCCAGCGTATTTATGTGCGCGAGAAAGCGGTGCTGAACTCGCTGCACAACGAAGCGTACCTCGCACTGGAACTGAAACCCGAGCCCAAAAAGCTGCCGAAGGACGAGCAGAAAGCAAAGAGCCTCACCGACTGGATGTGCCTGAACTTCTTCGACATCCGCACCTTTGGCGCGGTGATGTCCACCGATGTGAACTGCGGCCAAGTTCGCGGACCCTTGCAACTTACCTTTGCGCGCAGCATTGACCCGGTGGTTTCCGCCGAATTCGCGATCACGCGCTGCGCCGTTACAAATGAGAAAGACATTGATAAAGAGCGCACGATGGGCCGCAAGTTTAACGTCCCCTACGGCCTGTACCGCTGCCATGGTTTCCTCAACGCCACTCTCGCCGAAAAGACCGGTTTCAACGATGACGACCTCAAGCTCCTGAAGGAAGCCCTGAATTCCATGTTCGAGACTGACCGATCCGCTGCGCGTGGCATGATGGCGCCTGTCCGCTGCATTGCCTTCCGCCACGAAGGCAAGCTCGGCGACGCACGGGCTGACCAGCTCTTTTCCATGGTCACCGCGAAGCTTCGTCCAGAGTTGTTGGCGGAAAACCGTCCGGCCCGTTCCCGGTCCGACTATTCCATTGAGTTCACCGGCGCCGTCCCCCCAGGGATTACGGTTGAAGAATGGGTTTAGCCCTGTCCCACTGTCACTTGATGGGGTGCTGCGCATGGCCGGTTCCGGTTCTGAAGACGACGACACGCTGCCGATCAGCGGGCTGCAGCATTTGGCCTTCTGCCCGCGGCAATGGGCGCTGATCCACTTGGAACAGGTCTGGGTGGAGAACGGACGGACTGCCGAAGGACGATTGCTCCACGAGCGCGCCGATCTGCCGGGAGAGAGCCGTCGGGCAAGTGTGCGCACGGTGCGTGGCATGTGGCTTCGGTCGGAACGGCTCCACTTAACTGGGCGCGCCGACATTGTAGAGTTCCGTCCGGAGCCGTTCCCAGTGGAGTACAAGCGTGGCAAGAGCAAGCCGAACGACTGCGATACCGTTCAGCTCTGCGCTCAGGCGCTTTGTCTGGAAGAGATGCTCGACACGGCCATTGCTTGCGGTGCTATCTTCTACGGCAGTCCCCGCCGGCGGCAGGAGGTTGTTTTCACGCCGGAGCTTCGCGCGCGGACCGAGGAACTGGCAGCCACGATGCACAGCCTGTATCGGAACCGAGTGACGCCGGCGGCCCAGCCCGGTCCTTACTGCGCCAACTGCTCTCTAGTCCATGTTTGTCTTCCCCTGGCTACCGAGCATGAGGATGGGGCGGCGCGCTGGGTGGCGCAACAACTCCGCTCCCTGCAACAGGAGGTTTAGTTCCCCACGCATGCGAAAGCTGCTCAATACGCTGCATGTGATGACGCAGGGCGCATACCTGCACCGCGACGGCGAGACCATCGCCATCAGGGTCGGGGAGGACTTGAAGCTGCGCATTCCCATACATACGCTGGAAGGTCTGGTATGCTGGGGGCAAGTTGCGTGCAGTCCGCCGGTGCTTGGGTTTTGTTGCGAGCGGGGTGTTGGCATATCTTTCCTCACCGAACAGGGAAAGTTTCTGGCGCGTGTCACTGGGCCTGTTTCAGGCAACGTTCTGCTGCGGCGTCAACAATATCGAATGGCCGATGGCGCGGATGGCGCTCTGCTCACCGTGCGGACCATCGTGGCTGCAAAGATCGCGAACAGTCGCGTAGTGTTGCTCCGCGCTGCCCGCGAGGTTGCCGATAAGGCTCGGGAAGACCCCCTCCGCGAGGCTGCGAACCGGCTCTCCTGGGCTGGCCTTGAAGCCGCGCGCGCTCCGTCCATCGATGAGGCGCGTGGCCATGAAGGGTCTGCTGGCCAGACCTACTTTTCGGTATTCGACCACATGATCGCAGGCGACCGTGAGGCGTTCCGTTTCGACGGCCGCTCTCGCAGGCCACCGTTGGATCGGGTCAATGCACTCCTCTCGTTCGTCTATGCGCTGCTTCGGCACGACATTGAATCTGCGCTCGAAAGCGTCGGACTGGACCCGGCAGTTGGCTTTCTCCATACAGACCGGCCAGGCCGGCCGAGTCTTGCGCTTGACTTGATGGAGGAGTTGCGTGCTGCGCTGGCCGACCGCTTGGTCTTGACCCTCATCAATCGGCGGCAGGTGCAGGGCTCCGGATTCACTGAGCAGGATGGCGGCGGCATTCTGATGGACGATGTGACGCGCAAAGCGGTGGTCGCCGCATGGCAATTGCGGAAGCAGGACGAAATCGAGCACCCGTATCTAAATGAGCGCATTCCGGTCGGGCTCGTGCCGTATGTGCAGGCGTTGCTACTGGCGCGCTACGTGCGCGGCGGGCTGAACGCGTATCCCGCGTTCTTCTGGAGATAACTCGATCATGATGGTCCTAGTCAGTTACGACGTGAGCACACGCGATGATGCTGGCCGCCGCAGACTGCGCCGGGTGGCCAGGTTGTGCGAGAATCATGGCCAGCGAGTACAGAACTCAGTCTTCGAGTGTCTCGTGGATGCGGCTCAGTGGGTTGTGCTGCGGGCGGGTCTCCTCTCGGAAGCCGATCCCGCAGAGGACAGCCTTCGCTTCTACTTCCTCGGATCTGAATGGAAGCGACGGGTCGAGCACGTCGGCGCCAAGGTGGCTTACGATCCTGAAGGCCCCCTCATTTTGTGACCTCTTTGCCTGGAGATGGAGAGCATCTCTGACGCGGACCCCAAGCGAGCACGGGTTTGCCGGGACATCCGCGCTGGATCTAACCGGCGTGCATTCAAAGAGATGTTCAAGCTTTGGGTTGACGACCTTCTTTCTATAGGTGCACGGCATAGCCGGTCCGCAATTGTGGCAAGATATCTCTAGTGCATGGAGTTTGTTGC
>Ga0255350_1000746_pt1 | contig 11784 bp, 11 predicted proteins | sample HBST25r1metaG_FD_186028 | JGI IMG/M metagenome (GOLD analysis project Ga0255350, IMG submission 186028) | Peat soil microbial communities from Stordalen Mire, Sweden - H.B.S.T-25.r1 | ecosystem: Environmental > Terrestrial > Soil > Wetlands > Peat | place: Sweden: Norrbotten County, Stordalen...
ACAATTTGGTTGTCGCCTAGACCACTGAATTTCAGGTCGTAGGCCAAATAGGCAGCGACTTTGGGCAAGATGCGATAAGCGGCAATCGACCGTTGATTCCGGCCGCTGGTGGTCAGCAAGCCAAAGTCAGCGCAGCAGCCGAGCAAATACGATGAGATGCGTTTGATCGTGGTTTCAGACCAAGGCTTTTGCGTTTTCCCTTCACGCACGCTATTGATCACGAAGGTCTGTGCATCTTCCAGCGTCAGGTCATTACGGCCAGCGGAATATCGCAGCCAATACACTTCGCGCACGAAATCCGCCAATACCAAGTTGGCCCGGGCGGTATAGATAAACAGCAGTTGATTGAGCTCTGCTGTGGTAAATCGATCAACCAGCAACTTGAGCTGATTAGCGACATGAGGGGCGCGCAGATAGCGCGGAGCAAAGCACTCGACCACAATGTTGCGCAGGCGTCTGGCGGTTACTAAAGGGAAGCGACCCGATACCAATGCGGCCTCATTGAGTTGAGGCGCACTCATGCCAGCTTGATACACCTGCAACAATTGCCGTGTTTCGTCGAGAAGTCCCAGACCTGCTTGCAACTGGGTGGTGTAATAACGTTGTGGACTCACTCAAGCTCCCGAATATAGGGGAAGCTCTGAATTCCGGTCGTAAAGGCTGCGCAATAAAAGCCCGCTGCACGCTGGAGTTCAGTGCTTAAGTCCTCGCTCATGTGTCCCAGTGACACCGGGCCAGGCGCTGCGCTGGCTGGTTTTACCGACAATTCAGCCAAGCGCGCCAGGGCCAACTCCCTGGTTGCCAATTGGCTTTGTAAGCCTTGCACGAAAGCGGCATCGTTAAGGATCTCGGCGCAGGCCTGCTCTAGTCCAATCGGCAAGCGAAACAGGTGATAAATGCGGCCCACACCAATGGCTTCATCGTGAACCTTCGCCGCCGCCGCTGTGGTGCCATGGTACTGAGCCAAAAACAGAGAACGGTTGAAGATGGGCGCCAAAAAAGCAGCGGCTGTGACGCTGAAAAACTCACTGCTCCACCAGTTGGCTTGTCCCTTTTCGCCAAGGTAGCCAATCAGAACCCGGAGTTCTGCAATTGTTGCTGCGATGTTGTTCATGTATTTCCTAAATCGTTTTCTTTTACAGTGCGGCTCAGCCCACTGTTCCTAATTGGTTTCGCCTCGATCAGCCGGGGCGCTTTCATATCCGGGAGCTAAAACGGCATTCTTAACGCCAGAAAGGGCCTTGTAATCTTTCAGCCAGAGTCGGTACTCATGCCCGCGCAGACTGTGGTCACAGGAGCAATCCACTCCCCATTTACGTAAGGTGTAGCCCGCCGTCGCCGCACGCAGCGATAAGCGCAATACGCCATTTTTCAAACCGAAATCACGCACCGTGATCTCCGGCCTAGGCTGGTCGGGATGTGGCACCAGATCCACCTCAACCATGTGGGTCCACTGTTCGTCTCGGTCGTTTTGCTCATGGGCGGCAACCGGGCTCCCCGCCATGACCTGTGGTCGTTCAATTCGCGTCAGCACAAAATCGCGAAACTCCTGTGACTTGCGATCGAAGGCGCGCGTATGCCAGCGCAGGCCGGTATCGATCAGCGCAAACGGAACAATTTCACGTTGGGTTAATCCACTGGAGAGCGAGTGATAGTGAATCGCAAGGGGGCAGCCGAGAAACATCGCCCGGGTGACGCTGGCTAGCGTGTCCAGGTCCGGTTGGTTCAGTCGCACTGGGCCATCGGAAATAATCCAGGTTTTCGACTGGGATTCAGCCCCGTCGCCGTAGCCGTGGGTCAGCCAAGACAGTACACGCTCGGTATCTAGCGCAAAGAGCGGCAGAAAGCGCTCGCCCATCAGATAGGTTTTGGCCTTGGCGTCGTATTGGATGTTGTTGGCGGCCAGCGATTTATACAGGCTGATGTCGCGTGTCGCGGCGGCTTCTTGGAGCCCAAAGCGCTCCACCAGATCATGGCGGCGCAGGCCGCCCATAAACCGTAGGCGCAGCTCGATGAACGCCAGCCTATCGCGCTGCGCCTTGGTCAGCGACGCTATCGGTTTATCTAATTTATCGTCCGGGGCCATTAATCACTTTGAGTATCTAATTAGTGTATTTTTTGCAAAAACTCCACTCTTGCATGCTACGCAAAATGATGACCATTGAACAGGTATCCAATTAAAATAAATAGTGATGAATTGATATACCTCAGTGATCCCTGGCCGATCACTGAAGTAAGGAGCGGGCTGACGAAGAGAGTTGGGCCCGGCTGACGCAAGAATTCAGGCAATGGCAAAAAAAACAGGCCTTGCTGTGCCGCGCCTCCTCGACCGCAACGCTGCGGTTTAGGAGGCGCGGTATGACACACAGGGCGCTGTGATTGGTGGCTCAGAACATCCAGCCAAACACTCGACTCGCTATGGACGAAATGCAGGTCGAGACGACGTCCCAGGTTTCACTGATGATTTCCGCAGCGGCGGTCTTGATTGTCTCCCACAACCCTTTTTCAGATTCATGACGCGCCATGGTCGAAACATGCTCTTGCCGGGCTTCGCGAGTAAACCCCCATTTTTTTTCATCCGGCAGGGTCTTGACGATTTTCTCGACCAACTCGACCAGTCCATAGTTTTCTTCGGCGGACACCGCGCAGATGCGCACCATCGGCACGTCGAACACCCGGCTGATGCTGACCCGCTTGGCTTGAAGATTGCGCGCTTGCTCCAGGCCGGGGCGATGCTGCTCCCAGTCCCATTCCTTGCAGGGTTCAACCTTGTCGCTCTGGTTGACCACAAACACCAGCGGGATGGTGCGGGCACGGATAATCGGCAGCAGGATGGTTTTATAGAACCGTTCATCAATGCTTAGCGCGCGGTCGTCGCCCTTGATCACCCACAGCACCAGATCCAGTTCTGGCAATAAGCGCTGATACAGCGCCGAATACTCTTCATCGCGGCTCTCGCTTTCGCCAACGCCTGGCACGTCCAGCAATGAAATCCCTTTGCCGTCTTGCAGTCCCAGGTTGATGGTCTGTGGCTCACGGGTGCAGGCGTCTACGTCGCTGACCGGAGCGATTTCCTGGCCGAACAGCGCGTTGCACAGGCTAGACTTGCCGACGCCGGTTTTTCCTAAAATCCCCACTCTGGCGTGGTAGTTGACCACGCCGTCTATGCGCTGTCGGATCTCGCGCAGTTGTTCTGGCGTAATGTATTTTTCGTTGCGTTTAAAGACATCAAATACCCGGTCGGCGACAGCCTGGCTGTCATTGGTTTGGTTTTGCATGGTGTCGTGCTCCTGAACGGCCCCAGAGGGGCCTGGTGTCGGGGTCAAGCCACGGCCTGTTCGGCTGCGGCGGGTTTGCCTAATTTGGACGTGAGCCGGGTGGCTCGGGCTAAGGGCTGAACGGCGGAGGCAGGCGCGGGTGTGCTGTCGGTTTCTGGATAGAACTCTTCCAGCATCAGCGGCACTTCTTCGGTGACCTCCTCGAACTGGCCGTTCATCAACAACTGCTTGGCGGCGGTTTCGAATTGCTCGATATCAATACCGGCTTGCTGGTAGCGATGGGCCTCTTCGCGTGCTTGCGACACGGCTTCCGCCAGGCTCTGTTCTTCACGCAGGGTCAGATCGACGTAATACACCGGGGTGCGGCGCGATTGGGTCGTACTTTTTGCACGCAGTCGCAGCAACAACGGCAAGTGCCTGGTGTGCCCACCGCAGATGGCTTCGAAGTAGCCCAGCCGCGCCGCCAGGGTGCGTACCGAGTTGTAACCGGTGGTGCGGAAGATAAAGCTGCCCAGGTCGTCGTTCTGCCCATCCACTTGGACATTCAAGCGGCCATACAGCTTGCACCCCGTCTCCTTGGCGAACTGACAGCGGTCTGGCCCCATGCACGACACGTCTTCCATGCCTTCTCGCGTGGAGCGCTTCGCCATGTCACCATTGCCGACGCAGAGCGGTCTTCCGGTTGCACGATCAAAGGCGCTGTATTCCGAGCGCAGGTTAAGGTCGCTGTTGTTGAACATCAGGCGGATCGGGATGGCGCGGATCTTACCATTGGCGCTGGCCTCAGCTAACGGCTGATGCAAGGGGTGCAAAATCCATCCTTCTCGGTTTTGCACTTGAGTTGTTAGGGTAAAGCTGTCGTCTTTCTCCGGCAGCCACTTGTCGTTCTTGTTCACCAGCTTGCCAATGCTGATCCGCCCGATGACTGGCGGTGTGATGGCGAGTCCTTTAATCATGATTGTCTCCTCTCGGTTTGCACCACAAAGCGGCGCGAGCCTGATACGGGTTTGGTGTATTGCTGAAGTAAGGCGGGATGCTCGGCAGAGAGCCGGTCTAAATCGGGTGCGAGGCGGTCTTTGGATTTCTTCCAGGTCACGCGACCGGATTGGAATAGGGCGGCAGTGGCGTCACCCAGGGCGTTCTGGATCTGTTGGCGGATCAGAGCTTCTCTGGCTTCGGCTTTATCCTTGCGCTGACGCTCAGCCAGCAGACTGGCAAACAGCGCGTTGAATTCCACCGACTCTGACAAATCCACCGTCAGGCCGTTGTCGCGCGGGAATAGCCATTGCAAGGCCGTAGCGGCATCGTCTGAGCCATCCGGATCTGGTTGGGCATCCAAGGTGACGTGTTGCCAGAAATGCGCTTCACGCTCGATCAGATCGGAAATCTTGTCGTCGTCGCGTTGAATTCGGTAGATGCGAAAATCCTGCCCACCGATCAACACCGCGACATCGGCCCAGGCGTGCCCAGTGACGGCGAGTTGATGCAACACCTGGCACTGATAGGCCACCGGAATACCGTCTTCCCACTGAGGTGCGGAGTGGTAGCCCGCCGTCTTGATTTCCAGTACACCAGGACCCTCTGGCTGACCCACGACTTCACGATCCAGATTGGCCAGCATGAAATCATGTTTGCCATGCTGCAGTACCGCATTGACGCGCCGTACCTTCGCGCCAGTACGATCGGCATAGACACGGGCTAAGACGGGCTCCAGCACCGTGCCCCAGATCACTGCTTCCTTCTCCGACAAATCATCGGCTTGTTTGCGGTGAGTCTTCTCCAGCCACAGGGTTAACGGGCTTTTGTATTGAGATAAACCGACAGCTACGGCGGCATCGGATGAACCAATGCCTAGGTTGCGAATAGCCAGCCATTGCTCGCGGCTCAGGCCGGTTGTGGACGCCAAGCGCACAGCTTGGCCATATCTTTCACGCATGATCAGTCTCCAAAAAGCATAAAACCCGGCTGGCAGAAGCCAGACCGGGCGATATGAATCAATAGAACAAAAGGGATAAGGAAAAACGGGAAGGGTCAGTCCAGCAGCGCCAGCGCGTGCGTCAGGGCTTTTTGCTTGAGTTGCGCGCCTTGACCGAACCAGGCGGAATCCAGCCGGTAGTCCTGGCTACGGGCGCGGCGGCGATGATCGACGTATTCAGTCATGGCATTCAATGCGCCCCAGGCGGTGCCACGACTGCCAGACAGCAAGGAGCCCAGCCCAGCGCCGCTATACAGCGCCGAGACCTGTTGCATGGCCTTGGAGGCGATGCCGTCATCTATCTCTGGTATCGGTTCATCCAGGACCGCGCTGAAGTATTGGCGGGCTTCTTCCGGGGAAAGCGGACGACGGCTCAGTTGCTTCAGGTTGCCGATGAATACGTCCCACGCCGATAAACCAATGCCCAGCGATTCCTTGACGGCCTGTGGATCAAATTTAGTTGAGTGCGGCACCTTGACCGCACCGGTTGCGTCGCCCACTGCCATCTGCAAAGTGTTATTGCAAACGACCCGCACCGAGGTGAATTGCGCCGTAGTGCACAGTGTGCCGTCACAACTGGTGGCCAGCAGCAAATAGGCTTTGACCTGATCATTACCCTTGAGCAGTGCCTCCTGCCCAGTCTTGGCCAAGGCCCACAGCTTGCGCCCGCCTTTCAGAACACCAGCAGTTTCCAGTTCAAAACCACCGGCACTGACCAGATCGTTATAGAAATGCAGGACTTCAGCGGGCTGTACCACCTGATAGCGATTCGACACCACGGACAGCGGGGCCAAAGTGTCCGAGCGATACAGCACCTTGGCGTCACGATGCGTACGGATGTGCATGCCGTCGTCAGACACATTGAACAGCACGTCGCTTTGGTTGATGGTCCAGTCCATTCCGGCTTCGGTAAGCCAAGATTCAACTGGCTGATGGGCGGTCAGCTGATTGCCCAGGCCATGCCAGGGCGTGTCGCCGACGTAGGCCATGGTTTCTACGAGATGAGCCATGATGTTTGCTCCAAACAAAATGCCCCACGCATTGGCGCAGGGCATGGGGTGATCGGGATTGGCTTTGATGATGATGTCACCGGGCCAAAAGAGAACGAATGTCCCGTTCTCATAGTGGTGATATAGGTCTGACTTTATCTGGAATCGTTTTGTCCACGTTGCATTGCTATGAAAAGGTGGCTATTGCCCCTGGGTAAAATTCAACGCGCACAGGGGGTAATTTTGGATGCGCGCCAACGCTCAGCATGCCCTGAATGTCAGTGTTCAGCTCCAACTGGCTCCAAACCCGTGGGTCCCGTCTCCATAGACCTTGGTTGCTACTTTGCACAGATAACTGGCACGATAGAAGAAGTCCGCATGGCTCTTTGGATCTTCTCGATGCAGGTTGTAGCAAGAATTCGACGGAATCTCTACCAGCCCTTTCACTGCTTCAACGGGTAGACCCAATGCGCTTGCCCATGCTTCACACAGACGATTGAAGATGTTGTCGCGGCCCAGCTCGTAATATCCGAGTGAGCAGAAGGCATCTTGGTTTAACAGGAAGACGACGTGGTAGTGCGGTCGGTCGCTCTGTGCCTGCTCACGGGCCCAAATGCAGCGAACGTAGCTGTCATGTGCATAGGGATTCATGCGCCTAGCCACGTGACGATTATGCTTGATCTTAGACTTGAACGATTTGATGAACTTGGTCATTATCGCGTTACCACAAAGATCATCCACAGCAGCAAACCAGGCAGGGAATCGAATATCTGCTCTGAATGCAAATACTCGAGGATATGCAGCTATGGCTGCGTTCATTGTCCTCAGAAGTCGCTCTAAGTATTCTTGAGCAAATGGGCCTTTGTCTTGCTGAATGGGTAGATTGCAGAAAGTATCTTGGTCGATCAGCGTTAGATTGGTATTGTCAGGATGACGTGCCATGTTGTTGCTCCCTTGTTGAAGTTCATATCTTCAGCAATAGGAATATTTTTTTACTTTACTTGGCTACGCTCCCTGAGATGTAAGCATCAAGGTGCAGTGCAATGGAACGTGCTTAAGCTAAAGGGTATTGAGCACTGGCCCGGTACTTGCGTTAAATAAAACTAAAGATATTAGTAATGGGTAAAGCATACTACCAATACCGAAAAGGAAGAGTTGCATTCTGCCTAGCAAAAACCGCATTCTAGCTGTAATTCACGACAACTAAGCCACATTTATTTACTCGCAAAAAATATCATGGCTGATTACGGTCAGCCATGACAGGTACAATCGAACAATTTGTTTATGCTTTCCGTACATCGAGGGAAGCGTCTCTGGCCGAGATCTTGGAAGCGATCCAATCTTGGACCTCGCTTTCCAAAAATCCGGAACTACGTCCACCAAGTGAAATCGGTTTTACGAACTTTCCATCTGAAATGTATTGGTAAATCGTTGACTTTGCGAGGCTAGTAATTTGCATCACTTCTTTCAATCGAATGACTTTCATGTCAGTACTCCCAGGGTTTATCTCAGACCATGGGGGACTGCGATATTTTTTTACCTGACGGTACTGGACTCCTTACCAATCGGGGCTTGCTCTCATGAACCCGCAGCACAAGCGAGGCAGTCTATGGCCAGCTAAGCACAAGCCCGGCGCGTAGGTGCGTTCGAAGATTTGCAATGGAGTGTTGTGCACTGTAGAGGGTAGATATCGATGCTGTTGTGACGAAAATTGCCTATATAGTGCGTTTTCCTATGAATTATCACTACATAAATTCCACATAGATTCAACCAGGAAACGACTAGGGATATGCTAGGAAATCCCTAGAGAAACATAAATTATTTACAATGGATACTTTCAGGAGAGTTGCGTGACTGTTCACGATAAAAAGAAACCCTTAGCCTCTCTACTCGGTAGTGATTTTAAAGACCGGCGATATCTTGCTTGGCTTTGGTTGTATCTAAATTACTGTGAGAAGATTCAATTAAATCCTTCAAATTTCGATTGGGTATCGGAAAGTGAAAATATTTACAGACAAATAAATAGAGATGATTGCCTAATAAGTCGCATTATGATCGGAAAGACTGAGATCGTTCCGGATATCAATATTCAGTGGATTGGAAATGATTTAAGACAGATTTCTATTGTTGACTCTATTCTCTGGGATGAACTGCAGCATAGATGGATTTACAGGCAGCTACCTTTTCCAGCTAGATTTTCTGAAAGAGAATGTCTAATTGCTGCAATAGATCTTTTGCACATGAATATTGAAGAGAAAATTCATTTATTAAATAGAATGGAAGACTCATGGAACTTGCATGTAGCTAAAGATAAAATTTACAATTGGTTTAAAGACGAAAAACCTAAAGAGCGTTGTGAGTTTGCATTTGAATGGGCAAACAAGAACGAAGAATTAGTTTGTTCATTGAGACTATTCGAAAAGTGGCAGGATGTAGCAAGCTATCTTGAAGGAAGGTACGAAAATGAATCAGATAAAATTGTTAGGATTGATAAGATTAAAAAAGCCTGGAGTCAGAAATGCTATCGGGAGAAGCAGAGTGGAAAGAAGCAGTACAATTTTATTTTGACTGATGAAGCAATAAAGAGTCTGAATGACATAGCCAAAAAAAATGGCTTGAAGAAAACAGAAGTACTCGAGATTATTCTGCGAATGGAAAAGGAAAGTGGAACTTATATTGCGGAGCGACTAAGAAGAAAAAAACTGCTCATGGAGTGAGATGTAGGAGCTAAAGACTAGCTAGCGTCCCTTGTACTGAGTTTGCAAAATTCAGTGCTATTTTGGCAGCATAAATTCCGCCGGCTCCACATACACCCCTGACTTTTGAGTATCGAGGAAGTCCGCCCACCACTGCATCATCTGCTGACGCTGGCTCAGGTACTCGGCTTTATGAATATATGCCGCACGTACGCCGTTGCGCTCCTGGTGGCTCATCTGGCGTTCAATGGCGTCTCTATCCCACAGGCCGGACTCGTTCAGTGCGCTACAAGCCATTGCACGGAAGCCATGGCCGCAGACATCGACCTTGGTGTCGTATCCCAGGTTGCGTAGGGCTTTATTGACGGTGTTCTCCGACATGGCACGGTTGGCGTCATGGTCACCCGCAAAGACGAAATCAGATTGTCCGTTGATGAGTTTTACTTGCTGCAGTATGGCCAAGGCTTGGGTTGGCAGCGGAACCAGGTGGGGTGTTTTCATCTTGGCACCACGGGCGGAGTGTTTTGAGCCATCTATGGCTTGTCTTTCGCCAGGAATGGTCCAGATGGCTCGCTCGAAGTCGATTTCATTCCAGCGCATAAAGCGCAGCTCGCTGGAACGTACAAAGGTGAGCAGGGTGAGGCGCAAGGCGGCGAGGGTAATGCGACGCCCACTGAAGGTATCTATGCGTGCCAGCAGCTCGGGAAGCCGTTCCAGAGGCAGTGCAGGTCGATGCTGTGTCTTGCCTACGGTCAGCGCACCTTCAAGGTCGGTGGCGGGGTTGTAGTCGATGCGGCCTGTCTGAACGGCATAACGCATGATGGCGTTGATGTACTGGCGCAAGCGGCTGGCAACGTCCAGGTGGCCGCGTTCTTCTACTGGGCGCAAGGCTGTCAGCAGGTCTCTGGCTTTCAGCTCTGTGACGGGGGCCTGGCCGATGACAGGAAATAACTCCACCTCTACCCGGCGCAGGATACGCGCGGCGTGATCAGCAGACCATTTGGCGGCTGATTTGGTGTGCCATTCTCGGGCCACAGCCTCAAAACAATTTGTGGCATCAATAATGATCTGTTGCCGTGCCTGTTTCTTGGCTCCATTGGGGTCAATACCCGCTGCCACTAGTTTGAGCGCTTCAGCCGCCTTCTCGCGTGCATCAGCCAATCCAACGGTCACTCGGTCAGCTTTTGGTTTTCCTTTGCTATCGTACTGAGTGGGGCCGCAATACACACCCAATGCATGGGTCGGTTGCTTGCCGTCAATACGGTATTTTAGCCGCCAATACTTGGAACCATTGGGGTTGATTACCAGAGACAAGCCTTTGCCATCAGCCAGCGGATAGGCTTTGTCCTTGGGCTTTGCATTGATGATAGCAGCGGATGTGAGCTTCATTTGTGGCTACATTCATTATCGAACCGGATATAGCCACAAATATAGCCCCACTTTGGGGTAGACGCAATGGGATCTCTGTGGACACTGATGGCAACAAAAAACCCGCTAAGCTTTAGCTAGAGCGGGTTTAGTGGATCTTGCTGGACCTCTGTGGAAGGGGTCCTGGTGCCCAGGGCCGGACTCGAACCGGCACACCTTGCGGCGGGGGATTTTGAGTCCCCTGCGTCTACCAATTTCGCCACCTGGGCAAGAGGGAAGGAGTGTACCCAAACTCCTGCCCGTTGTAAACGGCTGCGCCGCAGTTTTAGCGCTTGTCGGTTTTCAGGGTCAGCGCCAGTTCGTACAGCGCCTTTTTGTTGGCGCCGGTCAGTTGCGCCGCCAGTCCGGCCGCCTGTTTGGTCGGCAACTCCGCCGCCAGGATCTGCAGGGTGTGCAGCACTTCGGGCGACAGGCCGCTCGGGTCCGGCTCCTGCGGCGCGGCGTCGATGATCAGAACAAATTCGCCGCGCTGCTGGTTGGAGTCGGATTCCACCCACTGCAGCATTTCGCCGGCGGGCAGGTGTTTCAGGGTTTCAAAGGTCTTGGTCAGCTCGCGCGCAATAAAAAGCCGTCGCTCTGGGCCAAGTTCGGCCACAATGTCCTGCAGGCTGTCGACGATGCGGTGCGGGGCTTCGTAGCACACCACGCTGTAGTCGACCGCGCGCCATTGCGCCAGGGTGCGGCGGCGCTCGCCGGACTTGGGCGGCAAAAAGCCGTGAAACAGAAACGACGGGGTGGTCAGGCCGCTGGCCGACAACGCGGTGATCACCGCGCTGGCGCCGGGTACCGGGCTGACGGGCAGGCCGGCCTGGCGCACCGCCAGCGCCAGACGCGCGCCGGGGTCCGAGACCGCCGGGGTGCCGGCGTCCGAGGCCTGCACCACGATCTGGCCTTGCTGCAGCCAGCCGATCACTTGCTGCGCCATGCTGTTTTCGTTGTGCTCGCGCAGACTGACCAGGCGCGTGGCGTGCAGGCCATAGGATTTCAGCAGATGGCCGGTTACCCGGGTATCTTCGGCGCAGACCACATCGGCGACGCTGAAGGCGGCCAGGGCGCGGGCGGAAATATCCGCCAGATTTCCAATGGGCGTGGCCAGCACATATAATGTGCCGGGAGCGAAAGATTCTCTGGCCGATTCAATCAAGCGAGCAAAAGACGTATGCAAAAACTGGCTCCACTGATGGTTGTGGTATTGGCGACATGGTTGGGCGCTGCGTATGCCGCAGGCTCAGACTATATCATCCAAACCGATGCAGCGCCGTTCAATCCGATTGCCGCGCCTATGGTTTTGTCGGTGCCCGCGCCTGTTCCGCCCACGCCGCCGACCCCGGCGCGCGCGCCGGCGCCGCTGGCGGTTGAGGGCGCCCGTGTGCAGTCCTCCGCGCCGCTGGCCGCAGCGCCGCCGCTGCGGCCAGCGG
>Ga0255350_1000750_pt1 | contig 11740 bp, 10 predicted proteins | sample HBST25r1metaG_FD_186028 | JGI IMG/M metagenome (GOLD analysis project Ga0255350, IMG submission 186028) | Peat soil microbial communities from Stordalen Mire, Sweden - H.B.S.T-25.r1 | ecosystem: Environmental > Terrestrial > Soil > Wetlands > Peat | place: Sweden: Norrbotten County, Stordalen...
CCTTTCGAACGGCTGGTCGCCCATCGCGGCACCGATGGCGGCAGCGGCCTCGGACTGGCGATCGTTGCGCGCATCGTCAAGCAGCATGAAGGCAGCCTGCAGTTGCTGGACGCTCCAGGAGGCGGCTTGTGTGTGCGCATCGCCCTGCCGCTGCCACACACCAGCCGCACTCCCCCTTCCCTCTTTCCGACGCAGCCTGGCTCACGGGCTGCTTCCTTGCCTTTGATTAAGCACCCAACGATTTAATCTCTTTAAATTTTTCGTGTTATTTCTGGGTAATTAACCTATATATTTATTGGATGTCAATGTCATTGCATCCAATGTCTCCTAGATCCCGGGCAACCGGTAGTCGAAGGCGCTCGGCACACCACCCGCTTTATTTTTGTCGCATCGGAGCACTCAATGAAACTAGCAAAGTCACGCAGTGGGCTCTTTGCCCTGGGGGTCATCATGGCACTCGCGCACGGGGGAATCGGCAATGCACAGGCGGCAAATATGCAGATCGCGCTAACCCCCGCAGCGGTCTACGCCGGCAGCTCGGTTCAAGGCAGCCACGGCGCCGGTTCTTCGTCCGCATTTGATCTCGGTCCCTACGCCGCTGGCAATATTTTCAACCACCAATTCGGCCCCGTGAATGACAGTCTGACGCAAGCCCCCAGTGGCGCCTGGATAGCAAGCGGCGCGCAAGGCATGCTCTACATTAACCTGGGGCAGTCCACGGTGATCAACGCCATAGAATTTTTCAATACCCACGACGGATCAAAAGAAAGCGCCGGTACGGATTCGGTCAGCGTCTACGCCAGCCATTCAACCAATTTCACTCATCCGACGACACTGCTTAACCAGCTCGCGCTGTCTTCGGTGGCGGGAGAATCCACCATCAATGGCCAGACGTTCAACCTGACCGGCAGCGGTTCCTGGCAATATCTCAAAATTGTCGCCAACAGTGCTGGCTGCGATCCCGCCGGACTGGACGAAGTTAAAATTTTCAGCCCGGTCTCACCGGTGCCTGAATTACCGCTGCCCTTGATGCTGGCTCCCGGTCTGTTGATTCCTCTGGGACGCATCGCCCGGCGCAGAGCACGCAAATCCTGCTGATGCGCATTGGAGACCCCGCCCGCGCGTGTCGTGAGCGGGAACTAAGTTCGCATTTTCTGTTCCACGTGAAACACGCCTTCCCGCGTCAAGCACAGGAGAGCCTGAATTGATGATACCAGCCAGATTGTTGCGTTTCGCGGCCGCCGTGGCCTTGGCGTCATGCGCGCTGAGCGCCAGCGCCGCCGAACCGGTCCTGTTTGTCTACTCAACCATTAATTCCCTGCTGGCGGGGAATTATGATGGCGAACTCAGCATCAAGGAATTGGCCAGCAAGGGCAACTTCGGTATGGGAACCTTCAACCACCTCGATGGCGAGATGGTTGCACTGGATGGCATTTACTACCACATCAGGGCGGATGGTTCGGTCAGCCTAGCCGCCCCAGGAGAACAGTTGCCCTGGGCGAATGTCTTGCCGTTTCAACCTGCGACCATGATTGCAGCAGGAAGGATGACCTCGGGACAGGACCTGAAAGGCCTGGAGGCCAGAATCGATGCCACCCTGGATAACCGGAATTTGTTCTATGCCGTAAAGATCGAAGGCGAATTCAGCAAGGTAGTCACCCGGGCCATTCCAGCCCAAACCCGTCCCTACCAGCCGTTGATTGCGGTCAGCAAAACCCAGGTGGAATTTCGCCGCGATCAAATCAACGGCACTTTGCTGGGCATTCGTAGTCCGGCATTCAGCAAGGCATTTAATGTACCGGGTTGGCACTGGCATTTTATCTCGCAGGACCGCACATACGGTGGCCATGCCTTGGCGGCTACCCTGGTTCAGGGCAGCATCAAGTTGGCGAAATTGCACAGGGTAGAACTGGAATTGCCGCAAAACAGCGAGTTTGCCAAAACCGATCAAAGCCAGGATAGAAGTACGGAACTGGAAAAAATCGAAAGCAGCGGCGCCGATTAGGCCCATGGCGTCATCCCGGGGGCACCCGGGATGACGCGCCCATCAGCAGGTCATGATCTGTTCCAGATCCTCGACGCTTTTGGCAATCGCCGCACTCAGCACGCGGCAGCCGGATTCGGTCACCAGCACATTGTCTTCAATCCGGATACCGCCGAAATCGCGGTATGCCATGAACTGCTCATAATTGATCAAATCGCTGAATTTGCCCTGGATTTGCCAGGCCTCAATCAACGCGGGAATAAAATAGATGCCGGGTTCCACGGTCAGCACCATGCCGGCTTTCAATTCCTTGGCCAGCCTTAAAAACCCCAGTCCAAACAGCTCGCTGCGCGCTGCGCCGGCAGCATAGCCCACCCGGTCTTCTCCCAGGCTTTCCATATCGTGCACATCCAGCCCCAATTGGTGACCGAGTCCATGCGGAAATGCGAGGGCATAGGCCCCTGACTCCACGATCTGTTCGGGATCGCCGTGGAAGAAGCCCAAATCGCCAAGATGTTGCGCCATGCTCAAGGCAGCCAGTTTGTGAATTTCAAGATAGGTCACACCGGGACGTATCGCGGCGATCGCCCGCAGTTGCATGTCCAGCACCGTCTGGTACAAGGCGCGCTGGCGTGTACTGAAGCGTCCGCCAACCGGAATCGTGCGCGTAATATCACTGGCGTAACCACTATCGGCGCAGACCCCGCTGTCATTGACCACCAGATCGCCCGCCTGCAGCTCCTGATCGTGACACAGATTATGCAGCACCTCGCCGCGCCGGGAAAAAATGCAGGCATAGGCGGGATGCCAGTCATGCTGACGCATGATGCCTTCCATGACGCCGACCACTTCGCGCTCGAGCACACCCGGACGTGATGCGCGCATGGCGGCGACATGCAGCTCGCTGGTAACTTCAAGCGCACGTTCGATTTCAGCGACTTCTTCTGGGCCCTTGATTTCACGCAAGGCGATCACCCAATCCGCCAGATCACTGGACGCCCCGCGCTTGATCGCCTCGGCGGTACGGCCCAGCAAACGCGCCAGTTCCAAAACCGTATCGCCGCGGTAGGGAGGCAGATAGCGAATGCTGATTCCCTGAAGCAGCGCATCGCGCAGCACAGTGGCCAGATCGGCGTACGGCCGGGTCAGTTCCACGCCGACGCTGGCACCACGGCGCGACAAGGGGGCTTGAACACCATTCCACACGATCTGCTCCACTTCAAGATCGTCGCCGAACAGCGTCACCGTACCCTGATCACAGTCGAGCACCCCGGCCAGACCCGCTTGATTCAAGCCGAACAGGTAGCGAAAACTCGAATCCTGAACAAAGGGATAGGCGTTGTGTTGATAATTCATCGGCGCATCAACGTGACCGATGAACAACAGCAGGCCCTGGGACGCACTGTCCATCAGGCGACGCTGTCGCTGTTGGTAGACTTCAGGGGCAAACATGGTTCGACCTTTGCAAGGGTGGCGGAAGGAGGCGCCAAAAACTGCAAATGTACACCCTGAGCTTGACCTTGCGCCACCCGGCGCATGGCGGTGGCCGGACAGAGCAGCGGCCACATCCCCTGTACTTGCGCTCAGCTTTGTTGTTGCGCCAAAGGCGCCATCAGCGCACGCTTCCATCGAAAATTTTGCAGGGCATGCGCCAACACACCGGCAATGATGCCCCAGAATGCTGCGCCCATACCCAGAAAACTCATGCCGGAAGCCGTAAGCAAAAAGGTGATCAATGCAGGATCGCGTTGCGTCTCACTGGCGAATGCGCCAGTGAGACCATTGGCAATGGCGGCAAACAGCGCCAGGCCCGACAGGGCCACCACCCAGGCCTTGGGCAGACAACTGAACAGCAGCACCAATGCCCCGCCGCCCAGCGCCGCCAGCAGATAGAACAGGCCGCAGGCGATGCCGGCGATATAACGCTGGCGAGGGTCGGGATGGGCATCTTCTCCGGTGCAAATCGCTGCGGTAATTGCAGCGGGATTGATGCCATGCGCGCCAAACGGCGCCATCAGCAAGGACACCAGCGCATGCGCGCCGACGACACTGCGGCTGGGCAAGTCATACCCCGAGGCGCGCATGACCGCCATGCCGGGCACATACTGGCCGGTCAGCGCCACCAGGGCCAAGGGCAGCGCAAGATTCAGCAGCGCATGCCAGCTCCACTCGGGGCGTACCCACAATGGCCTCGCCCATTGCAAAGCCTGGCTGGGCGCGCGGATCTGACCGCCATAGGCGGCAACCGCCAGGCCGACCAGCAATACGGCCACTATCGCGTAGCGCGGCGCCAGGCGTCGCGCTATCAAATACGTGACAAACATCGCCAGCACCATCACGGGATCCGATTGCAGCGCGACAAACACCTGTGCGCCAAAATGAAAAAGGATGCCCGCCAGCATGGCCGATAGAATGGCCGGAGGAAGCAGTCTCATCAGCTTGTCGAACAAGCCGCAAGCGCCCAGCAAGCCGATCAGCAACGCGGCGGCGATATAGGCCGCCACCGCCTGGCCTGGGGTGTAGCCAGGCAAGATTCCCACCAGCAATGCCGCACCCGGAGTCGACCAGGCGGCAATCACCGGTGCGCGGTAGCGCCAACTCAGATAAAGCCCGGTAATGCCGCTGCCGAAGGCGATCGCCGCGATCCATGACGAAGTCAGCTGCGCCGAAAAGTGCGCCATGTGCGCGGCTTGAAACACCAATACCGACGGACCTGAAAAAGAAACCACCACCGCAATCAAACCGGCACTGATCGCCGACATCCATCCGTAACCCGGCTCAAGGACTCTGTGCTGCATCGCTATGCTCCTGGTGAACCACAAACGCCCACCTTATGCCAGAACGCCGCGCCTGGCTTGATACAGGCTCTGGCTTTCGCGGCTGGAACAGGCTAGGCTAAAGCCATCTGTTCTATATAACAAGAAACATGACTACTGCTCAAACCCTTTATCGCCAGATCGCCACGGAACTGACGCGCATGCTGGATAGTGGCGACTATCCGCCGGGTTCCCGTTTGCCTCCAGTGCGCGCGCTGGCGCAACGCTTCAAGGTGAACAACCTGACCGCGCTGCAGGCCTATCGCTGGCTGGAACAGCAACAACGGGTCGTGGCGCGCGCGCGCAGCGGATTTTTTGCCGCGGCTTGCGCCAGCAGCCACGGGGTGGAATCGGAGCGACAAGCAGCGCCGATTACCTGGGTGCATATCGACGACAGGGTCAGTAGCTTGCTCAGCCTGTCTTCCGCCGCGCTTGATGTGCCGCTGCACATGGCGGAAGCCGATGCCGGCTACTATCCCAGCGCCGAACTGGCGCGCCGGCTGCAGCACAAGCTGCAACGCGACCCCAGCCTGCTCGGCGCCCATCTGCCGGTGGCAGAACAGCAATTACTGCGTGGCGAACTGATACGCCTGGCGGCCGAGCGGCAAATGCAGTTACCGCAGCAGCAAATCCTGATGACGCATGGCTGCACTGAAGCCATCCAATTGGCGCTGCGCTGCCTGACCCGCCCGGGCGATGTGGTGGCGGTGGAATCGCCCGTGTATTTTGGCTTGCTGCAAACGCTGGAAAGCCTGGGACTCAAGGCGCTGGAAATTCCCTGCAGCGCACAGTACGGCCTGTCGCTCGAAGCACTGGAATTCGCCCTGCGCTACGGACCGGCGATAGCTTGCCTGGTGGTGGTGCCGCACTTCCAGAACCCGACCGGCGCCTTGATGCCGGACGAAAACAAAAAACAGTTGCTCGAACTGGCCAGGCAATACAATTTGCCGATGATTGAAGACGATGTGTTTGGCGATTTGCATCACAGCGGCGAGCGTCCGATTCCGATCAAGGCCTGGGATCATGATGGCAGAGTGATTTACTGCGCCTCGTTCACCAAGAGTTTTGCCCCGGCTTTCCGCCTGGGGTGGACTTCGGGTGGAAAAATACATGAACGGATGGAACGGCTGAAAATTTCCAACAGTTATGTTTCATCTGCATTAATCCAGGCCACCATGGCCGATTGTCTGGCTTCAGGCCTGTACGCGCGCCAGGTAGCGCACATGCGCCAGCAACTGGCGCAGCAATGTCGCCGCCTGACTGAAGCCGTGCTGGCGGCCTTTCCTCGTGGCACCACGGTGTCGCAAGCGCAAGGAGGCATGTTGCTCTGGATAAAATGCCCGGCAGGCCTGGACAGTATCCGTCTGTTGCAACAGGCCCTGCCGCATTCGCTCAGCTTTGCTCCCGGCCCGGTGTTTTCGGCTGAACCCCGTTTCGAAAACTGTCTGCGCCTCAGTGCCGGACATCCGTGGACCCCGCGTCTGCAACAGGCAATACAAACACTGGGACGGCTGGTGCACGAACAACTGACGGACTTGCTTGTCTCAAGCAAGCAATTCGGACCGAATGCATGAGTTTGCCCCACCGTGGCGTATACGGACCGCGCGCATGCGCCGCGCCTGCCGACAGGTTGTCCAAAGCAATCATTTATCCGGACGGGGAAACACGATAAGCCACTTTCTGCTTATAATCGCGGTTATACTTCGAACGCTGCGCCAGATGAGCGCAAACTCTTATTGATTCAGTTCAAGCAGTGGAAAAAGCAGTCAATGGCCAGACCTGACAAGATTTCCCGATTCTTACCGATTTGCTTTCAGAACGGCACCAAAGTGCGCCGTTTTGCCAAGCATTGCCCCCGTTGCCACGCCATGGTCGGTGCTGATGACATGAACGGCCTTGCCTGCCTGATGGACAACAAGATCTTTGTTTCCGCGCGCGGCCATTGCCCGGCATGCAACAAGCGTTTCTCCATTGCCTGCGTGATTACCGAAGATCGCCATGTCCACCGGATATTGATTCCCGATCTGATGTTCGCCATCTGGCTCAGACTAGCGGTGCGCAATCAGCCGCAGCCGGTGCGTCATCACGAATGGGAATTAAGCGAAGCGGCGCCGGCGGCGAATCGTGGCCTGGTGCTCAGCAGCAGCGAACCCCTGATTTACTCCGAGCAGGTATTAGGCCAATTTGACGGCGTCAAAATTTCCAGCTGGATAGAATATCAGGGCAAACGCTACGACTTTTTGCGCGCTGCCCCACCGGGTGGACTGACCCTCGGCGATGGCGATTTGCTGTTCGATGGCAAACTGATCTACCACCTGAATCCGGCTCAGCAGGCATAATCACCCCAAACGCTCTGTATAGCCGCCACAGCCGCCAGCGCGGCGGTTTCGGTGCGCAGGATGCGCGGCCCCAGTCGTAGCGGCGTCCAGCCGGCATTCAGCGCCAGCTGCTCTTCCTGCGGGCTGTAGCCGCCCTCGGGCCCGGCCATCAGCCATGCCGATGTCGGCGCCTGGGCCAGATCCGCCAGGCGCTGCTCTCCCAGCGGAGACAGCAGCAATCTGATCTGGGTGGCAGGCGCGCTGAGCAGCCATTGCTGCACCGTCAGAATGGGCAATACTTGCGGCACCACCGTCCTGCCGCACTGTTCGCAGGCGGCTTGCACAATTTCCTGCCAGCGCGCGCGCCGCTTGTCGGCTCTTTCCCCTGACAGTTTCACCACCGAACGTTCGGCCGCCAGAGGCTGAAATGCGCTCACACCCATTTCCACTCCCTTCTGCAGGGTAAAATCCATGCGATCGCCACTGGAAATACCCTGCGCCAGTCCAAGCCAGATCGGTGATTCCCGGCTGAGCGCATCGAAGGCAAGTATCTGGCACGCCGCAGAACGCCGGGTCAATGCACTCAGGCAGGCCTGGTATTCCCCCCCCCGACCATTGAACAAGATCAGGCTGTCGCCTTCATTCAGACGCAACACCTGAATATGGCGCACGATGTCATCCGGCAATGGCAGATGCGCTCCGGCCTGCAGAGGCATATCAACAAAAAATCTGGGCATAGACGCTACGACCTCGAGATTTGTATACAATCAGAATGTTCTTAAACCGTCAGACAGGCTCAGTGTTTTTCATGAGTCCGACAGTTGCCCTGATTCAAACAGCCAAATTATAAAGGATTCCGGCATGTCGGCGATTGACCAGGTAAGCAGCCTGCTGCGAGAAGTGGCCAGAACCGAAGTTCTGCCACGATTTTTACGCGTGGGCCACACCAGGAAGCAGGATGGCAGTCTGCTCACCGAAGCGGATCTTGCATGCCAGGACGCGTTGTCGCGTCATTTGCCGGACATCCTGCCCTACCCGGTCCTGGGCGAGGAAATGTCTTCCGAACAGCAACATGGACTATGGCAGGCGCATCAGGATGGATTGTGGGTAGTCGATCCGATCGACGGCACCACCAATTTCATACACGGTTTACCGCACTTTGCCATCTCGATTGCCCTGATGCAGCAGGGAAAAAGCCATCTCGGTCTGATTTACAATCCTATCCGTGACGAAATGTTTGTCGCCAGCCGTGGCCAGGGCGCCTATCTCAACGGTGTCGCGCTGCCGCTCAAACAGCCGGTAGGCCATCTGAGCGAAGCGATTGCCGGCATAGACAGCCGTTATCTGTGCTCGGCCAAACTCGCCACACGGCTCAACAGCGTAGCGCCATTTGGCTACCAGCGCAGCATGGGCTCAAGTACCCTGGACTGGTGCTACCTGGCATCGGGTCGTTACGACATCTATCTGCATGGCGGCCAGCGCCTGTGGGACTACGCCGCTGGCGCAATCATTCTGGAAGAAGCCGGTGGCGCCATCGCCAGCTTGCAACACGACGATTTCTGGTGCGATGCGCCATGGAACCGTTCGGTCATCGCCGCCGCCGACGGCAATCTGTTCGAGCATTGGCTGCACTGGGTGCGCAACAATCAATAGGCCGACTGTCGCGGGCGCAGCAATGCATGCATGCTGGCCAGCGTGTAAACCAGCAGCCCGCCCCAGATGAAGGCAAAGCCGATGGCGCGCGTACTGTCGAAGGCCTCGTGATACAGCAACACCCCCAGCAGTAATTGCAAAGTCGGGCTGATGTACTGAATCAAGCCCATGGTCGCCAGTTTCAGGCGTCGCGCGCCATTGGCAAACAGCAGCAAGGGAACCGAAGTCACCACACCCGCACCGATCAGCAGCAGATTATCAACGCGTCCCATGTGCCCGAAGCGCCCGACGCCATGCCATTCAAACCACAGCAGCAACAGCAGCGCCACCGGCCCGAGCAAAAAGGTTTCCAGCGCCAGGCCTTCGATGGCCGGCAGCGGCGCCCGTTTGCGCAACAGTCCATACAAGCCAAAGGACAAGGCCAATCCGAGCGAGATCCAGGGCAAGGATCCCAGTTGCAGGGTCATCCACGCCACACCCAGCGCCGCCAGACCCACCGCCGCCTGCTGTGCCCGGCCCAGACGTTCGCCCAGCACCAGACGGCCCAGCAGCACGTTCACCAGAGGGTTGATAAAGTAGCCCAGGCTGGACTCCACTACATGACCGCTATTCACGGCCCAGATATACAGCAGCCAGTTCAATGACAAGGTGCAGGACGACAAGGCAAATATCGCCAGTTTGCGTGGTTGCCGCCAGAATGCCCCCAGCCAGCCCCAGTGCGACTTGCAGGTGAGCACCAGCGCCATGAACAAGGCGGACCAGATGATCCGGTGACAGAGAATCTGCAGCGGCGCAATGGCTTCCAGCGGTTTCCAGTACAGGGGAAACAAACCCCAGCACAAATAACATCCCAGTGCGCACAGCACACCTCGTACTTCTTCAGCACTCGCTTTTGCAGATGACGGCATGAATCGGCAATCCGTTGATACCCAGGTGACAGCTTACCTTTATTTGTAAGACACGATAACAATCTCGCAGTCTGCGCTGAGCCACACTATAAATAATTCAAATAAATATTACATTATTATGTTTTTTGACCTTTAACTTGGGGTTTCCTATATCTCAGTACGAATGAGTAGATCGACCGTCAAACATGACGGCGGGGGAGAAGCATCATGTCCATCCGGCATCATGCGCTGGACGAAAAATATACGGCACTCGACGGCCAGGTACTGATGAGCGGGATACAGGCGCTGGTGCGCCTGCCCCTGCTGCAGCAGGATCGCGACCGCGCCTGCGGGCTGAACACGGCTGGCTACGTCACCGGCTATCGAGGTTCGCCACTGGGTAGCGTCGATCAGAGCATGCAAAAAGCGGCCGAACATCTACGCACGCATCAGGTGGTATTTCATCCAGGCATCAACGAAGATCTGGCCGCCACCGCGGTTTGGGGCAGCCAGCAGGTCAATCTGTTTCCTGAAGCCAAATTTGATGGTGTCTACGCCATGTGGTATGGCAAAGGGCCTGGCATAGACCGATCGGGAGATGTACTAAAACATGGCAATGCCGCGGGCAGCAGCCGTCATGGCGGCGTGCTGATCGTTGCCGGTGACGACCACGCCGCCAAATCCTCCACTTTCCCGCATCAATCCGACCATGCTTTGGTCGCCGCCATGATTCCGGTCCTCAGCCCGTCCGGTGTCCAGGAAGTACTCGACTTCGGTTTGCATGGCTGGGCCATGAGCCGTTATAGCGGCTGTTGGGTCGCCATCAAGGCGATCAGCGACACCATAGAGAGTTCTGCCGTAGTGGATGTTTCGCCGCAACGTATCCACATTCGCTTGCCGCCAGATTTTGAAATGCCCGAGGCCGGTTTGAACATACGCTGGCCGGATCCGCCGCTGGAACAGGAAAAACGCCTGCTGCACCAACGACTGTACGCTGCGCTGGCCTATGCCCGGGCCAATGATCTCAACCGGATCGTCCTGAACGCGCCGGCCGCCAGACTGGGCATCATCACCACCGGAAAGTCCTATCTGGATGTAATGCAGGCGCTGGATGATCTGGGGATAGACAACAGCCTGGCCGGGGATATCGGATTACGCATTTTCAAGGTGGGCATGGTCTGGCCCCTGGAACCCGAAGGCGTGCGTCGTTTTGCCCAGGGTCTGGAAGAAATCCTGGTGGTGGAAGAAAAACGGCAAATCATCGAATACCAGCTCAAAGAGCAGTTGTATAACTGGCGCGAAGACGTTCGCCCCCGGGTGGTCGGCAAATTTGCCGAAAAGGGGGAGTGGGCGCTGCCGCATGGCGATTGGCTGCTGCCGGCCGCCGGAGAACTGACTCCGGCGCTGATTGCGCGCGCCATCGCCGATCGTCTGGCCACCGCCTTCGACAGCCCGGAAATCCGCGACCGGCTGAAATTCTATCGCGACAAGGAAGCCCAACTGGTACAAAAGCGCGATCGTTTGCTGCGCGTGCCGCATTACTGCTCCGGTTGTCCACACAACCTGTCAACCCGAGTGCCACAGGGCAGTCGCGCCCTGGCCGGCATAGGCTGCCACTATATGGCATTGTGGATAGAACCGCATACCCAAACCTTCTCGCAGATGGGCGGTGAAGGCGTTGCCTGGATAGGACAGGCGCCCTTCAGCAATACTCCCCATGTTTTCGCCAATCTGGGGGATGGCACGTATTTTCACTCCGGACTGCTGGCGATACGCGCCGCCATCGCGGCCAAGGTCAACATCACCTACAAGATTCTTTACAACGATGCGGTGGCCATGACCGGAGGCCAGGCGGTGGATGGCCAGCTCGATGTGGCGCGCATGACCCGGCAGTTGCACGCCGAAGGGGTGAGTAAAATCTTTATCACCAGCGACAATCCGCAAAAGTATGCGGATCGCGCGCAGTTGGCTCCCGGGGTTGCCGTGTTTGATCGGCGCGAACTGCAAAGTGTGCAGATACAGCTGCGCGCGTTGCCCGGCACCACGGTGCTGATACACGAGCAAACCTGCGCGGCGGAAAAG
>Ga0255350_1000751_pt1 | contig 11725 bp, 14 predicted proteins | sample HBST25r1metaG_FD_186028 | JGI IMG/M metagenome (GOLD analysis project Ga0255350, IMG submission 186028) | Peat soil microbial communities from Stordalen Mire, Sweden - H.B.S.T-25.r1 | ecosystem: Environmental > Terrestrial > Soil > Wetlands > Peat | place: Sweden: Norrbotten County, Stordalen...
GTCCAAACGGAGCCAACCCTGGCGGCCACCACCCTCGTCTCCGTTTCCGGCCTCTCCTCCAACACCACCACTACCCCGCCGGCAGATTCCCAGCTAGCTCCTCCCGGATCGCTGACCCGTCCCTCCCTCTCCCCATCGGCCGGGGTCCTAGCCTCAATAGGTCGCACCTTCCTCGGCCTCAACCACCCAAAAACCCATCAACGAATGCCCCTTTTTCACCACAGCCTCCAACGCCAACCTCATCGGCCTTTTCAAGCGTATCCAGCCAAGTGTCCCGCCCATCGGGGAACCTCCGTCGACAAGATCGTCTCCACCGCTTCCGGCGCGGGAAACTCCTCAGCCCGAGTTGCCCCAGCCAACCGGACTGCCCTGGCCGCTTTTCTCAAGGCCGCCGATTGACAGTGTCCCTGGGAAATCAACCTGGACCGCTCCGCAACCGGCCCAGCCACCCCCGCACTGGCTGTCGCCGAAAACGGCTACGCCCTCCAGATGTTCGGCTCATCGGTTCTCGGCATCCAGGTAGGCAATGAATGCCACCTCCGCGGCGATCCAGTAAATCACTAAGCAGGCAGCCCGTCGCTGTTTTAATTCCCCACCCTGTGAGCCCCTTACTGAAGCGTTATCCTCGCCATCGCTCCAGGCGTTCATGTCACTAGCCCGGCCGACGCCAGCACCGAGTCCACAGGGACGGTCGCCCCCGGCCAAGCAGTACCGAATAGCGAAATCACGCTCCTCAGCCAGCACGACGAGCGTGCCAATGAACAGTCTGCCAACTCCATCGCAGCGCATCTGATCACGCCCCCTACTCTCGTCAGCGATCTGACCACTCTCTACACCGGCGCCAGGAACATTGGCGTCCCGCATCCCATGGCGAACTGCAACTCCCTCCACAACAGTGGCGCCAGCGTGTCGAACAACGGCACCTTCTCCCCTTCGGCCGCCTTCACTCTCGCCTTCTCCGGAACACACCTCACCTGCTATGGGCCCGCGCTGAGGGATGTTATGATTCAGGACGTTCAGGAAAAACTTCCCCGGAATGGAAGCAGCACGATGGACATTCCGAACGCCTTCATCGGCAAAACGCAACAGCCTGCACCAGCGGAAATAGCAGCGGCCCTAGGATCGGCTGCACCCATTTGGAGTGATCTCGTTGCTTGGTTCGCGACGGAACTCGGCGTACCTGATCAGGACTGGAAGTCCACCTCGCAAAAGTACGGCTGGACCCTCGTTCTCTCCCTCAAGAAGAGGCGGATCGTTTACCTGGCCCCATGTGCCGGTTGCTTTCGAGCCGCGTTCATCTTGGGAGATAGAGCTGTGGTTGCGGCCCGTAATGCCGGTCTCCCCAAGCCTGTTCTCAAGCTTCTGGATGAAGCGCCGCACTTCGCTGAAGGCACTGGCCTGCGCCTGATGGTAAGAACCGCAAAGGACGTTCCGCCAGTCAAAAAATTCGCTCAGATCAAACTGGCGAACTGACGCTCAGCCGGCCAAGCGCAAGCAACCGCTCGTCGCCGCCGGGCAAGGGAATCGGACTCTGCCAGGAAAACCCACGTCCCGCCCTGAGCTGCAACCGGTCAAGGTCTCTTTGCGTCGTCATCAGAGCCAGCCAGCCGCCAGACGCAACCAACCGCGCAGCTGTCTCCACCGCCTCATCCATCCTGTCGACCGCGCGCAATGTAATACATTCGTATTGCATTTTCAGCAACTCGGCACGACCCGCATGCACGTTAGCCGAGACACTAAGCACCCTCACCACTTCCTGGAGAAATGCAGCCTTCTTGCCTTGGGCCTCCGCAAGTGTCACCTCAATCTCCGGTCGGCATAGCGCGATCGGAATCCCGGGAAACCCTCCCCCCGAGCCAAAATCCAGCAGATTTGCGATCCCTTCTGGAAGTGCCCGCGCACAGGCAATCGACTCCACAAAGTGCCGCGCAAGAATCCCATCTTCATCCCGCACCGCTGTCAGATTGATCCGTGCATTCCAGCGGACGAGCAGCGAAAGATATTCCTCGAATCGGCCTGTCTGCTCCGCGTCCAGTGGATCCACTCTTGCCGCGACAAGCAGCGCATTCAGCCGCATGCCTGCTGAGCCCTCTTCTTCACTCATAACCAGACACCGACTGCTCAATCTGCGGCGTCTTCCACTCACTGGCCGCCTTCACAAAGCTCGCAAACAGTGCACGCGACACCGCACTTTGCGCGTACGTTCGTTCCGGATGCCATTGCACGGCGACGACAAAGTGCTCCGCCGACTCCAGCTCTACTGCTTCAATCACGCCGTCGTCAGCAGACACCGCACTCACCAGCAGCTTGTCACCGGGAACCCGTACCGCCTGGTGATGGCTTGAATTCACCTGGATCTCGAGCGGCTCTCCTTCGGGAACCAGCCGGCTCAGCCGCGATCCCTTCGCAATCTTCACCGGATGCGCCTCCACCACATCGCGCCCCGGCCGATGATTCACCGCAGTTTTCTCACTCTGCTTCAGTTCCGTCTCAATGTCCTGAATCAGCGACCCATTCCGCCACACATTCAGCGTCTGTGTCCCATGGCAGATGCCCAAAATCGGCTTCTTCAGATTGAAGGCATCCTGCAGCATCAACTCGTCTACTGCCGTGCGTGCAGCGTCGGCCGGGCCGCATTCCGGTATCCGCGCCTCTCCATATCTCTCCGGGTCCACATCAAAACTGCTACCCGGCAGCAGAATCCCGTCGACGCCCGCCAGTATCCGCGCCACGCGATCCTGCGCCTCATTCAGACGCACCACAATACCCCTGGCACCTGCGGCTTCAAGCGCGGCCAGGTACTGCGTCAGAGAACGCTCGTTGTAGTCCGTTTCGCTTAAAGTGGGTTCCGGGATAGCGATGGTTACAGGCATCTCAGCACCAGTGTACGAGCTTCAGCGCAACTCCACGTAGGACGCGCCGCTCCTCAATCGCTCGCAGAGAGCGCGTCTTCTTCCACTTGCTCCTTGGCCATTTCGCGCGCCGGTTGCAGCAACTCTCCGATCGAAGCTCGCAGCCGCGCGCTCAATTCCTCTGTCTGTCGCGGTGTCATCCCCTTCGTCTCAATCGGCTCGCCCACACTCAACGCAAGCTCGCCCGGGTAGAAGTGCCGCGCGTGAATCGGCAGCAAATCGTACACACCCGTCAACGCAATCGGAACCAGCGGCACCTGCGCGCGAATCGCCAGGTAAGCTGCCCCGGAAAGGAACGGCTTCAGCTGACCTGTCTCTGTGCGCCCTCCTTCGGGAAACACGAACAACGACGTTCCACCGCGCAGAGCCTTCACCCCCACCCCCAGGCTCGACATCGATGCATGCGGATTCGCAGTGTCGATGGGAATCTGTCCTGACCGATCCAGGTACCACCCGATAAAAGCGATCGGCCACAACTCTTTCTTCGCCAGAATCCGGAACTGGAAGGGAAGCGCGGCAAAAATAACCGGAGTGTCCATATACGAAGTATGGTTCGATGCGTAAACAGCCACCGGATACTTCTTGAGGTTTTCCGCTCCGCGCACAACCAGCGGGCAACGAGTGCCCCACACAACCGCCCGCGCCCAGAACCGCGCCACACGATGCTGCAACCGGCCACCTTTATCGGCAAACGAGGCAAGCAGCGAGATCGACCCGCAAATCACCGTGATCAGCGTGAGGACTGGTATTTGTATGACGTTTGTCTTCCATCGGTAAATCAATGGCACCGGGTTCGGGCGCGAGCTCATGCACGTTCCCCTTCCGCGCTCAGCAAGATTGATCGCGCTTCGCCCACCAGGTACACCGACCCTGAAACCACAATCAACTCCCCAGCACTGCCACGCGCACCCTCCGCTGCAAGCTCCAGCGCCTGCCTCGCTGAATCCGCCACAACCGCCGACGTCCCCGTCGTCCCCGCAGCCGCCAGCAGATCTTCCATCGTGGCCGCGCGCGCTGCGTGAATCGGCGCAAGAATCACTCTGTCGAACAGCGGAAACAGAATCTGCGCCATCTCGGTCACCGGCTTGTCGCGCAGGCAACTGAAGATTAGAGTCTTCGTCCGCGTGCCTTCCAAGGTGCTGCGCAGTCCCGCCCGCAGCGCCCACGCGCCGGCAGGATTGTGCGCCACGTCCAGAATCCATTGGGCGCCGCCACGCTCCAAGCACTCCAGCCGTCCAGGCCAATACGTCTGCCTGATCCCCTCGGCAATCGAAGCCGTCGTCACGCTGAGCCCATGCCTTGTTCCCAACTCCACCGCCGTGGCAATCGCCAGCGCCAGGTTCCTGTGCTGGTGCTCGCCCGTCAATGGGGAATTCACTTCAATCTCCGACCCGAGCACCCCAATCGAATAAGCGCCCGTTACGCCGGGGCCGGGCAAATACGCCGCGGCGTTCACTCCGCGGACTCCCAACTCCATCGCCGCCTCGCCCAGCACCTGGTTTGCCTCGGGGTGCTGCGGCAGCGTCACCATCGTTCCGCCCTGCCGCAGTATTCCAGCCTTCTCCCGCGCAATTGCAGAAATAGTCGACCCAAGCCAATCCATGTGGTCGAGAGAAATGTCGGTAATCACAGAGAGCAGCGGATCCACAACATTGGTCGCATCCAGCCGCCCGCCCATCCCCACTTCCAGCACCGCCGCCTCGGCCTTCACCTCGGCAAAATACACCAGCGCCTGCGCCGTCAGAATCTCAAAGTAGCTGGGCATCTGCGGCAACTCCCCGCTCATCACCAGGCGCTCTGCTGTGTCGTGCACGCGAAAATAAATCCGCGCAAAATCGTCGTCTTCAATCTCCGAGCGGCCTATGCGGATGCGCTCGTTGGCCCGCGCCAGGTGCGGCGACGTATAAAGCCCCGCGCGCAATCCAGACGCAGTCAGAATCGAGGCCAGCGTCGCCGCCGTCGACCCCTTGCCGTTTGTCCCGGCAATCAGCACCGATCGAAACTCGCGCTGCGGATTGCCCAGCGCGCCCAGCAGCGTCCGGATCTCGTCCAGCGAGAACTTCCGGCGCTTCTGCCCGGCTCCCGTGTGGAGCTCCGGCGCCATGGCATTCAGTTGATCGATGGCGATGGTGTAGGACATGAACAATCAAGTATAAAAGGCCGGCATGGCCGACGCTCGCGAGCGCCCTCTCACCCAGGCGGTTCGCTCCTTTCAATCCGCACACCCGTACCCTCAATTCGCCGACGGGCGCTCCACTCCATCCACAATCAATGCGTCCACTGGTCCGTGTGTCGCCTCCAGCTTCAAACCCAGCTGCTGCTCAATCGCGGTGAAAAAAGGCGGCGCCTGCGCCTCAGCTGACGCTGCGCGTATTTCTCCACCAAACTGCGTCTCATCCGCAGCCCAGCTCAAATCAAAATCGTAGTGCCCTGTCAGCCCGGTCTTGTCTACCGCTGGCCGGTCCAGAACCGCCCGCTGCAGCAGCGAGGTGAACTCCGCCATCGTCGCATTCCGTGCAGGCAACAAAAGGTGGTCAGGGTACACAGTGCTGATCAGCGCCGGCGGATCCCCTGGAGCCGCCGCCGTCGGCTTCAGCTTCGACCCGCCCTTCGCCTCCTCGAGCTCATAAATGGAATACTCCCTCGCCTCGCGATGAAACGTAAGTTTGAAACGGTCCGCCAACAGCCCGCGCAGCATGGCCATCTGCTCTTCCCGCGCAGGCCTCACCGCCCCTGGCGTCAGCGCCGTAATGTCGTAAGGGTCTGTCTCGATCCAGGCCGGCCCACCCGACACGGTCTTTGGGTTCAGGTCGTAGGCCGCCGCAATCAGCAGCTTCAGCGTGTAGTGCTTTGCTACAAACCGGTTGGTGCCCTGCATGATAATGAAGCGGCTCGCCTTTGCATCGGTCTCAACCGGCTTGATCGTCGCAACATCAAATGCCAGACCTGGCCCCTGAACCACATTTGGAGCCTGCCCCACCCACAACGATGCGTGCGCCCCACAGCTACCGATCGCCAGCACAACCGCCGCAATCTGCTTCACCATCCGATGAGCCCTCCCAAATGAACTTCCGGTGAGCCCATCTTCGCACAGCTTCGATTTCGCCTGGCGCTCTAATTCCGCAAAAGCAGCTGCAGAGCCCGCCGCGCATCCTCGAGGCATTCCCGCGCCTCGTCCTCTGACAGCAACCCCTGGTGAACTGCCTTCTTCCCTACATCATTCACCTTGTTGGCCAGAGCCGGAAAATCTCCATCGATCCCCGTCAGCAGAAGGTTATTGTTCACCTCGTGCAACAGGTTGCCCAGCGTCGCTGTATTGCGGTAACGCGTCCGCACCTGCCGGGCCAAACCAGCCGGCAGCTTTTGTTTGATTGCTTCCTCAAGCACTGACCGGCACATCACGGCGCATGCTGTAAACAGCCCATAAAAGTAGCAGCGCGTCGCCTCATCCAGGTACCGGTCCGCGTCCTCTGAGCTGGCTGCCGCCACAACGCACTCGCGCAATTGCGTCGCGCGCAGCACTGCCGGTTCCACCAACTCCAGTAACTCCAGCGCAATCGCCGCCCGAAGCAGATCGTTTTGTTGGCCGTCGAGCGCCCGTTGAATCTCCTGCCACGCCGGAGTCCCTGCGCCGCTGCCCTCCTGCTGCAATCGCGTCAGTGAAGTCAGCCGCTGTCGCGCGTGCTGCACAAACCCCTGACGCATCTCCTGCGCCAGCATCCGCCACCCTGCCACAAACGCCACCGGATCGTCTTGGTACCGGCACCACAATTCGTCGTACACAATCCCCGGCAACACGTCACGAAGCTGTACAAATCGTCCTGTAACCGCGAGCTCTGAGATTGCTTCGCAGAACTCCCGGCCCGGTGCGCCCTCCGCCGACATCTGCATCAACTCGTCTTCGAGCCGCCCAACATCGATCCCCACTGCCCCAGCCCTCTCTCCAACCCCTCAGCAAAGTCCCATCGCAAATTCTAGGTCCAACCCACCGCGCACCTCGCAATTCACCATCACGCTTCTTCCTTTGTGGTACAGGAATGGGAACCTTCTCCAACCGTCATCCTCATCGGGAATCGTTGCCCGAGCCTAACCGTCTCTCATCCCTCACAAAACCTTTCCCAAACCTTCGCTACCTGTGGAGGACACGCTCTTTCCAACCCCTTCTTCCATGCGGTCAAGACCATGCTTTTCACACAGACTCTCTGCTTTTCACAGCCCTTTTCAACTCACCTGTGGGAGACGTGGGAAACACAGGACGCCTTACCCCCACTTCCACCTCTTTATCCAAAACTCCAGATACCCACAGCTGCGATTTGGAAAACTGCGCACCTCTCCAACCCCTCCCCAGACAACCACATCGGAAGCTTTCCCACTTTTCCTCGCCGAACGGTTAGTACTACTATCTTTTCTTTTATTAATCCTTCCGTTTTCCTCTACCCGTCGCGCCTCCTTTCACCTCCCCAACCAATCTCCCCCTTCCACTCGCCTCATCACCGCGCCCAGCATCAAAATCGGCTCAATGCCGTAATCAATCCTCACTTTCCAGAGAAGCGGCCCGGTTTTCCACGCACGCTCAAACGAAAGGGTGAATACAATCAAGAGGTAGAAATCGCGGCCGATTTCGCTGGGGAACAATCGGTTTTAAGGTGTGACCAGAGCAGACCACCGCATCTGGACCGGAGCGTCACGTATGCCGATCGTTGAATCCGATATCGAGAAAAAGGTCGCGCAGGGGGCAGCGATGGAGATTACGGTAAGCCGCCAGGATCTGGTCAGGGAACTCACGGCGACGCAGAGCGTGGTCGAGCGCAAAACCACCATTCCGATTCTGTCGAACTTTCTCCTTGAAGCGGAAGATGACCGCTTGAACATCACGGCGACCGACCTCGACCAGGCTATTCGCACCAGTGCAGCCGTCAAGGTAAAAAAGCCCGGCTCCTGCACCATCCCCGCACGCAAGCTCTACGACTACATCAAACTGCTGCCCGACGGTGAAATCTCCATCAAGCTTCTTGAGAACCACTGGGTCCAGATCCGCAGCGGACGCTCCAACACCAAGATCGTCGGCATGGCTCGCGCCAACTATCCTCAGGTTCCCGAGTTTCCCGCCCTCCCAGCCACCAGCATTCCGCTCATCGCGCTCAAGACCCTCATCGCGCGCACCATCTTCGCCATCTCCAACGAGGAGTCCCGCTACACGTTGAACGGCGCCCTGCTCGTCATCAAGGCTGAGTCGCTCGCCATGGTTGCCACGGACGGACACCGCCTCTCCTTCGTTGAAAAGCCCAACGAAAACCTCGAAGGCATCAGTGGCGAAAAGCGCGTGCTCATTCCGCGCAAGGCGCTCCAGGAGCTGCAGCAGTTGCTAGGCAACACTGAAGCTGACAAGGTTGACTTTGCCGATGACGAGCACACGCTCTTCTTCCGCATCGGCCATCGCACGCTCAGCACGCGCAAGCTCTCCGGCCAGTTCCCCAACTTTGAGGCTGTCATGCCGCGCGACAACACCAAGTTCGCCGTTGTCCGCTCCAGCGAGCTCTCAGCGGCCATTCAGCGTGTTGCCCAGTTTGCCGACGAGCGCTCAGGAGCCATCCGCCTGCGCCTTGAAGGCAACGAGCTCAAAATCAGCGCCAACTCCACTGAATCCGGCGAGAGCGAAGACACCATCGATACGCCCTACTCGAGCGATCCCATCATGGTTGGCTTCAACTCCGTTTACATCCTTGACTTCCTCAAGGCCCTCAGCAATGAGGGCGAGGTGCGCCTGGAGTTCAAGGACTCCCAATCGGCCGGCCAGATGCGCCCCGAAGATCCCGACGCGGAGTACAAGTACCGCTACGTGTTGATGCCCATGCGCATCTGATCCGCGCACCGCGCGCCGTGTACCCAAATTAAAAAGCCCCGGTCAACTGACCGGGGCTTTTGCTTTCCTCTTGTGCAACTTACTTCTTCATAAAATCCAGTGCCCTGATCAAGTAGTTCTGCAGATCACGCCTGTGCACCACCGCGTCCAGAAAACCCTTTTCCAGCAGAAACTCCGAGCGTTGAAATCCCTCGGGCAGCTTCTGCCGTATGGTCTGCTCGATCACCCGCGGGCCGGCAAAGCCGATCAGTGCTCCCGGTTCTGCAATATTCAGGTCGCCCAGCATCGCAAAGCTCGCCGTCACTCCGCCTGTCGTTGGATCAGTGAGGACGCAGATGTAAGGTACCCGGGCTTCGTCCAATTGCGCCAGCGCGGTTGAAATCTTGGCCATCTGCATCAGGCTCACCACGCCTTCCATCATGCGCGCTCCGCCTGAGGCCGCTACCACGATCAAAGGCTTGCGCCCCAACCGCGCGCGGTCCACGGCGCGTGCGATCGTCTCGCCCACCACGGCGCCCATCGATCCGCCGATAAATGCGTACTCCATCGCGCTTAGGACCACTGAGTGGGGGCCCATCTGCCCCACAGCGTTCACAATCGCGTCGTCCAGCCCTGTTGCCTCCTGCGCATTGCGCAGTCGCACCTTGTAGGGCTTCACATCGGTAAAGTTCAAGGGGTCGTTGGACCGCAGCCCCATGTCCACAAGCTCGTATCCGGGCTCCAGAAGCAGCTCAATCCGTTGCCGTGCGCCAAGTTTGAAGTGGTGTTGGCACTTGGGACACACATTCAGGTTGGCTTCAAGCTCCGCCTTCCAGATCACCGCGCGGCAGCCCAGGCACTTGATCCAAAGCCCTTCGGTGCGCACGTTCTTCTCGCCTGCATCCCCACCGTTCTCGGGGACAGGCACTGACTCGTATTCGCCGTTCTCGCGCTTGAACCAGGACATACCGAACCCAATTGTAAACGGATTGCACCCAAATTGCGCCTTGCGTCTGCATTGACGGAGGGAGCAGGGGCCTTCAGCCCCTGAAGAACCTCCTCTCAGAAGGCGTGGCTTTAGCCACGGGCCCTTCCTCTGACATGCTGACTTCCTAAACTTGGCCCAAGGCTCACGCCTCCCTCACCCGCGCAGATACGCGTCGTCCCCGTCAATCCAATCCTGACGTGGAGGATTAAAGATGTCCAGCGCCACTGAGTCTTCCAGCGTATTCACTGCGTGGGGCACATGCGGCGGTATACACAAAACTTCGCCGGCCCCCACCATCACGGACTTCCCCTCCAGCAGAAACTCCAGCTTTCCTTCCACTACATGGCTGATCTGTTCGTGCATGTGGCTGTGCAGCGGCACATGAGCGCCCTTTTTCAGCTCCAGTCGCGCGAGCATTGTGTTGGTGCCCACCACGTACTGCCGCGTCGTCAGCGGATTCATCTGTTCAGGCTCAATCTCTTTCCAGCGATGCAGTCTGATTGCCTCCAAGGTCTGTCTCCTTTTCTCCGTACACTTCTGCTTGCGCTCGCCGATATCAATACTCAATGCCGCGCTGCGCCAGAATCCCCTTCGTGTAAGCGTGCTTCACTTCCCGCATCTCGGTCACGGTATCGGCCAGCTCTACCAAAAGTGGATGCGCATTGCGACCCGTCAGGATCACATGCACCATCTCCGGCCGTCCGCGCAGCGCCTCCGCCACAACCTCAGGGTCCAGCATCTTGTAATTGATCGCGTAGTTAATCTCGTCCAGCACCACCATGTCCCACTCGCCGGAGTAGATCGCCTCGCGCGCCTCGGCCCATGCGGCCTCCACCATCCGCACGTCCTCCTGGTCGGTCTCAGCCCCGCCCACCTTCACAAAACCGCGCCCCATCTGCTTCAAAACAAAATTCTCTCCGAACGCCGCCGCCGCATCCAGCTCCCCGTAGTGCCAGGACCCTTTCAGAAACTGCAGCATCAGAACCCGCATCCCGTTGCCCACCGCGCGCATCGCCGTTCCCAGCGCGGCTGTCGTCTTCCCCTTCCCGGGTCCAGTGTTGATCAAAAGCAATCCCCGCCGTGATTCGCTCATCGTCCCTTTCCACTTATATTTCGCAGTCCGCTCTCGCCGGACCTGTCCACTGACCACTGTTCACTGTTCACTGTCCACTGCTTCTCAATGCCCCGCGTGGTACGGGTGGCCCGTCAGAATTGTATATGCACGGTAGATCTGTTCCGCCATCACCAGGCGCGCCAGCGCGTGGGCCAGGGTCATCTCGCCCAGGCTCAACTGCAAATGTGCCTGCTTCCGCGCCCCTTCCGTCCAGCCGCTGGCCGGGCCGATGGCGAAAACCAAGTGCTGGCTCCCCTCATCGCGTCTGGCCCCCAGCCACCCCGCAAAGGCCTCTGACGTCATCTTTCGCCCGCGGCTGTCCAGCATCACCACTTTTGCCTGCGTCCGCCCCTGTTGCCGGCCCAGCCACTCAAGCAGCGCCTCTTCCGTCTTGAAGACCTCTGACCGGCACTGGGCCCAGGCCGAGCAGCGTTCCAGGTAGCCCTGGACCAACGGCTCCAGCCCGTCTTTTTGTGTGCTCCGGCTTCCGATCGCCGCCAGCGTAATCTGCATGCCAAGGAGCATATCCCAACCCGCACAACCTGAGGAATTTGCGCGGCCCTTCAAACAACCCGAATCCGGCCCTCCGCGGCCCGGTTTCTGCCCTCAAAAACACCGAAAAACCCCTCCAGGAAATCTCCCGAAAGCGGAAGCCGCTGCCCGTATTTGGGATATTTTCAGAATTTTCTACAGATATTCATATCTCGCCGCTCCACGGAGCCCGGAATTCATCCTCCTAAGTACTTTGGTTTCAACCGCCGGAAGAATTTTCTTTCACCCCCAAAGAATGGCATCACTCGTGCCTTTAACACTTGCGTAACCATGCACGCTATCGGAATTCCACCCCGCGATCCACAGGTCGCGCGGGG
>Ga0255350_1000752_pt1 | contig 11713 bp, 12 predicted proteins | sample HBST25r1metaG_FD_186028 | JGI IMG/M metagenome (GOLD analysis project Ga0255350, IMG submission 186028) | Peat soil microbial communities from Stordalen Mire, Sweden - H.B.S.T-25.r1 | ecosystem: Environmental > Terrestrial > Soil > Wetlands > Peat | place: Sweden: Norrbotten County, Stordalen...
TTGAATTGGGGCAGTGTAGTTGCTAACAACTACGCCTTGGCCCAGGCCCACGCCTGCGGGGGTAGCAACTGCAAGGGGAGGGGAATCTCCCAGGGCTTGTAACGGAGCGCAGCGAGAGTGGAAAGCCTCTTGGTCTGCACAAACGCAGCGCAGCGCAGTGCGGAAGACTGGGGAAACCCCTTGCGGGCGCGGGGGGCGGCGCTCCCTAGGAAGGGTTTTTGCTGTTGCTGTTCGGCAAGGGTAGGCGTTGCGGACAGGACACAGATCCGCTAGAGGGGGTAGCGGTAGACGTGCCGTTTACTACTGCGGCGCGGCTAAAGCGTGGGGTGGGAACCCCCATAAAAACGGAATATGGACGCGATTAACTGCAACCTGCTGAGACTTGCAGGGCGGCCTAAACCCAAAGCAGGAAATCCATGTCCGCTAAAATGCAAGTAAGCTACACTGTGGAACAGGAGGAGAAGAATGGACGCTGTACAGATCGAGCACAAGTTCGGAGATATTTGGGGAGCCACAGGACGTGGTCATGAAGCAGATGCAGATACAGTCAGGATCGGTGAACCAAAGTCTCTCGCAAAGGCATTGGAGAAAGCCTGCAAGGTGCTGACGAAGCGACTTGAAGGATTGCCAAGTGACGACCCGATGCATCTGTGGATTGAAGATGCGATAACGACGGCGAAGGCTAGAGCAGAAGTGTTGAAAACCGAGGAGCTTCAAGACAGTAAAGAAGCGATGAAGACCGGGAAGTTTCTAAATCATGCTTTTCCGCTGTGGGAAGCCTACGCAGTATCACTCCATCTCATCCACATGTACTTGAAGTCCAAAGGACTCTGAAAAACAGTTAGTCAGAGTCTCTGGATTCTGGATTTACGAATAATCGCAGTACCATTTGGTGGCGGCGACATCTGTTTCTACGAGCTTCAAAAAGGCGGCTCCGAAGAGCCGCCTCAGAATGCGCGGGCGCTACTTGCGCTTTCTCGTGGACTTGGCCGCGGTGCCGGCGCCGTCTTCTTCCAGTTTCGTGTAGTTGATCTTGCGGATGTAGTCGGCCTTAATCGAGAAAGTCTTGTGTTCCACGCCGTCTGCCGTGTAGGTCTCAGGCTTGATCTTGCCCTCAACGATGACCGGCGTTCCGGCCTTGAGATGGGCAGCGATCTTCACCAACGGCCCCCAAACCTGAATCTGGAACCAATCGGTGTTCTTGTGCTCGGCTCCGTCCTTGTCTTTCCATTCCTCGTTGACTGCAATCGAGAAATTGACCACATCACCGTTCGGGGTGGTTTTCTTTTCGGCGTTTTTGCCGAGGTTGCCTTCGAGGCGGACGTTGTTTTTGTAGCTGGACATGATGTTTCTCCTTTTGAATTTGGTCGCGAGTGAATCGGGACATACTGCCGGAACGGACATGGGGCGCAGTGAACTCCCAAGTGCCAAGCAAAGTCTTTTGCGGAGAGGGACCACAGCTTGCCTGGGGAGAGGAATCCGCCAAGCGCAGCGGAAGAGTTTGCGCCGTGCCGCAGGGCGAGAGCGTTCTTGACGCCTCCATGATGGCCGAGTTGATTGTGACCAAAAAGGAGATCGTGCCTCAGCTCCAAAAAGTCCGCCGCAACCGCGCGCACCGGGCCGATAAGCCCCGTCGTGGTGGTCAACCGTTGCAGTAGGTGGAAAGACTTGGAAGCGAGCACTTCCGGCTTGGTTCATTGTTTGGGGGCGTTCGTTGTGTGGGTATTCGCTGCCTCAATCGGAACGCCTGTTGAAGGGAAGATCGGGACATACACGGCAGAGTGGACACTGGAGAATCAAGGCCATGCGCATGATCGGAAGAAACCGGAAAGGTGCCAGCGGAGCGGTCGCGCTGGCCTCGATAGGGCATTGGTGGCAGCAGAGGGCGGATCTCGGCTGCCGAGCTGCGACGCAGCTCCACGAGGGGGCTGTAGGCCCGATGGCCGGGGCGTTGCGGGGGATCCCCGCAGAGTGGGGAAGAGAGAGACAACGGCTCTATCGTTGGCTCGACGGGGGGAGAGACTTCTCCCCGCCCTGGTCATTTGCAGTTGCTTTTAAGGGAAAACGAAAGACAGAAACTAGATCGGTGGAGTGCCACTTCGTGGCGTTTTGAAAGGTGAGTTTTGAAAACAGGCATGGGGAAATCTATCGGTCCGATGTATGGTAAAGAAATCGGTGATAGGAAACCATCAAGAGCACTTCGCGGAACGCTTATAGGTCATCCTAGAGCCTAGTTATTTGCTTTTTATACGGGGAAATCTATCAATCCGATGTATGTTAAGAAACCGGGGACAGAGTTTAATCCATCCCCGGCTGCTCATCGGCTTAGATGAGTCTCCAACCGGCTATTCCTTGGCGAGATGCTCTCCAGCATGGCTCACCTCCGCTTTACCGGCTAAATAAATGATGCAACAAAAACCCTGGTCCGTGTCAACGATAAGAATAGGGAAACAGATTGCGTCTGGCTTTGCGAATAATGCGATTACGAAAAAACGGCTTCATGATCCTCAACAGGAACACAAGGGCGAGAACGGCTCCCGATACGATGATTCCTGCGAACATCACAAACCCAAAAACGAGATTCTGTGCCTGGTTCTGTACGTGGTGCATGTGTCCTCCGATCGGTAGTATTTCTGGCCTTCAGTTCTCAGTGTTGAGCGCCAAGGCAGTTGCCGTCAAGTCGGCTACTTGTTGCTTAAGCGTTTTTAACTTGGTTTTGGAAGAGACGCGGTGCCTCCGGTGAGTGAGCGATAATCACAACGGTAGTGGTGCTGAGAAAGGAACAGGCAATGCAAGTGAAAGGGAATCTCGGAAAACGGTGCCGGGTGATGGGTCCGGCAATGATCGCGGCGCTTCTATGCGTTGTGAGTAACGGAGTGGGTTTGGCTCAAGACAGCGCCGTGCCGGCGACGGCGACGGCGAATGCCGGCGCGGCGGCGGGCGAAGTCAAGCCGGATCACTCGTTCTGGCTGTACGATGGGGAGCAGAAAATCAGGTTGCTTGAAACCCGCGCAACAATTGAGGCGTCGGGTAGCATTCTCGCTGCCTACGGCGCGTCCGTTCATGCGTATGCGGTTCTGGCCGATGGCGGGCCGTCGTCGCCAACTAGGAGCACTAACAGGATGCCGAGTTTTGGCGAAGTGATGGTGCCGGATTCGAGACGGGTTGGCGAAGTCGTCCAGCTTGTAAAGCTGGAAGTTGAAAAGGGCCATCGGAAAGTGCAAGTTGCGAAGTCGGGCGCTTTCAGCGGAGCGCAGAACGGGATACCGGAAGCTGCGCGTATTCCGGTCGTTTTCGATGCGGGCCGCGCTGTGACCTATGCGGGGCGCACATTCATGATTTACAGGTTCAAACCCGCGTCTGCTCTTGCGCCTGGGGAATACGCAGTGGTGATGGGGGGCCATTACCTTGATTTCGGAATCGACTAGGCCGCGCTGTGTGGCCTGGTTGTGGCCAGCATAGCCGGGAATAACTATGCGAGATCCGGACGCAAGAACACGGCCATAGACACGAATGTCTGTGTCGGCCGAAAATGAACTGAATGCGAGAATGCCGCGCCGCTCTTCTTTGCGGCGCGGTTGTTTTTGCGGTGGGGTGCCGGGGCCGGATTCTCACAGCTTGCGTTGATATTCCTGTAGCATAATGCAATCTTCGAATTGGTAGTCGAACAACGGTCGCACCCTCCAGCCTGTATGTTTTCCAAGGATGAGGCGGGCGCTGAATGTCCGTTCTCCGTCTTTAGACTGAAAACCTTCGATCACATCAGTCTGGCCGGATTGGAGAAGTTGCTCGGTTTCCTCTACCAGCATCTCGTGACCGTAATACTCGAAAAACATCTGAAACTGGCAGGCCGGGTATCGGACGCATCCGAAACGTTCTGGCTGGGGGTCGTAGCGAATCCGCAAATAGCTCACAATGCCCTTGGATGCACACTGAGGGCAGGGGTCGGCGCCGGGAAAAGGTGGAGGGATTTCGGGCATGGAAGCTCCTTATCTGAAAGTGTTTTGGAGAACGGTGGAGGCATAGCCGTTTGTGATGCCGACAGAGTAGGTGCCGCTGTTGTACAGGGAGAATGCTTGAAGGAGTCCGTCTTGAGTGTGGGGCACGGTCGCATAATCTGAGAGAAATATCTTGGCTCCTGCGGCAAGGTTTATGCAGGGATCGAAGAGAGCCATAGGCGGAACTCTGAGCCTGGGGGCCATTTCCACATTGACCTGTACGAGTCCGATCGACACGGTGTATCCCTTCGATAGATACCACTTGGCCCAATGGATCGCCTCGGACTTGCTGCGCGGCTGGCGTAGCAAGAGTACCTTACCGTCATAGCCTCGTCTCCGGGCGCTCGTCTCCGGGTAGTTGATGGAAAGGACATAGGGATACATGGCGCTCTCGGTCTTCGCCAAAGCGCGCATGATCTCCGGGGAAACCGCTGGCGCGCAATGACGCGCCAGGTTGTCGAATTGCGCGGAGGAAAGTTGGACGTTGACCGGGGAGCAAGGCGGGCCGGGTTCGCCCGCCGTAACCGGCAGGCAAGCGGATAGCAGGATGGCGAGAGAAACCGCCATGCACCTACTCAATCGACATGCTAAACCCATCGTCAATGGCTCCCTTCTGGTCGGTGGAACCGGCATTGTCGGGGGATGTGTCGGGCAAGGCTACGTTAAGAGCGGCGTCCGCTGTAAGGGCCGTGGCCAGTTCATCGACAAACGGGGCAAGGTGAGGCGGCGAGTTGACCGATAGGGAGTCGTCTACGAGCTGGTGTCTCAGTTCGCCGATTTCTTCCGAGCTGGCGGCTTGAACCTGTTGAGTGCGCGAACCATACTCGTGATATACGCCTTCACCAATGGCGAGCGTCGTAAGCCCTTGGGCCTGTCTGTAGGCGTCGTCTGAGATGCGGTTGGAGTCGAATTGCTGTTGGAGGGAATCGGTGAGTCGATCTCTGATTTGTTCATAGCTTCCTCTCTGGAGTCTGTCGAGTTGTTCCCAACCCGGTAGCTCGGTGCTGTTGTTTAATCCATTAGATCGGTCAATGAGGGTAAAGGCTACCTGGTCTCCGAAGCGGTCGCGGATTTGCTGCAATCCATCGGGTAGACCGCTCTGGATGGTGGCTATGGAATGAATGGTCGCTCCACGGCCGTCAATCTCAAAGCGGTTGAGTGTGTTGTCGAGAGCGACTTCCGGGGGCACGTTGATAGCGACGATGGTAGGGGTTAAACCTGCCTCAAGTGCGGCCTCGATCTTGGGGATTGAGGATTGAGGGTTGGCTAGCTGGCCTTCGTAGATAACCCTCACATCCTGGGCGGGTTCACCGTTGGTCAAGACGGCTGTGGTCTTACCGGCTCCTGGAGCGCCGGTAACGAAAATGGCCTGGTCGCGCTCCGGGTGCGACTGGTCGGCGATTGCTCTGGAGTATTGTTCGTCGGCTAAAACTACGGCTGAATTGTGGACAGGGCCGTTATACCTGGCGCGGGCATCATTTGAGGCGGCGAAGTCGGCAAACTGCTCTTTCATCAGGTCGCAGCACACATAGCGGCCTTCAAAGGAACGGGCATCAGAGACGTACTTCTCCAAGTACGGGTCCGGGTTGCGTTCAACGGACTCGGCAAGGCGTTCTTGAACCTCCTGCCGGCCGGGCTGGGAATACTTGTTGATGCTGATTCTCTTCATTCGATACCCATGTCAATCACATATTCGGAAATGTCGGGATGTTTGATGTTGGCCAGAGCGGCGAGATTGGCGTCGGCTGGATCGAGCGTTTGCAGGTTGGTTGGGTCGTTCGGGGTGAGTGGTGCGTGTGAGAGGTTGTCCAGTGCGGCGTCATGTTGATGCGATGGATCGGGGCCGTGGGCCGCGCTGGGAATGGTAAGCTCCTGGTCGTGGTGGATCGCTTCGGCCTGGTCTTGTGTTCTTGGCTCCTTGAGGAGAGCCTTTGCGTCGATGGCGGATTCTTTGCTTATGTCGGCGCTTAGGGCCTGGGGGAGACGGCTTGCGTCATTCGTGTAGATTTGGGCGTCTGACTGGCCGCGCGATAGCGACACATAGGCAAACCGGGTATTGAGGAGTTGGCTGGGGGCCTCCGTGTCCATGTTGACAAGCACGCGGTCTGAGGTAAGGCCCTGGCTGGAATGGCTGGTCACGGCGTAGCCGTGATCGAAATTCCGCATCGTCTGAGGATCGAAGGTGATGGAGTTGCCGGCGTCCATCTTCACCGTGATTTGGGATGCCTGGGCGGCGGTGGCCGGTGTGATGGCCTCAATTGTGGCGAGATCGCGGTTTGCAACTTCAAGTTTCTTGTCCGGGGCGGTGAACTGGAGCCGGTCGCCGGTTGCAAACTCGCGGTCAAGCTCCTTGTAGACGTTGACTCCCTTTAGGCGTTCGGGATTGTATTCGACGCGTTGGCCGTCCTGCTTCTCGACGGTCAATAGGTTCTTGGCGGAATCTACATCTACAACACGGGCAAAGCTCTTGGCGGCGATGTCGTGTTCCTTGCTCCCTTTCTGGTACTGAAGCACATCGCCGATGTCGTAACGAGCGGCCCATGCGCGCTCAGTGCCGGTGATGTCGGAACGATTGACGAGTACCTTCATGGCATGGTCTTGTTTCGAGACTGCGCCAGTGTCCTGCAAGCTCTCGCGGATGGCTAGATTGAGTTCGCGGCGTGTGGCGTTGTCGGGGGAGATGACGAGCGTGTTTTGAGGGCGTTGGACGTAATCCGCGGCGATTGCCTGAATGCGCTCGGTGGCGTCCTTGATCTCGTGTACGCGGCCTTGGGCTTCCAGTAGCTTGATACCTGCGGCGGTCTCGTTCTTGGAAAGGTGCTCTACGGCCTTGAGCAGCTCCGGCTCGTTCCTCTGGCGAACGATCTGGTCAAGCTGGGATGTCCTCATTCCGGCTTGCTGGAGTTGCTCAAAGGGCTTGCCGGCGTCTACGCCTTGATGCTGGCGGGTGTCGCCTACAAATAGAATCCGGTCGTCGGGGCCTAGTTTATTCATGAACTGGCGCATCTGTATGGTGCTGGCAAGACTGGATTCGTCCAACATATATAGGTGCTTTGCTCCGGTGTGTTCCCCGCCTTTGGTGAGGAATCCTTGAAGAGTGTCCGCCGAAATTCCAGCTTCCCTTAGCTGGCCTGTCGCCTTGGATGTGGGGGCGAATCCCTGGACAACATACCCGTTTTGTTGGGCGCCGTCGCGGATGGTTTCTAGGACGGTGGTTTTGCCGGTTCCGGCCATTCCTTGCAGGCCGTGTACCCGGTCGGGAGAGGTTAGAACCTCCTGAATGGTGCGGCGCTGGGCTTCGTTGAAATAGTCGCGGGTGTTGCTTTGGGCGGTGGCGGCGTCCTTGTGCATGATCGGCTCGACGGAAGACTGGCCGGTTTGCATTGTTTGGACAATGGACCTTTCCGCGTCTATTGCGTTCTGCGAGGTAACGAGTCGGGCGGGGATCTCTGGCCGGTTCTCCCTGGAAACGGTCTGGAGTTCCCCCTTGGCCAGATTGGCGGCAAGGGCGGTTTCCACGTCTCCAATCCTGACCTCGCCCATGCCGCGCCGGAGAGCATCACGGGTAAGGGTGCGCTCGTCTATGACGGCCTCGCGCTCGAAGTTCTTGTTCTGGGAGAATTGAACGGCGGTGGTTCCGGTGGCCTGATTGCCTACGGCATGGCCAGCGGTTTGTAGCGCGTGGTTTCTGACGGCCTCGGATACAACTTTGTCGGCCTGGTTGCCGTAGGTGGCCGCTAGTTCCTTGTGTGCCGTGAGAATCTCCTCCTGGGTCATTGGCTGCTTTTTGTCGCGGGTGTTTTGGGCGGCATTCGCGGCGGCGGCTGGTCCTGAGAGTCCATTTGTCTTTAGGTACTCTTCAATCTGTTCGCGCCGTGGGCTGGATGCCTGGAGGTACTCTTTCGAGTATCCCTTGATCTCTGGCGCTCCGCTCTTGCCTGTTTCGAGCGTGTAGCCGAGTTGGCGAATCTGGTGCATCAGTTCGGCTTGGTAGATCGCTGTGGCGTACTGCTGACTGTCAAAAAGCGCCTTCGTCTGGAGGGAATTGAATTGCCCATCGGCGCGTTGCGTCATGTTGAAAATGACGACATGGGTATGGAGTTGAGGGGCGGTGTATCCATCGACCGGGCGGGAGGTCTGATGCTCGAACTTGGCAGCAAGCATTTGCCCCGTTGTGATGGCCGGGTTGTCGCCGCCTGGTCGGGCCTGAATGTAGTTCTCAAGGCGAGAGAGTGCTACATCTACAGCCTTCTTGTGTGCCTCAATTATTCGCTCGTCGCCGCCAACTAAGGCGGTTAGAGATACCGATTTTGGAGCGGAGAATACGGCGTCCCAGCCTGCCCGGTGCTCTACAGGCTTGACCTGTGTTCCATCCGCTTTTGTGTAACCTGGGCTGGTCTGATGCCGTATCAATTGGGCGTCTCCCGCTGCGTTCTTGCCGTCTGCGAGATTGGAAAATGCCTGGTAGTCTATCGCGCCGGTTAGGCCCATGTCCTCGGCTAGTTTGCCTTGCCACTGGCCCGGTGCCTCGGCGTCCTGCTGCCAATAGTTCTCCTTTGCGATGTACTCTTTGGTGTAATAGTCCTTGACCTGGGACGATCCGAGAGATTGGGAAATCTTGAGCATGGGTATCCTTAGTTGAACGTAAACACGGTGGAGGTATCCGACTCGGAAGGCTCGGAAGACATTGCCTCGTCGGCTTCTGGATCGGGTTCTGACTCCGCGTCTGCATCATCGGAAAACAGGGGCAGTTGATCGGTACTTGTAAGCGGCTTCTCCTGCGTTGTTGGCTGCGTTTGGGTGATGGTCTGTGCTGCTGGCGTCGGCGCTGGGGTAGACAAGGGTGGTGCGGTCGGCGGCGGCGCTGCGGCGGGTTGTGGGGCGCTTGGAAGGGGGTTCTGGTTGGTGTCTTCGCTCAGTGTTGGATCGAAGTTCAACTCGTCGTTTAGAACTGGCCTTGGTACGAGCCCCGGTTGAGTTTTCGGAATCTCTGGATACGGAAAAGCAAAGCGAACGATGTAATTCTCGTACTTGAGAAGTGCGTGAAGATCGGGCAAGCCTTCGATTTCGGACGGCATAATTGCCGGGTCTATCTGCCGGTCAACGGAGTAGTTCTTGCCTCCGGTTGTTCCGCCCTCGTGGTGGGTCAGCTTGACTCGCTCGATCTCTACATCTCCAAGGGTTTTGGAAACCCAAAGGGCGGCTTGTTCCTCGCCCGTCTTGAGAAAGATTTTCGTTGCGGGCTGGGAGAGCATCACTTCGGCATAGTGTCCGTAAATCATTTCAAGTTGCGCCTTGCCCTGGAACCCCATCACTATCGGGTTCTTGCTTTTGCGGTTCTCGGTAAGCGCGGTGTGTAGCTGGGGGAGTTTTTGCAGTCCAGCTAGGTCGTCGATGATGAACCAAACCGGGCGCTGCCCTGGCTTCGGGATGGTCATGAGACGCAAAACGAGCCAATCGATCCATAGGCTGTGAAGAGGGCGAAGCGACTCTCTGACGGTCGCCTGAGAGGTCATGAATATCCAACCCTCGCGTTTCTCTGACCATTCTGTGGCGTTCCAACGTCGTTTTGCTTCGCTCTTTTTGGGGAGCATTCTGAGGCTATCCGCAACCATTCCGAGACTGGAGAGAACGCCAGTTCGTTGCTGTGGTGCCCTTGGGTCGATGAGGAGAGCGTATTCCGTGCCTTGCACTCGCCGGTCAATCTCTGCCGGGTTGGCCATCCATTCCGCAATCTTTTCCGGGGTTGGGCCGAATGTTAGCAGGTGAGCAAAAATCTTCTGTGGACTCTCGACAAAGAACTCTCCTTTTTTTTCCTGGGTGCTCTGGAAGAGGGAAGCTGCCAGCGTCCTGGCCTCGGCTTTGCGCGTCAATTCCTCTGCCGGACTCCAGTATGGGCAGCGGGCATCTGTGGGATTCAGAATCACGTCGCCGCGCCCTTCGTTGTAGAAACGCTCAACAAATTCTCCGGCAGGATCGTAAATAATTGCGCCTTCGTTTCGCTCCTGAACCTGACGCAGCATTTGCATAATCAGTGCGGTTTTTCCCGCTCCGGTGTCGGCTATGATCTCGAAGTGCTTAGACTCCGCACTCTTCGGGATGATGACGTTCTCTTTTTCGGTGGTCAAGAAAACAAGTCCGTCGCCTTTAATCGCCTCATTGAATTTCGCCGGGGTGCAGACAATCGGTCCGCGTAGCAGCCGCCCGTACTTCATCAACTTTGTGCGCTTGATGTCCAAGTAAATGCAGTAGGGGAACAAAGCAACAAATATGCAGAAAGCCGTCAAGATCGGCGGCATGAAAAGCGCCTTTAAGCCGAGGCCGCCGTAGACAGAAAGGCGCAAGTATTGATGTAGCGCGGCCTCTATATATTCGGCTTCTGGTCCGCGCAGTACAGTGCTGTAGCCGCGCGCCTGCGCTGTATCGGACGGCGCTAGATTGAACTTCTTTCCGTTGGGGAGAATCGTTTTCCCGCGCACTACCTCGGTGGGTTTAGCAATATGAGTGTGTACGCCGTCCGAGATGCAGAATAGGCTAAATTTGGCGGTGGTTGTCGGGGAGAAGTACGCGGCTACTCCGGTTCTCACATAGATTACGATGTCCGTTTGTCCGAGTGGAGAAACGGAGATGTCCATGCGGAGAATCAGAAACAGGATGGTCAGCATGATCCATAAAAGCAAGTTGCCGATGGAGTAAATAGGCTGGTGAGGGGGGAAGTAGAACGTCTCGCGCCTGCCCCATTGTGTCAGTGTCATGGCCGGTCCTTTCGATCTGTGAATGCCTTGAGTACCTTCTTTGCGGCGTCCGTCTTGGCGGCGTCACAGTCGCGCATCAGCGCGGCGGATTGATCTTTTTGCATCCGTGTACCTGCCAGAATCGGCGGAACGGTAGAGGCAAATATCAGCTTTATCGCCTCGATTTCCTCTAGGAGTACGGTCGTCGTCGGCTCGTCTTTCGTGGTCAGAGACTCGACTACAGTTCGGCGGACAAGATCGGCCAGCGAGACATTCTGGCTGTCGGCGGCGGCCGAGAGCATCGCAAATTCGTTGTCTGAAAATCGGGTATGAACACCGTGGGGCCTTCGGTTCTTGCTCGTGTATACGTCGGTTGGAATTGGCATCGCGCCTCGCTTTCCTGCCTGGAATGCCTGATACCACACGGTATCGGGCATTCCAGTATCTTGTTGAATTAGCGTGGTATCACCTGATACCTGTCGTGATACCATGCGCTACCCAATAGGGGGTGAAGTGTTCAAAATCAACTTGTGCGAAGCACAACCCCTGCTCACACTTAACCCTTGTTGGTGGAAGATGAATCTGTTTGCCTGGATGATGTCTTGCGCCGCTTCTGTGGGGTCTTCGCTTCCTTCACGCGCAACAAAGCCGGATGATCCTTGTGCTTGTCAAAGAACGCTATGAATTCCTTGTCTGTACCAAACACGTATTCGAGTGCTGCAACGATTACTGCATCCGGTGTTGATGACGTAAATGCTGCATACGCATTCAAACGTGGAACGATCTCAGAATTGACGGTCACTGTTGCAGTTGTCATCTGAATGCTTTTGACTGTGAGAAGTGCTGCCATGTGTTTCCTCCTAGTGGTGTTGTGCTTCGTCTTTGCGCAACCTAAACACGTCATCGAATTGGAAACTGTTCTCTGTTCTGTCGTATCCGGTGACGTGAATCATTTCAGTTACGCGGCGTCCTGCACTTGTA
>Ga0255350_1000757_pt1 | contig 11686 bp, 9 predicted proteins | sample HBST25r1metaG_FD_186028 | JGI IMG/M metagenome (GOLD analysis project Ga0255350, IMG submission 186028) | Peat soil microbial communities from Stordalen Mire, Sweden - H.B.S.T-25.r1 | ecosystem: Environmental > Terrestrial > Soil > Wetlands > Peat | place: Sweden: Norrbotten County, Stordalen...
TCGCCGGCAGCGTCATCGGCGCGGCGCTGCCGGCGACGACCGCGTTGCTGGGGCCGCAGAGCGGCCTTTCCCAACTCGAGGCGGGGCGGTTCGCCTTCGGTCGGGTCGGCAACCGCTTGCCGGCCATTCTCAACTGGATCGGCGCCATCGGTTGGGACGTGATTTTCAATTCGCTATCGGCTGCCGCTATCGTTTCGCTGCTCGGGCGCTGGGGGATGGCGGCGTCGTTATGGGCAGTGTTCGCCTGTTTGGTCGGCGTCCAACTCGTCATCGGCGTCTGGGGACATCACCTGGTCCAAAGCGCGGCGCGCTGGACCGGCATCGTGCTGGCGGTCGTGTTCATCGCCGTCGGCGTCTTGGCCGTGGCCAAGAATGGACTTCCAGCAGCCAACGGCCCCGCGGCCGGCTTGGCCGATGTCTTCGCGGCGCTCCTGCTGGTGGTGTCGTTCTCGATCACGCTGGCGCCCTATGCGTCCGACTACACGCGCTATCTGCCGCGCTCGACGCCGTTGGGACAGGTCTTTCTGTCGGTCTTCGGCGGCTTGTTCGTCGGGTCGGCGCTGTTCTTCGGTTTCGGCTACGCCACGGCGGCGCTGATCGCCGATCCGTCGCCAATCGGCGTCATGTCGGCCTTGGCAAATTTGGTGGGATCGCTGGCTCCGGTGGTGCTGGCCGCGGTGGCGCTGAACTCTGCGCCGTGCAACGCGGTCAACGACACGTCCGCCGCGTATTGCCTGATCTCCGCCGGCATCCGGGTCTCGCGTCCGGTTGCGACGATCGCCGGTGCGGCGCTCGGCTTCGTAGTCTGCCTCGTGGCGACGGACTCGTTCGTCGCCTTCTTCGAGAATTTCTTGTTCTTGTTTGCCCACGGCATCGCGCCCTGGGCGGCGGTTCTGATCGTTCACTGGCTGATCGTCGGCGCGCGACAGGATGAGACGCCCGCCGGGATCAGCCTCGGCGCGGTGGTGTTCGTGGTCGTGACCGCCGCATCGATCGTGTTGTTCTCGGCCAATTCGATCTACACCGGCGTCGCCTCGCCGCTCGTGGGCGGAGCCGATATTGGTCCGTATCTCGGGTTCGCCGTGGCCGCAATGGCTTACGCTATCGGACTCAAGGCGACGCGGACGAGGGCAGCCTGACAACTCAAGCGCGGCGCGTACGCCATTCGCGCCGCGATCTCAACCCGCCTATTTCCTAACTCCGTCCGCTTCAATCTCGAGAGCCTGGGAGAGCCGGGCTTCTCACAAGGCTTGCTTCATCACGCGCTCGCCGGCCAAAGGATATGTCGTCAAATGAGCTTCAAGACTGTCGCCGATTTCGAGGCCGCGTTGGCCGATCTCCCTGCGCCAGATGAAGAGGCGATCGCGGCCGCACGGGCTCGGCAGATGCAACTGGCCAAGCCTGCCGGATCGCTCGGTCGGCTGGAAGAGATCGCACTTTTTCTCGCCGGATGGCAGCGGCGGGAAAGGCCGGCGCTGAATAACGCCCGCGCCGTTGTCTTTGCGGGAAACCATGGTGTGGCGGCGCGCGGAGTCAGCGCCTTTCCTGCGGATGTCACCGCACAGATGGTGGCCAATTTCGCCGCCGGCGGCGCGGCGATCAACGCGCTGTCGGCCGCGGCGGGGCTGGAGCTTCAAGTCGTCGCGCTCGACCTCGAGAAGCCCACCGCCGATTTCACCGTATCGCCCGCGATGAGCGAAGCTGAATGCCTCGACGCCATTTCGGCCGGCGCGCAGACAATCGAACCGGGTCTCGACCTGTTCGTGCCGGGTGAAATGGGTATCGGAAACACGACCGCCGCAGCCGCGCTCTGCGCCCGTGCCTTTGGCGGCGACGTGGCGGATTGGGTGGGGCCGGGCACCGGCGTGAATGTTGCGGGGATCGCGCGGAAGGTCGAAGTAATCGAGACGGCGCTCGCCTGCCATGCCGATGCGCCGCGCACGCCATTCGAAACTTTGCGCCGACTTGGCGGCCGCGAAATCGCCGCCATCGCCGGAGCCGTGCTGCAAGCGCGCCGGATGCGTGTGCCTGTAGTGCTGGACGGCTTCATCTGCTGCGCCGCGCTCGCGCCGCTGAAGGCAGCAGCACCGTCGATCACCGATCACTGCCTTGCAGGGCATTGCTCGGCTGAACCTGGGCACATTCTATTGCTCGAATGGCTAGGCCTCGATCCCTTGCTGCGAATGAAGATGCGGCTTGGTGAAGGCAGCGGCGCCGCGGTCGCGGTGCAGATCCTTCGCTCGGCGCTGGCAGCGCATGATGGCATGATGACATTCGCCGAAGCCGGAGTCGCTCGCGGGAAATGAGCGGCTTTTTCTCCTCCTGGCGCGCCATGGCGTTCCGGAAGCGCCCGTCCAGAAGCTGGGCCGGATCGATGGCGCGCTGACACGGGCGGGCGTCGCCGTCTGGGTTTGGTTAGGTCCTCGGCCGTCCGTTTGCCGGCATCATGTCCTCAGAGCTAACGTGGACTTCGACAGCGGCAAGCGCGGCTCGGCTTCGACCAGCGCGCCAGCCTTGGCTTCCGATTTACGTCATAGCGCGCTGCTTTCGCTGCACATATGGTCGGGTGCGCCGCGATCGGCGCAAATCGTAGGACTGTGGCCATGAAGGGCCTGATCGTCGCGATCCAGTTCCTGACGCGCCTACCGGCGCCGCGCATCACGGTTACGCCCGACGAATTTGCGAGGTCGATACGCTGGTTTCCCGCGGTCGGCGTCATCATTGGCCTGATCGTTGCCGCCGGCGGTTGGGCCGGCAGCCGGATCGATACGTGGACCGGGGCAATTGTAGCGCTCGTTTTGTGGGTTTTGGTCACCGGCGCATTGCACCTTGATGGCCTTGGCGACATCGCCGACGCCAGCGGCGCGGCGCACAAGGACCGCGAACGGCTGCTGGCCGTGCTCTCCGATCCCCATGTGGGCAGCTTCGGCGTTACGGCCATCGCCCTGCAATTGCTGGCCAAGCTTGTGCTGCTGCGAGCAGTCCTCGATCATGGATTGTTCGCGGCCTTGGCCGGGATTCCCTTTGCGGCGCGTATAGGCCCGCTCGTCTGGACGCGCTGGCTACCGTCGTTGCACGATGGCCTCGGCGCGCGGTTCAGGGGCGCAATCCGTCCGGTCGACCTGATGCTTTCGGCAGGCGCACTGCTCCTTGTGGCATGGTTTGCTCCGACCCTGCTCGCTATCCTGGTAATCGTTCCGCTTTGGGGCTGGTGGATTATGCGGCGAATCGGAGGCATTTCGGGCGATGGCGATGGGGCCGGCATCGAACTGGCCGAAACCGCGCTGTTGTTCGCGCTTGTTTTTGGAGCTGGTCTGCGGTGATCAAGCGCTGGACATGGCATGGCGGCGGGTTGACTGCGGCCAAGTCCTGCCCCACCGGCCAGCCGATTCCTGCCGGCCGCGCGCTGATCGTCCTTCCGCGTTCCAAGGCGACCATTGCCGATGTGGTCGCGTCGCGGCGTGCAACGAGGCGATTTCGAGACGCTCACGATCCGCTGGCGCCAACCATGCGACCTCCGTCGATGCCGCGCTCAATGCCTTCGTCGCCGAATTGGAAAGCCATCTCCATGTCGACGGCCTGCGGGCGCTCGTTATAGGAGAGGGTAATGTCTAGCCTGTTCGTGATCGGCGGAGCCCGCTCGGGCAAGAGCCGCTATGCGCAAGCAAGGGCCGAGGCAACCGGCCTACGCCGGATCTTCATCGCAACAGCTCAGGCGCTCGACGATGAGATGCGCGAGCGAATCGCACGTCACCGCGACGATCGCGGCCTAGATTGGGAAACGGTCGAAGCCCCGCTTGACCTCGCCAAGGCTATCGCAGCCCATAGCGCCCCTGATAAAGTGCTGCTCGTCGATTGCCTGACACTCTGGGTCACCAACCTGATCCTTGCCGCGCGCGACATGTCGGCCGCCACCGATTGTTTGATCGCCGCGCTCGCTAGAGTCAAAGGGCCGCTTATACTGGTTAGCAACGAAGTCGGCTGTGGGATCGTTCCCGATAATGCGTTGGCCCGCCGCTTTCGTGACGAGGCGGGAACCACCAACCGGCGCGTGGCAGCCGCCGCTGACGAGGTGCAGCTACTCGTCGCAGGACTGCCGCTAAGACTGAAGTGAACAGAAATGCCTGTTTGGTAATTGGGGAGCCTAAGCAGGGAAGGCCTTTCCCTGCACCCGAGTCTTCGGATCGGCCGGCTTCTTCGAGGGGTGAGCCCCGCAATGCCTGCCCTTCCAGAGTGAGAGTGCGGGAGAGGCTCACGGCAAGGTCGGGATGTAGCGTCTTGCCTCTTCGTCGAAGCAGGTGGACGGCGTCTGTGACGGGCCATCCGATGTCAACCCCATTTTCCGTCATCCTTCGCCGAGGCCATGCGTCACCGGCAAGCGACGTGAAAGCCGAAGCGCTTGACCTCAACGAGCCGAACCGAGACGAGCATGTCGTGAACAATTATTGATATTCGACATCGAGCGGCGAGGCGTTTGCGGCTATGTTGGGCGTGGACCCTAAAAGGCTGAGAAGAAGGGAAGCGCACTGTGTGTAACCGCTGCTTTCAGATGAGTTGGTCCGCATGTCCCGAGCAGGCAGTTAAGCTTAGCGCGTTCTGGGACGCGGACGAAGCCGATGACCGCCAGACGGAAGCGGCGCGAATCGAAACTCAAGGCGAAGGCGGCGCGGTAAGCCGTTTGAGGCGAGTTGACGATTGGGGAGCTGACGACCATCCGGTGTCCGTCAGAGCCGGTCAACGTTGTGAAAAAGCAGGCGATTGAGGGGCTGGCCGCCTCACTCAAACTGAGGGTCGCTGGGCGGGGTAGGACAGTGTGGCTAGCCAGAGGTTAGTCACGTGGCCATGAATCATGTCGAGGTTGTCACGTCGGTTGAGCGTCGCCGTCGCTGTCGATGTCCGTCTAATTCCGGCGGACGACACCGGCCACCTCGGCCACTCAGTCGATAACGACGGGCTGGTCGGGAATGGCGTCGAGGTCGGCGAAGTTGCGGACGTCCATGAACGCTTTGATGAAACGATGTTTGAACATGAGCGCCTTGAAGACGTTCTCCGGCAGGCGGGGCTCCGCGGCGGCGGCGATATTCATGCTGGCGTAGCGCTGCTCGTGCATCGAGGTGACGCCATTAGTGACGCCCGGATGCCATAGCGCGAACTTGAGCGCCAAAGCGGCCAGGCTGCTCGCGTGCTCGGGCACATAGGCCTTCAGGGCTTCGACCTTGGCGATATAAGTTCCGCGCGGGACCGTATCGTCGAAATAGCCGGCGCGGAAATCGCCGGGTGGAAAAACGGTCTCGGGCGTCAACGTTCCGGTAAGGCCGCCCTCATCGAGGATGCAGCGCGCGATAACCGCCACGTTGTGCTTCTGGCAGATCGGCACGAGATTCTCGAGCGCGACGGGATCGAAGATGTTGATGACTGTCTGGACGGAGTCGATCGCCCCGCTCATCACGATCGAAAGCGCCATGTCCGAGCGATGATCGGGCACGGAAACGCCGATCGCACGCACCTTTCCTTGCTCTTTCAGCTTGCGCAGTTCGTCCATCCAATAACCCTCCACGCCCCAGGCCGGCCAATACGCGTGCAACTGCAAGAGGTCCACGGAATCAAGCTGTAAAGCGCGCAGCGAAGTCTCGCAGCTCGCCGTCACCTGACCCTTGGGCAACGAGCTTGCAACAGGGACGACGGTGCTCCATTGCGGGCCGCCCGCGAGCTCTTCGACCTTCGTCGCGACAAAGGGCTTCTCACCCATCCATTGCTTCAGACCGCGGCCGAGGATCGTCTCGGACTCGCCGTAGGCGCGCGCGGTGTCGATGAAATTGACGCCATGATCGAGCGCGTAGTGCAGCGCTTTGATGTGATCAGCCTCGGACTGGTCGCCAAACCAGCCGGCGAATCCCATGGCGCCGAAACCGAGCCGGCTGATCCTGCGATCCGTGCGGGGAAAAATGGAAGTGTCCATCTGGCTTATTCCGTGTTGGTTCAAAGGTTCAGCGTGCGCCAGCGCGCGCGCTCCGCGTCGATCTTGGCCCAGAGCGGCGCCATCGCCTCCATCGGGATATGCGGCGCATTGCGTGTCTTCAGCGTGAAACCATCGACGACGCGCTTCAAACTGTCGAGCGCGACTTCGAGCATCTTCTTGCCGTCTACGGCATTTGCTTCACCCGCATCCGGGTTTTGCGCAAAGCGACCGAGCGGATCGCTGCGCGTCCTGTTCACGCGGCTCAAGTCGATGAGAGACGGATCAATCGCGAGCAATTGGGAGATTTCATAATAGCCTGCGTGATCGCCTTCGTAATGGTCTTCGACCAACTCCGGATCGCTGCAGGCGAAGACTTCGAAGGGATAGGCTTCACAGAACGCGCACGCGACTTTGCGCAAGTCTTCCTGATTGCCGCCGTGATGACCCGAGAGCACGACGGCCGCAGAAAAACCCGCGTTGCGGAACGCGCGAAGCTGAAAGAGCAGCGCCTCCAACACGATATGCGGCGGCAGCGCCGCGAGCCGCGGATTGACGTCTCCCATTGCCTCGCGCAGCCAGGGCGCATGATAACCGGTCTCGTGGATCTGGTAGGCCATGGTTGGAGCGACGATGCCGCCGTAACGGCGCGCCGCCTCTTCGCAAAGGTAGCGCGCTTTGATCGTGTCGAGCCCGAAGGGCGCAATATGGCCATGCGGCTCGCAAAGACCCAACGGCAGATAGACGATCGGGCGCGCCGCGAGGCGCTGCTCGAATTCCTCCGGCAACAAATATTCCCAGGCGACCGGCGTAAGGCTCACTGCGCCCTCTCCAAGGCAGGCGCCGACCCTTCAGGCGAAGAGCGCGGCGCTCGACATCAGACGTAGCGGTTGACGACATTCTCGAGATATTCCTGGCGGCCGGAGCGCGGCTTCGGATCGATCGTTCCTTCCAGCACGGGCTTAGCAATCTCCTCGAGCGACTGGCTCGTGAGCATCGCCTTGGCGCCTGGCTTGTCCCACCCCGCGTAACGCTCCGCCACCGGCCCCGAGAGCGCATTCTCCTCGATCATCTGCGCCGCGGCCTTCAGGCCCCGCGCGCAGCAATCGATGCCGCCGATATGGGCAATCAGAAGATCGGCAGGATCAAGCGACTGGCGGCGCAGCTTGGCGTCGAAATTCGTACCCCCCGTGGTGAAGCCGCCGCCGCTCAACACTTGATAATAGGCCAAAGCCATTTCGGGCACATTGTTCGGGAACTGGTCGGTGTCCCAGCCCGACTGGTAATCGTTGCGGTTCATGTCGATCGAACCGAAGATTCCCAGCGCATTCGCGAGCGCGAGCTCGTGTTCGAACGAGTGGCCGGCTAGGATCGCATGACCCTGTTCGATATTGAGTTTCACCTCATTCTCGAGACCGTTCCGCTCGAGGAAGCCATAAACGGTCGCCACGTCGTAATCGTATTGATGCTTGGTCGGCTCCTGCGGCTTCGGCTCGATGAGAATTGTGCCTTTAAAGCCGATCTTGTGCTTGTATTCGACGACGAGCTGTAGAAACCGGCCGGCTTGATCAAGCTCGCGCTTGAGATCGGTGTTGAGCAGCGTCTCATAGCCCTCGCGCCCACCCCACAGCACGTAATTTGCGCCGCCAAGCCGCTTGGTTACGTCGATGCAGCTTTTCACCGTCGCCGCCGCATAGGCGAAAACGTCCGGATCGGGGTTGGTGGCCGCGCCCGCCATGAAGCGCCTATGCGAGAACAGATTGGCCGTGCCCCACAGCAGCTTGACGCCGGTCTCGTTCTGTCTCTTCGCGAAGCGATCGGCGATCGCGTCGAGCCGCGCCACACTCTCTTTGAACGTCGCGGCCTCGGGCCGGACGTCAGCGTCATGGAAGCAATAAAAGGGCGTGCCCAGCAGTGAAAACAGTTCAAAGGCGACGTTCGCCTTCAAGTTCGCGAGTTCCATCGTGTCGCCGAACCAGGGGCGCTCGAAAGTCTGGCCGCCGAACGGATCGCCGCCGTTCCATGCGAAAGAGTGCCAATAGGCTACGGCGAAACGCAGATGGTCCTCCATCCGTTTGCCGAGCACGACTTCATCCTTCTTGTAATAACGATACGCGAGAGGATTCTTCGAATCCGGCCCCTCGTAACGGATCGGCTGGATATCGCCGAAAAATCCTGTGCTCATGCGCGCTTCACTCCCTGATCCCTCATTCGCGGTTGGAGGTCGCCCCTCGAACGGCGCCGGCTCAACAAAAGCGCCTAAGACGCCGAATCTGACATCAACAATCTCTTCAGTTTGACCTCAGGCGATTGCAACGCCTCGCGCGGCGGGCGCGCCTGGCGGGCGATCAGCATTTCCGCCACTTTGAAATCGCGCCCGATCGATGCGCCCGATCCGATTCCGCTCGCCGCCAGAAGCCGTCCGTCGGCGGCGAGGTGAAACAACAGGACGCCCCCGCCGCCAGTGTCGCGCCACACAATGTCTGAAGCTTCATCAGCGAGCCCCGCCATCTGAAGGCCAAGGTCATATTGATCCGACCAAAACCAGGGCACCGCCGCATAGGACTCGTTGCGGCCCAGCATGTTAACCGCAGCGAGCGGACCCTGCTCCAGCGCATTGCGCCAGGCTTCGAGCCGCACACGCCGCCCGCCGTAAAGCGCCAGCGGAAAGGAGCAGCAGTCGCCTGCGGCGAAAATATGCGGATCGCTCGTTCGAAGCCGGTCATCGACGGCAATGCCGTTGTCGATCGCGAGGCCCGCCGCCTCAGCCAGTTCGACATTTGGCTTCGCCCCGATGCCGACCACGACGAGATCCGACTCGACGAGGCCGCCGTCAGCGAGACGGATGGCGACGCCGCGGGCCGTCTCGGTCACGGACGCAATGGCTTGTCCGCACAGGATGCGTACGCCATGGTCCGTATGCGCCTTGTGCAGGATGGCGGCGATTTCGGCGGGAACGCCTCGCTGGAGGATGCGGGTCTGCGCCTCCAGAACGGTCACTTCCACTCCGAGGGCGGTGGCGATTGCCGCCAGTTCGAGCCCGATAAAACCGCCGCCGATGACAGCGAGCCGATGGCCGGCGCTGAGCCGCGACCGGATCGCGAGGGCGTCATCGAATGTGCGCAGCGTAAAGCAGTGACTGAGGCCTGCGGCCATCGGCAGCGGGCGCGGCGTAGCGCCGGTCGCCAGCAGCAGTTTATCGTAAGCGATGCGCGCCCCGTCAGCGAGACGCACGTGGCGCTCCGCCCTCTCGATCGCGACGGCCTCGGCCGGCGCGAGCAACGCGATGCCGACCCGCTCGAGGCTCTCGCGAGAGGCGATCGTCTTTAGCGTCAGTCCATCGCACTCCGGTTCGAGCGCCTTCGATAGCGGCGGTCGCTCATAGGGATGATGCCGCTCCGCGCCGATCAGCGTCACCGGTCCGGCATAGGTCCGCTCGCGCAAGGTCAGCGCCGCACGGGCGCCGCATTCGCCCGCGCCGACGATCACCATGCCGGGCTGATCTCGCTCCATCGACGATCTCTCCATGCGTCTCGATCAGCCGATGTCGACGTACACTTTGCCGCCTTGAACCTTGGCGGGATATGTCCTGAGGTTCACGCAAACCGGCGCCGCCAGGGCTTCGCCGGTCTTGTAGTTGAACCGTCCATTGTGCTTCGGGCATTCGATGACGTCGTCCATCACCAGGCCGTCGGCGAGATGCACGCGCTCATGCGTGCAAAGGCCGTCGGTCGCGAAATACTCATCACCAGGCGAGCGATAGAGCGCAAAACTGCGCCCTTCATGATCCCAGCGGATCACGTCCTCCTCGTCGATGTCGCCAACGCCGCAAGCTTCAACCCACGCCATGCGAAAGGTCCCCCGTCTTCGCCGCTTATTCGGCCCTGCTCGGTATCGCGGACGCCGAGTGGAATTCCTCGCGATAGGGTTTGGCGGTCGGCGGCAGCTCGCGCTTTACGAAATAGTCTTCGTTGCGCAATTGCCGGAAGAAGGCAGGAATCATCTCGCAATAAGCGTGAAAGATCGACGGGTTCGGCGCGGGCAGATCATGCTTGATGAGCTCATGCAGGCGCGGCAACGCGTAATAGGGCACCATCGGGAACATGTGATGCTCAACGTGGTAGTTCATGTTGAGATAGATGAAGCGGCTGACGGGGTTCATATAGACGGTGCGGGAATTGAGTCGGTGGTCCGTCACGTTATCGGCGAGACCGCCATGCTGCAGCAAGCCGACGAGCACCATGTGCCAGCAGCCGTACATACGCGGCAAGCCGATCAGTATGAGCGGCAACCAGGATCGGATGGCCAGCGCCACGACGATCGTCGCTGCATAGATGGCGATATGGACGCGCGCGGCGGTCACCGCCTTGCCGCGCTCCGTCTCCGGAATGAAGCTCGCCTCATCCGGCGTGATGATTCCAGCCGCATTCTTCAGCAACGCCCTCAGCGAAAAGTAGACGTCAAAGACGCCGACGAAATTGCAGGCGGCGCGGAACAGATCCGGCGGCCGCATCACGGCGATCTCCGCATCGCGCCCGACGATGATCGTGTCGGTGTGATGCCGCGCATGGCTCCAGCGCCAAGTCACGGGATTGCGCATCACCATGAAGCTGGCGATCTCGTAGATGAGGTCGTTCATCCAACGTGTCTTGAACGCCGTGCCATGGCCGCATTCATGCCAGCGCGCGTCGCTCGCCGACCCGTAAAGCGTTCCGTAGACGAAGAAGAATGGAACGCAGGTCCAGCTTCCCCAGAAATAGGCGCCGCCTGCCGCCGAGAGCGCGAGCAGGCCGAGCCAGATGACGGCGTCGATCAGTGGGCGCCTGTCGGAACGCTGCATGAGATTCTTCATCACCTTGCGTGGCACGTCGGTGTGATACCATTCGGCTGAAGCGAGGCCTGTCTCGATGGCAGTGCGCGTGCTGGCGCCGGCCAGCGAATAGTCGCGCTTGGTCGCAGATACATTTTCGGCTGCAGCCATTGTCATGGATGACCTCCGACCTTTGATTGCAGGAATGATTGCGGATACGGCGCCTGCGGCGTCGCTGGGCTTCCTTGTCGCCAACAGATAGCGGCGACGACGAACGCGTCGGGGCCACGCAAGATAGTCTCGCGCTGCGGGCGGATCGCCGCGCATGGGCAGCGGGAGACGACGTCATTTCCGATCTCCTCCCACGCGATTCGCCGCGAGCGCGCGGAACCGGCCCGATGGTTTGGGAAATCCATCCTCCGGCTGGCGCGCGACGAGCGCGATGCGCGCTTCGGTCGCCCCGATCGCCTCCGCGCCATCGAGTACGCTAAATACTGCGTCATAGCTGCGGCTCTCGCCGTGCTTGAGCCAAATCATTTCACCGCGTTCGCGCGCCGACTGATCGCCGAGCACATGATGCGTCGACGGTTCGAGACCCATCGCATAGAGACCCGCCTGACAATTCTGCCATTGATAGAAACAGGGTAGCTGGTCTTTGCGCGTGCGCACCTCGAAGCCGAGGCCGATCCTGTCGTTGACGAGCGCCGCCGCCGTCCACCCGCGCGAATCCGCCATCAATTCATGCTGCCAAACCTGCTCGCGAAAGTTCTCCTGTGGCGCCGGCAGTACGCGATAGCCGACTCCTTGCGCCTCATAGTTCTCCGCATGCGCGGCCCACACGACGTCCGTGATCGGCGCGAGGAATCGCGAGCCTTCGTCCAGCACGGGATGGCCGACATTCACGTGATAGAAGAACATGT
>Ga0255350_1000761_pt1 | contig 11667 bp, 12 predicted proteins | sample HBST25r1metaG_FD_186028 | JGI IMG/M metagenome (GOLD analysis project Ga0255350, IMG submission 186028) | Peat soil microbial communities from Stordalen Mire, Sweden - H.B.S.T-25.r1 | ecosystem: Environmental > Terrestrial > Soil > Wetlands > Peat | place: Sweden: Norrbotten County, Stordalen...
GCCGATGATAGTGCGGCATTCGCCGTGTGAAAGTAGGACACCGCCAGACTCCCCATACGCAAAAGCCCTGACCTCTGGTCAGGGCTTTTTGCGTTGCTGTGCGCGGCAAACTACGGCAATGACGTGGATGCGCTTAAAAACAGCCTATCTATATAGCATTTATTTGATTAATATCAAATAAATGCTTCCACTGCGTTCAGTGCTGTCCTACAATCGAGCGCTCAGTTACCCGTCCAAGGAGCAGTCATGTTGTACCCTGAACTGTTTGTACAGTTGGAAAAAGCCCGGTGGAACCTGTCTGATGATATTCCCTGGGCCGAATTTGACGCTGACAAACTGTCCGAGGAGCAGGCAAGAACCATCAAGATGAATGCGATTACCGAGTGGTCCGCACTTCCTGCTACCGAAATGTTTTTGCGTGACAACCGGAATGATTCCGATTTCTCCGCCTTCATGTCGATCTGGTTTTATGAAGAGCAAAAACATGCGTTGGTCCTGATGGAGTACCTGCGCCGTTTCCGCCCGGAGTTTCTGCCAACCGAAGAAGAACTGCACGCGGTGCGCTTCGAGTTCGATCCGGCGCCTCAGCTGGAAACCCTGATGCTGCATTTCTGCGGCGAGGTTCGCCTGACGCAATGGTATCGTTGCGCCTCCGAGTGGCATCAGGAACCGGTGATCAAGCATATCTATAAAACCCTGTCGCAGGACGAGGCACGTCATGGCGGTGCCTATCTGAAATACATGAAGCGGGCGATTGAACATTGTGGAAATGAAGCGCGCGCCGCTTTCGCCAAAATCGGCTTGTTGATGGCTTCTTCGGCGCGTTCAGGTAAACCGCTGCATCCGACCAATCTGCATGTCAATCAGAGCCTGTTCCCCAACGACACAGTCCAGTCGCGCATTCCCGACCCGGAATGGCTGGATGCGTGGCTTTCGCAACAGATTCATTTCGATGATTCTTGGGAAGCACGCGTTGTGGGTGGTATCCTTCGCAACTTGTCCAGCCTATTCGAGCGACCGATTGAAACGATTCAGAATTTGAATCGGTATCGCAAGGAAGTGACGGCGAGTTTGAAGGAGCCCCATGTCTTACCCAACCCCGCTGTTTGAAAGCAAAATCTGTCCCCCCGAGCAATTGGCGGCGCAGCTGGAAAATCTGGCGCGTCCGCTGGTGTTCACCAATGGCTGTTTCGACATTTTGCACCGTGGTCATGTCACCTATCTGGCTCAGGCGCGCAGTCTGGGCGCCGGCTTGCTGGTGGCGTTGAATACCGATGCCTCTGTGCGCAGACTGGGCAAGGGAGAGGACAGACCGATCAATGCGCTACAGAACCGCGCGGCGGTGATCGCCGCGCTGGAGTGTGTGTCGGTGGTGACCTGGTTTGATCAGGATACGCCGCTGGAACTGATCGAGCGCATCAAGCCCGAAATCCTGGTCAAGGGCGGCGACTGGGACGTGGCGGCCATCGTCGGTTCCGCCGAAACCCTGGCCCGGGGGGGGATGGTCTGCTCGATTCCTTTCCTCTATCAAACCTCGACAACCCAGACCTTGCAGAAAATCCGCGCTCAGAGCCGCGATCATGTCTGAGCAGGCGTTTGCCGTGCTGCACGCGCTGGCGGATGGCCGCTTTCATTCCGGGGAGGCGATTGCCCGCGATTTGGGCTGCTCGCGCACCCTGGTATGGCAGGCGGTACACGCGATTGAAACCAGCTTCGGACTTTCGGTCTATAGCGTTCGTGGCCAGGGTTACAAGCTGGCGCGGCCGTTCGATTGGCTGGAGGTGGCGGCGATTCGCGCCGGACTGACGCCAGGCTCCGCTGAGGTGTGGACCGTGGCGGTGGCGAATCAGGTCGACTCGACCAACACGCAATTGATGGCGCACGCCAATGCGGATGAACTGCATGGCCTGGTATTGGCGGCAGAGTTGCAGACCGCCGGGCGGGGACGTCAGGGGCGGCGCTGGCTTGCCAGCCTGGGCTCCTGTCTGATGTTTTCGGTGCTGTGGCGCTTCAACCGTGGTCTGGCCGAACTGGCGGGACTATCGCTGGTGGTCGGACTGGCCCTGGCCCGCGTGCTGCGCCAGCTAGGCGCGCCGGTTGAGCTCAAGTGGCCGAACGACCTGTTGCTGGACGGGCGCAAGCTGGCCGGCATTCTGATCGAGTTGTCGGGCGATGCACTCGGGCCGGCCGCAGTGGTGATTGGTGTCGGCATCAATGTCTACGCACCGGAAAATATCGATCAGCCGACCGCCGGTCTGAATCAGTGTGGCATCCGTCTGGAGCGCAACGCCTTGCTGGCCCTGCTGCTCAACGAGTTGCACCAAATGCTGAGCGAGTTTGAAGTGCAGGGATTTTCCCCGTTTGGCAGCGAATGGATGGCCTTGTCCTCGCATCAGGACCAGCCGGTAAGAATGAGTTTTTCCCACGGCGCACCGGTGGATGGCATTGCGCGCGGAGTGGCCGACAACGGCGCCTTGCTGGTGGATACCGTGGACGGCCCGCGCGTGTTTCATGCGGGTGAGGTCAGCATGCGGAGGCTGGGGTGATTCTGCTGATCGATGCGGGAAATTCGCGTATCAAGTGGGCTATCCATGATGCCGGGCAATGGCTGGCGCAGGGGAATGTACTGCATGGCGATAGCGCAGGTCTGAGCGCCGATTGGCAGGCCTGGCCGCTGGAACGGGCGTATGCCACCTCGGTGGCAGGGGACGCGGTGCGCCAGGGGCTGGAAGCCTGCTGCGCTGTGCCGATACGCTGGATTCAGGCCGAGGCTGAAGCGCAAACCCTCGGTGTGCGCAATCACTATCACGACCCCGCCCAGATGGGCGCAGATCGCTGGCTGGCGGTACTGGCCGCCCGGCGCCTGTACCCGGAAGATGTGATCGTGGTCTGTGCCGGCACGGCATTGACGGTGGAGTCGCTCACCCGCGATGGCGATTACCTTGGCGGATTGATTTTGCCGGGCTATAGCGTGATGCTCGACAGCCTGGCGCAAAATACCGCACGGCTGAAGCAGGCCGCGGGCGAGAAGGTGGATTTCCCGCAGTGTACCGCCGACGCCCTGGCCTCCGGGGTCGGCGAGGCTCTGGTTGGCGCGGTGGAACGGGCGCGATCCCGCCTGGCGCAGTACGCTGCCAGGCCTGTGCCGCTGGTGATGATTACCGGAGGCGATGCCGCGCGGATCGCGCCCTGGCTCGCAAGCCCGGTGCGTATCGTGGATAATCTGGTGTTGATGGGCTTACTCGAGGTGGCAAACCAGTCATGAAGTGGTTCTTAGCGCTAGTGGTGGGATTGAATATTCTGGTCGCCGTCTATGGCGTGGAACGGCAGCATGCGCCGGGTGATGTGCATGCGCAGGAAGTCAATCCGGGCCAGCTCAAGCTTTTGCCCGCGGACTGGCAGCCCAGCGCCCCGGTGCCCGACGCCAACGGCTTGTTGATGCCGACCGCGTCTGCTCCGGCGCCTGCCCTGCCGGCTTCGGCTCCGGCAGTCAGACAGCCGGCCTCGGCGCCGACGGTGCCGGCCAAGCTGCCGCGCCATGTGAAAAAATCCGTCGCTTCCAGCGCGCAGGCCAGTTTGCCTGAACCCCGTTTGTCATGCGTGCAGTGGGGCGGATTGGGCAACAATGCGCTGGCGCACGTTCGTGCCGGCTTATCCGAACTCAAGCTGGGCCCTGATCAACTGGCGCAACGCAGTGTCGCGCTGAGCCCGAACGCCATTCAAAATAATCTGCGCTATTGGGTCTACTATCCGCAAGCCGCCAAGGGCGCGGCAAACCCGGCTTTGTCCGATGGTCTGAAGAGCAAGGGTTTTGATAACTATCTGGTACAGAATGATGGCCAGTTCCACGGCGCCTTATCGCTAGGCCTGTACTCCAGTCAAGTCTCCGCCAATGCCCTGGTGGCGCGTCTGAAAGCGGCCGGCTATGACAAGGCCGCGATTGATCCGCGCGGGGCCAAGGAAAATACCCTGCTGGTTTTCAAGGCCTTGAGTGCGCATCAGGCACAGGCCTTGGCGGCCTTGCAGCAGCGGCTGACGCCCGGGATCGCCCTGAAAGCGGTCAGCTGCATCAAGTAATGACTTGCGGCAGTTCCAGGTGCATCAGGTAGGCCGGGTGGTCTTCCAGTATGGATAGCTGGATGAAACCACCGGGCTGCACCGTCATCAAATGGGCCACCGCGCTATCGATGCCCAACAATTCGGACAGCAGTATGGTGATCACCAGCCCGTGAGTCACCAGCAGGCGGTGGCTGCCGCGGCTGGCGGCGATCCATTCGGAAAATCCGGTCAATACCCGGGTATGAAAGATTTCCTGGCTTTCTCCTGCGGGCAAGCTGATCGTGCCCGCGCGCAGTTGTTTTTCCCATTCCGGCTGTTGTTGATTGAGCTGGTCCAACGGTTCGCCATCCCATAAACCAAAATCGAATTCTGAAAAGCGCGGGTCGACTTTCAACGGCACCGAGGTCGCCAGCGCGTGGCGCACGGCGAACTCGCGACAGCGTAACAGCGGCGAAGTCGCCATGGTGGAGACAGAGGCCAGCGCCTGCACCCGTTTCCAGCTGTGCTCCATCAGCAAGGCCCCGGTTTCGGTGAGCGCGGCTTCGCGCTGACCGGTCAGACAGCCTTGATGGTCAATGTCGCCGTGGCGCAGCAGGGTCAGGGTATAGGGGTTCATCGGCAATTCGTTTCGCTAGGAGCCAGGCCATGACCTTATGCCAAGAAAGGCTGGGGGGCAACCGGAGCCTACGTTATAATTGCGCGCTACAGGTGCTTGCCCGCCTCGCGGCACTCGGCAAGTGAAACGGGAAGTCGGTGAAATGCCGACGCTGCCCCCGCAACGGTAAGGTCTGGCGCAAGCCAGGCTTCGCATATCGCCACTGCTGACCAGCGGGAAGGCGCGAAGCCCGATGACCGAGCCCGGAGACCGGCCTGTCGGGTACGCGCGTGGATGCGCGTCCCTTTGCTGGAGTATCGCGGGGAGGCGATTACACAGGCTGCCTGTCAGTCGTGACGTGTCTTTTCTTGCGGGGTGATCCCGCAAGCCTTCTTTGCACTCCTATAAAAACTCATTTTAAGGACGTGCTTCTTATGTTTCGTATCAAATATGGTGTGGCGCTGATCGCTTTGGCCTATGCCGGCATGGCGCTGGCGGACGATCTGCCTGAATTCAATGGTGGCGAACTGGTGGTGACCGCCAGCGGCGTGCCGCAGCCACTGGGTGTGGCGCCGGTGAGCGTGACGGTGATTACCGCGCAGGACATCGCCAACAGCACCGCCAGCAATGTGACCGATGTGCTGGCGAGCGTCGGCGGTGTGCATGTGTTCAGCACCGGGGGAACGACGCCGGTGGTGGACCTGGGCGGCTTCGGCATGACCGGCATGAGCAATACCTTGATCCTGGTGGACGGGGTCAAACAAAATGCCAGTGATCAGTCTCCTCCCGATATCAACTATGTCCCGCTGGCCAGCATCGAGCGTATCGAAATTGTGCGTGGGGCCGGTGCCGTGCCTTACGGCGACGGGGCCAGCGGCGGGGTGATCAACATCATTACCCGCACGGGTCAACAGGCCAATAGCCACCTTACCCTTACGCAAACGCTAGGCAGCTTCAACATGCGCCAGTCCGATCTGAGTTTCAGTCTGGCGGGTGAGCGGGTGAGTCTGGACGGCTTTGCCAGTTCGATGAACACCGATCACTATCAGCAAAATGATGCGGAGCGTAATGATGGCGGAGGACTCGGCGTCAATTGGAAATTCGGCAGCGGCTCTGCTCGGGCCTATGTGCGCTCCAGCAGCGATAGCCAGCAGTATCCCGGGCCGCTCTACGTGAATTCCCCGACACTGGGGGTCAATCAGTTCAACAGCAATTTCTCCGGCGCCAGTACGCCCTATGACAGCGGTTCGGTCAAGACGAATGTCGCGGGTATTCAGGTGAACAATCAGATGGGGGCGGGGCGAGTGTATTTTGACGCCGCCACGCGCAACAAGACGACCATCGGCAATTTCGTTTCCGAGGCGGCTTATGGGGGGTATAGCCACCGTACGCTGGATGAAGACTCGGGCAGCCTGCGTTATGCCCTGCCGTTTGCCGGCAACGATCAGTGGATGCTCGGGGTGGACTGGCTCAATGGTGGCGCCAGCAATAACGCCAATGGGTCTTTCAATGGCGGAAAATTGCCTTCGGTGCAGACGATTGCGAGTAACACCGAGCGCCACCAGGGCGTGTTCAGTGAACTGCAATCCGATCTGTGGAGCGGCGCGCGGGCAACCATCGGTGCTCGGGCACAGCGGGTTGATGACGACCTCACCTGCAACCCGGCAAACAGCGCTAGCACCGCGTGTACGAACGATAATATCGGTCGCGTGCTGCACGCGTGGCAGCTTGGCCTGCGTCAGGCTCTGGGCGAGCACTGGAGCGCTTATGCCAGTCTGGGGCAAAGCTTCCGTCTGGCAAACTCGGATGAGCTCGAAGACGCATCCGCTCCGCTTAACCCGCAACAAGCGCATGACCAGCAAATCGGTCTGGAGTGGAGTCAGGATCAGGCGCGCTTGCGCGCCGGCCTGTTCCGCTCGGATGTGAGCAATGAGATTCATTATTTGCCGCAAGCCTACAATCCGGTTTCTCAGGGGAATTACGGTGCCAACGTGAATCTGTCGCCGACCCGCCATCAGGGATTCAACCTCGAAGGACAGCTTCCGCTGAGCAGTACGGTGACCCTGAATGGTAATCTGAGCTGGCAACAAGCCACCTTTCGCAGTGGTAGCGATGGCGGCGTCGATCTGAGCAACAACCATATCCCGATGGTGCCGTCGCTGATGGGCAATCTGGGGGTATCCTGGCAGGCGAGCGCGCAGACCCGCGCCAGCATGCAGGTCAACTATGTTGGCGCTCAGCGCATGGACGGTGATGAGGATAATGCGTTTGCGACCCAGCTGGCGGCGTATACCGTGCTGAACGCCAAGCTGATGCATCAGTTCAGCAAGTCGGTTTCGGGCACGCTGAGTGTGAGTAATCTGCTCGACCGGCATTATGCGGTGTACGGCAGCGACTGGAACTATAATTCGGCCTACTCGCTTACCCCGGCCGATCCGCGCAATATTCAGGCATCGTTGAGTTGGACATTCTGATGAGCACTGATGTTGAATCCGTTCGTGGCTAGGCGCACTTGCTGGTTGCTGGCCGGCCTGCTGCTGGTTTGGGGGCAGGCGTCGTGCGCCGCACTGTCGGCGCGCGACGCCACCTCGACCGCGGTGGTATTGGCCGCCCCGGCGGTGCGCATCATCACCCTGGCGCCGCATGCCACGGAACTGGTGTACGCCGCCGGGGCCGGCGCGCGTCTGGTCGGAACCGTGGACTACAGCGACTATCCACCGGCGGCGCGGCGTCTGCCGCACGTCGGCAGCCTGACCGGCGTCAGCCTGGCGGCCATATTGCGGCTGCGCCCCGATCTGGTGGTGGCCTGGCAGGACGGCAGCGCGCCGCAACTGCTGCAGCGCTTGCGCCGCCAGGGGATTGCGGTGTTTGTCAGCCGTCCGGTGCGCATGGATGATGTGGCGCGCGAAATCCTGGCGCTGGGGCATTTGAGCGCCACCGACGCCGTGGCGGCGCAAGCAGCGGCGGCCTATCGTCAGCGTCTGGCGTCGCTGGCTGCGCGCTATCGGCAGCGGCCCTTGCTGCGCGTGTTCTATCAGGTCAGCCCGGCGCCGCTGTTTAGCGTCAGCGACGCCAGTTTTATCGGCGCCGCCGTGCAGTTGTGCGGCGGGCGCAATGTTTTTGGCGCGCAGGCACAGCCGGCGCCGCAAGTCAGCATCGAGGCGGTTGTTGCGGCGCGGCCACAAGTGATGCTGGCCCCCAGCCGCGCGGAATTGGCGCTCTGGGATGGCTGGCGCGTGATCCCGGCCGTGGCGCATGGCACCCGTTATGCGATAGACAGCGATCTGGCCAGCCGTCCCGGACCCCGTCTGGCCGAAGCGGCAGAGGCCATCTGCGCAACGCTGGAGCAGGCGCGCCTAGCGCTGGGTTTGACGCCCCGCTAAGCCTTGGCTATGCTCGCCGCCATGGATAAAGAACTTGAATCGCTGGAAAACCGGGTCACGGGACTGATCGCGCGCACCAAGGAGCTGGGGACGCAGAACCAGCGGCTGTCCGAAGCCCTGGCGCAGGCCCTGGAACAGAACGCCGACCTGATGTTTCGTCTTGAAGAGACCAAATCACGGGTGGTGGCCCTGATGGAGCGCTTGCCCATCGCCGAGGAGGAAGACGCATGAGCGAGATCGTTCAGGTGGACGTTGCGCTGCTGGGGCGTAATTTCACTATCGGTACCTCGAACGAGGAGCGCGAAACCCTGCTCGAGGCGGTGCATCTGCTGGAAGAAAAGTGCGAAGCCATCCGTTCGCAGGGGCGGATTGTCGACGCCGACAAGATCGCCATCATGGCGGCGTTGAATATTGCGCACGACCTGCTAAAAACAAAAGTGGGAGAGGGCTTGGAGATGGCCGCCTTCCAACGTAGAATACGCCATATGAGCGAGGCGGCCGATACGGCGCTACGCGAAAGTCAGCAGTCGTTGTTTTAGGCTGCGGCTGAATAAAGTTTACCCCCTGCGGTGTTTGTGACGGCTCAGAATTCCTTTGAACCAATGCGTTCGCTTTGGTTGCTGGCTTAGGCACACTGGTGTGTCGTGTCCTTCGTGGACGCGCCCAAGGTGTGTGGCAGGCGACCCCCTGGAAACAGGTTTTAAGCGAATTAAGCCCGAACGGCACTCGCGGGGGCCTCCGTTTTTATCCTCCGGTTACCGGACTGTTTCCCTCGCATGACTGATCACGTTGCGGTTGATGACAAGCTGGCCTTGCGTCGCCAGGTGCGCCGCAAGCGCATCAGTCTGTCGCCTGCGCAGCGTCGGCACGCCGAGCGGCGCATTGCCTGCCTGGCCGCGCGCTTCATCAAGCGCGGCAAGCGCATCGGCGGCTATCTGGCCAGCGGTTCGGAACTGGACATCGCCGCCCTGCTCCATCGGGCCCGGCAACGCCGCGCCCAGGTCTTTATCCCGCAGATCCCCGACCGTGGACGCCGTCTATGGTTTTCCCGCCTTGGATCGGCCGACCTGTGGTATCGCCATCCCCACTATCCGCTGATCGAATATGCCGGGCCGGTGCTGCGCGCTGAACGGCTGGATGTGCTGTTTGTTCCGCTGCTGGCCGTGGACGACGCCGGTTACCGGCTTGGCCAGGGCGGCGGTTTTTACGATGCGTCGCTGGGCGCTGCCCGGCGCCGTCCCTTGCTGGTGGGGGTGGCCTTCGATTGCCAGCGGGTCAGCCGGGTTCCGCGCGAACCCTGGGACATCCGGCTGGATTGGCTGGTGACCGAGTCAGGTGTGCGCCGGTTTCCTCCGTGTTAGGCTGCGGTTTCCAATGGCGCGCCGATTTGTTTGCTTCTCCCTGCGATGACCCGCAGAATATTCCGCACACCACGTTGGAGAGCTTTTTCATGCTGTATCCCGCGCTCGAACCCTACGCCAGCGGCATGCTCGCGCTGGGCGGAGTCCATCAGATGTATTGGGAGCAGTGCGGTTGCCCCGAAGGTTTCCCGGTTCTGTATTTGCACGGCGGACCGGGGGATGGCTGCGCTCCCCTGTGCCGTCAGTTGTTCGACCCCGGGTTTTACCGCGCGGTGCTGTTCGATCAGCGCGGTAGCGGCCGATCGATTCCGCGCGGCGAACTGCAAGACAACTCCACCGCGCATCTGCTGGCGGATATCGAGCGCCTGCGCATCTTCCTTGGAATCGAACGCTGGCTGGTGCTGGGCGGTTCCTGGGGCAGCACGCTGGCGCTGGCCTATGCCCAGGCTTTTCCGCAGCGCGTGTGCGGACTGATATTGCGCGGCATCTTTCTCGGGCGCGAGACGGAAATCGACTGGTTCATGCAGGGGATACGGCAGTTTTACCCCGACGCCTGGCAGCGCTTTGTTGAGCCGGTTCCCCTGGCGGAGCGTGGCGATCTGCTGCAAGCCTATTACCGTCGGCTGAACGCCGCCGATCCTGAGGTATTTCTGCCGGCCTGCCATGCCTGGGGGCGTTATGAAGCCGGCTGTGTCTCTCTGAAGTCCAGACCCGAGGCGGTGGATCGCGCCGGCAATGCGTTCGTCGCCTTGCCGTTGGCGCGGATTGAAGCCCATTATTTTGTGAACCGGTGCTTTTTAAGCCCCAATCAGCTGTTGGAAAATATGGGGCGCATGCATCACCTGCCGGGCTGCATCATTCAGGGCCGCTACGATATGGTTTGCCCGCCCTCGGCGGCGTTTGAGCTGGCCCAAGCCTGGCCCAGGGCGGAGTTTACCCTGGTGGATGCCGCCGGGCATTCGATGTGGGAACCGGCAATTCTGAGCGCCCTGATGGAGCGTCTGGAGCGCTTCAAGCTGTTTCTCTGCCGAAAAGCGCCTGCATCGTAAGAATTCATGGCCGGGGCGCTTCTGCGCATTGCCATTGCCCGGCTATAATCGACAGATTGACTTTTGGCTTATGGTTATTTAGAGATCACCATGCAAGAACATTATGTGTCACACGAGGTTGAATCCTCGGCCCAGCAGGATTGGGATAAGAATAAAGTATTCAAGGCGGTAGAAGACCGTAGCCGCGGCAAGTACTACTGCCTGTCGATGTTTCCCTATCCGTCCGGCAAGCTGCATATGGGGCACGTGCGCAACTACACCATCGGTGACGTCCTGTCGCGATTCAAGCGCATGAACGGCCTGAACGTGCTGCAACCGATGGGATGGGATGCCTTTGGTCTGCCGGCGGAAAATGCCGCGATGAAAAACCACGTGGCGCCCGCCGACTGGACCTATTCCAACATCGATTACATGAAGACCCAGCTCAAGAGTCTGGGGCTGGGGATAGACTGGGAGCGAGAACTTGCTACCTGCCGCCCGCAGTACTATCGCTGGGAACAATGGCTGTTTACCCGCTTGTTCGAAAAAGGCGTGATCTACAAAAAAGCCGGCATCGTCAACTGGGATCCGGTGGATCAGACGGTACTGGCCAATGAACAGGTGATCGATGGTCGGGGCTGGCGTTCAGGTGCGCTGGTGGAAAAGCGCGAAATCCCCATGTACTACTTCAAGATCACTTCTTACGCTGAAGAACTGTTGAACGATCTGGACAAGCTGGATGGCTGGCCGGAGCAGGTCAAGACCATGCAGCGCAACTGGATAGGCAAGAGCCGTGGCATGGAAGTGGCCTTCCCCTATGGCGACGGTTCGGATCAACGGCTGAAAGTGTACACCACCCGCCCCGATACCCTGATGGGCGTGACCTATGTGGCGGTTGCCGCCGAGCATCCGCTGGCGCATGCCGCCGCGGCGGGCAATCCGCAACTGGCGGCCTTCATCGCCGAGTGCATGAAGGGCGGCGTGTCCGAAGCCGACATCGCCACGCAGGAAAAGAAGGGCATGAGTACCGGTGTGTGCGTCAAGCACCCGTTTACCGGCGCTGACGTGCCGGTCTGGGTCGGCAATTATGTGCTGTGGGGCTATGGTGAAGGCGCGGTGATGGCGGTACCGGCCCACGACGAACGCGATTTCGAGTTTGCCCGCAAATATGATCTGCCGATCAAGATGGTGATTCAGCCGCAGGGGGGGGCGCTCGCCCTGCCGCTGGAGCAGGCGTATAC
>Ga0255350_1000765_pt1 | contig 11650 bp, 10 predicted proteins | sample HBST25r1metaG_FD_186028 | JGI IMG/M metagenome (GOLD analysis project Ga0255350, IMG submission 186028) | Peat soil microbial communities from Stordalen Mire, Sweden - H.B.S.T-25.r1 | ecosystem: Environmental > Terrestrial > Soil > Wetlands > Peat | place: Sweden: Norrbotten County, Stordalen...
GGCGTTGGTCGCGCGAGGCTCGAACAAGAAACGGCGAGGCGCGCCTACGCTCTTCGAAGGAATTTGCGCCGCGGCGGCAAAAGGGCGCCGGCGACGCTTAGGTGAGGGGATTGGCGAAGCGCAGATGTCTGCCTGGGCGAGAATTCCCGCAGCCGGCTGAGGGGCGCCCGCTCGGCCGCCGATCGCGTTCGAACTGCAGCGCGCCGTTGCGGCGATCGGCCGACCGCCGTGGCGCCGCTCGCCGGCTGTGGGCGAGCTTGCGAGTCGCCTCTGAGGCGACCAAAATCAGATCGCTTGGCGCCGCATTCGTAGGCAGTTCGCGCGTTTCGACGCCGCGTTGGTCGGAGCGATTTCGGCATGGAACTTGCGGCTCCGATTGCGGTTGTGAAAGCGCAGCGCGCAAGCCTCGGTCAAGCTTTCGCGAGCGCAATGAGAAACCGGCGGAAGCGCAAGCCGCGGCAGCGGTCGAGTCGCTCCGTCACAGCCCGGAGGGCCGCGCCATGGCGTCACGCGTTTCCGAGGACTTCGTTCGTCAGCTGCAGGGGTTCTGCCTGACGACGGCCGAGATTCTCTATCGGTTGCCCGACCACCTGTCGCTACTGCAGACCTACGTTTGGCAGGACTACGACCTGGCGCCGGAATTCCCGGCGCTGCACAAGTTCCTCGACTTCTGGAGCCAGTCGCTCGACGGTCCGCTTCATTCGGTCCGCGTCGCCCATGTGAGGCTGGTTGGCCCCGCGGAGATTCGTACGGTCAAGGCGCAATTCGCGCTGCACTGAGCGTCGCTGGCGCCGGTCAGATCAGCCGCAGGCCCTTAAGGCTCGCGTGGCCGTCACGGCCGACGATGATGTGATCGTGGACGGCCACGCCGAGCGGCTGGGCGACGGCGATGATGTCGAGCGTCATCTTGACGTCCTGGGCGGACGGGGTCGGGTCGCCGGACGGGTGATTGTGAACGAGGATGACCGCGGTCGCCGATAATTCGAGCGCGCGACGCACGACTTCGCGCGGATAGACCGGCGTCTGGTCGACCGTGCCGACGCCCTGGCTCTCGTCGGCGATCAGACCGTTCTTGCGGTCGAGGAACAGCACGCGGAACTCCTCGCGCGTGTCGAACGCCATCGCCGTGCGGCAATAGTCGACGACTGCGCTGAACGAGCCGACCGGCAGCCGTTTGCGCGCGACGCCCTTGGCGAAGCGTTTGGCGCCGGCCTCGACGATCTTGAATTCGGCGATCGCGCCCTGGCTCATGCCTTCGACCTCGGCGAGCCGCGCCGGCTCGGCGGCGATCGCTTCGGCGAACGACCCGAAGCGGGCGATCAGCCCCTTGGCGAGCGGCTTGACGTCGCGGCGGGGGATGGCGCGGAACAGCACCAGCTCGACGAGTTCGTAATCGGCGATCGCTTCGGATCCAGCCTGCAGCAGGCGCTCGCGCAAACGCGCGCGGTGGCCGTGGTAGTGCGCGGGTTCGTCAGTGGGCGCTCGCCCGCTCATCGCACGTAAGGCGGATGCTCAAGGCCGGCAGGCGAAGCGGTGAAGATTTCCGCTCCCGTCTCGGTCACGCCGATCGCGTGCTCGAACTGCGCCGACAGCGACCGGTCGCGCGTCACCGCCGTCCAACCGTCGGCCAGAACCTTCACGCCGAAGCCGCCGAGGTTGATCATCGGCTCGATGGTGAAGAACATGCCGGGGCGCAACGGCGCCCCTTCGCCGCGTTTGCCGACGTGCAGAATGTTCGGCTCGTCGTGGAACAACTGGCCGAGGCCATGGCCGCAAAAGTCGCGCACCACCGAGCAGCGCTCGCTCTCGGCGTAGCTCTGGATCGCGTAGCCGATGTCGCCGACGGTCGCTCCCGGCTTGACCGCGGCGATGCCGCGCCGGAGGCACTCGTAGGTGACGTCGATCAACCGCATCGCGCGGCGCGGCGCCTCGCCCGCCACATACATGCGGCTCGCGTCGCCGTGCCAACCGTCGACGATCAGCGTGACGTCGATGTTGAGGATGTCGCCGTCGCGCAACGGCTTGTCGTCGGGGATGCCGTGGCAGACGACGTGGTTGATCGACGTGCAGATCGACTTGCGGAAGCCGCGGTAGAGCAGGGGCGCCGGATAGGCGCCGTGGTCGCGGGCGAACTCGTAGATGAACTTGTCGAGCGCGTTGGTCGTCACGCCGGGTTTAACGCGCTCGGCGAGCAGGTCGAGCGCCTCGGCGGTTAGACGGCCCGCCTTGCGCATGCCAGCGAAGGCTTCCGGGCCGTGCAGCTTGATGTGGCCGCTGCGCCGGCTGCGCGACTGTGCGGAATCGATGAAGGTCATGAAGGAGCCTCGGCGGGGCAGGCGACGCGCCCCGGACTGTCGTTCATCTAATACGCCTTCGCCGCAAGGCAAGACAAGCCGCGACCGAAGCGGCCCCGACGGCTCTTCGAGCCGATTTTGTTCCGAGGCTGGCCGGCGGCGCGTCGCCCGTGCTAGGACCGCCGGCGTCGAGAGGAAGCGAGCGTCGATGTCCCGGGACAGTCTCGTCGAATCCGCGCCGTTCGGCGCCTATGCGCCGAAGGGCCTGCTCAAATTGACGCTCTCGGCGACGCGCCGGTGCTCGACGAGTTGGCTCGGCAAGCGCGCCGCCTTCCTGATGCGCGGTCTGGCGATGCGGGGCCTGCGCGGTCGGCCGGTCGACGTGGTCTCGCTCGGCGCGCGCATGCGCCTCTATCCGTACAACAACAACGCCGAGAAGCGGCTGTTGTTCACGCCGCAATATTTCGATCCGCGCGAGCGGGCGTTCCTCGCCGAGCGGCTGAAGGGCGACTTCGTTTTTCTCGACGTCGGCGCCAGCGTCGGCGGCTACGCGCTGGCGATCGCCGCGATCGGCGGGCCGCGCGCGCGCATCCTCGCTGTCGAGCCGCTGCCGGCCTTGTTCGAACGGCTCGCCTACAATATCGGCCAGAGCGATTTCGCCAACGTCAAGGCGGTGTCCTGCGCGCTCGCCGACGTCGACGGCGAGGTGACGTTGTTCGTCAATACCCACAATCAGGGCGAGTCTTCGGTCCGGATCGTCAGCGCCGAGGCGCGCGTCGAGCAGATCCAGGTGCGCGCCAAAACGCTGCTGTCGTTGGCGCGCGAGGAGGGCTATTCGAAGATCGACGCGATCAAGCTCGACATCGAGGGGGCGGAGGATCTCGTGCTCGATCCCTTTCTGAACACGGCGCCGCGGGCGCTATGGCCGCGGCTCATCGTCATGGAATTCGCCTTGCTCAGGGTCGGGGCGCAGCTCGAGCAGCGGCTGCGCAGCGTCGGCTACCGCGAGATCCTGCGCACCGGCGAGAACGTCGCTTACGAGCTCGAGGAGGAGACGCCAGCGTGAGTGAGAAGATTGTCACCGCGGCCGTCCTCGTCATCGGCGACGAGATCCTGTCAGGCCGCACCAAGGATCGCAACATCGGCTACATCGCCGAATATCTCGCCAATATCGGCGTCGATCTGCGCGAGGCGCGCGTCGTCCCCGACATCGAGGACGAGATCGTCGCCGCGCTCAACGCGTTGCGCGCGCGCTACGACTACGTCTTCACCACCGGCGGCATCGGTCCGACCCATGACGACATCACCGCCGACGCGGTCGCCAAGGCGTTCGGCGCGGCGATCGACGAAGATCCGCGCGCGCTGGCGCTGATGCGCACGCGCTACAAGAGCGACGAGCTCAACGCCGCGCGCCGGCGCATGGCGCGCATGCCGGTCGGGGCCGAGCTGGTCGATAATCCGGTTTCGCCGCCGCCGGGCTTTCGCATCGGCAACGTCGTCGTCATGGCCGGCGTGCCGGCGGTGATGCAGGCGATGCTCGATACGGCGGTCAAGACGATCGAGACGGGGACGAAGATGACCGTCCAGACGATCGACGCCGGCGCGATTCCCGAGGGGCGCTACGCCGAAGCGCTCGGCGCGATCGCCGCCGCCCACGGCGAGACGATCATCGGCTCCTATCCCTCTTACGCCGACGGCTCGTTCCGCAACCAGATCGTCGTGCGCGGCCGCGACCCGGCCAAGGTGGCGACGACGCAGGCTGCAGTCGAGGCGATGCTCGCCGAGATCCGCGCCGCCGCGAAGCCAGTCTGAGGCGCGGCGGGGCGGCAAAGCTGTTGACGGCCGCCGCTGCGTCTCGCGCGCCGCCGCTCGGCTTGGTAATCAGGGCCCGGCAAGCGGAGCGAGGACAAGCGCCATGGCTGACGGTCGCGAAAAGGCATTTCCGGTCTCGTGGGACCAATTCCACCGCGATGCGCGCGCGCTCGCCTGGCGGCTGTCGGCGGCGGGCCCGTTCACGGCGATCGTGGCGGTGACGCGCGGCGGCCTGGTCCCTGCGGCGATCGTGGCGCGCGAGCTCGAACTCAGGGTGATCGAGACGGTGTGCGTCGCCTCCTACCACAATTACAAGGAGCAGGGCGGCGTCAAGCTGCTGAAGTCGATCGGCGCGGACATCGCCAAGTCGGGGGGCGCGGGCGTCCTGCTGCTCGACGATCTCGTCGACACCGGCGCAACCGCCAAGGCCGTGCGCGAAATGCTGCCGAAGGCCCATTTCGCCACCGTCTACGCCAAGCCGCTCGGCCGACCGCTAGTCGACACTTTCATCACCGAAGTGTCGCAGGACACCTGGATCTACTTCCCGTGGGACATGGGCCTCGCCTTTCAGCCGCCGATCGCCAAGGACGCCGCCAGCTGAGCCGTCGGGTTCAATTTCGGCCGCGGATGTGAAACAACATGTCCGGCGCGGACGTGGCGGAACTGGTAGACGCAAAGGACTTAAAAGCCGATTGAGACCAAAAAATTGCTCATAAGTTCCTGAAATCAAAGATATTGTTGAGTCTCAAGGATTTACACAACACTTACACAAAGCTTGATTTACGTCTAAAAAGCGCGTATGCGTACGCGTATGTCGTCCACAAGCCACGATCTCATGGGTGGATTGCTCCACGTCTACAAACGCGAGAACTCAAACTTCTGGCAGTGCTCGACGTTCCTGAACGGTCGCAATCATCGCGTCAGCAGCAAAACCGACAGCCTCTCGCACGCGAAGGATTTCGCCGAGGACTGGTTCCTCGAACTCAAGGGAAAAGTACGGCGCGGTGAAGCGCCGGGCGGCGGCGTCACTTTCGACAAGGCCGCCGATCAGTTTTTGCGCGAGTTCCTCGCGCTCACCGCCGGCGAGCGCAGCCCGATCTATGTGAAGGGCCATCAGGACCGGCTTCGCGTCCATCTTCGTCCGTTCTTCGGCAAGAAGGGGCTGACCGAGATCACCCCCGGACTCGTTCAAGAGTACCGCATTCATAGGATGACTTCGCGCAAGGACCCGAAGACGGGCGCGCCGCTTCGGCCGGCAAAGAACACGCTCCATCAGGAAATCGTCTGCCTGCGGCAGGTGCTCAAATGCGCCAATCGCCAAGGCTGGATTCCTTATCTCCCCGATCTCTCGGCTCCCTTCCGCTCGTCGGGCAAAGTGTCGCACCGCGGCTGGTTCTCCTTGGAGGAGTACAACAAGCTATGGCGCGCGACGCAGAGGCGGGCGAAGGACCCGCCGAAGGCGCGTTGGCGACGGTCGTGCGAGCAGTTGCACGACTATGTTCTGTTCATGGCCAACACCGGGCTCCGGCCTGACGAGGCGGCCCGGCTTCAGTTCCGTGACGTTACCGTCGTCAAGGATGACGCCACCAACGAGCGCATCCTCGAAATCGAGGTGCGCGGCAAGCGCGGCACCGGCTACTGCAAGAGCATGCCGGGCGCGGTGATCCCGTTCGAGCGGTTGCGTAACCGGCTACGGCCGATCGAGGCGGAGAGCGAGGAGGGGGCCGAGGTTCGCAGCGGGCGATCGGAAACTCCGGCGCTCCCGATGCGGAAACCCCAGCCTTCCGACTTGATCTTCGACAGGACGCACCGCGAGTTGCTGAAAACGGTCCTCGTGGAACAGGGGCTGCAATTCGACCGCGAAGGGCAGCGCCGCACCGCCTACAGCCTGCGGCACACCTACATCTGCCTTCGGCTCATGGAAGGGGCCGACATCTATCAGATCGCGAAAAACTGCCGCACCAGCGTCGAGATGATCGAGAAATATTACGCCTCGCACATCAAGACGAGCCTCGACGCCGCCGCCATCAACGTACGCAAGTCGAGGCCGGCTCCGATCATGAAGGACCAACCCAAAAGGAAGGAATCGCCGAAGAGGCCGCGCGTTAGCGCGTAACGGCGATCCACCACAATTTCCTTGGTCGAATCCAGCGCAAAGCCTATAAGAATCAACGGTACGCGGGCGTGGCGAAACTGGTAGACGCAACGGACTTAAGCGAAATTTGAGTGCCCTACGGGAAACCGAAGGAGCAGAACTGCTCAAAGTCGGGGGAACCTGTCACATGGCAATCCCGAGCCAAGCCCGACGGACGAAGGTCCGGAGGGAAGGTGTAGAGACTAGACGGGCAGCACCTACAGCGGACGCCTCACCGGGGCGAACGCCACGGTGAAGGGATAGTCCAGACCACAAACTCGAATTCGCGGGAACCCGCGAAGCCGAGACGGCGAAAGCCGCAGTTGGTAAGAAAATCCGTAGGGCCGAAAGGCCTGTGCCGGTTCAAGTCCGGCCGCCCGCACCAACACGAGACAGCAGTCACGAATGATGAATTAGGAAATGAGCAAGTAACAGAATAGACTACGACGGGTAATTTTTCAGGCGCTCCATGGCCGATACTCGGAAAATTGTCAAAGTATTTCTCGCGTCCCCTGGAGACCTTCAGGATGAGCGGCGTCGCGCAAAATCCGTCGTCGATGAATTCAACAAATCGTGGGCTGAACACTTAGGATATCATGTTGAGTTGGTCGGTTGGGAAGACACTGTGTCAAGCTTTGGCCGCCCGCAGGACATCATCAATCAAGATTTGGAGCGATGTGAGCTGCTTGTGGGAATGATGTACAGACGCTGGGGAACGCCGCCAGGCCCGCCTAGCTCATACACCTCCGGCTTCGAAGAAGAGTTCGAGACATCTGTAATCCGTCGGCGAGAGACTGGAAAGCCGGCAATTAGCCTCTTCTTTAGAAATATAGAGCCAGATGACCTTCGCGATCCCGGACCAGAACTTGCGAAAGTTATCGCGTTTAAGAACAAGATTGCTTCAAATAGGATTTTGCTTTACGAGATATTCCAAGAAGTAACTGAGTTTGAAAGCAAATTTCGAGCGTGTATCACGGCGTACGTGCAAAAATTGCAGGCGCAAGAGGCAGGTCAATTATCAAATAAGACCCAGGCAGCGCCACAAGACCAGAATGCACCACCGAATGTCGTGGATTCTGAGTCAGCTACTGAAACACCTCTGTCTGTAGAGGGTGCACAGTTTCTTCGCGATTTCATTACTAAAACCGAACTTCCCGAATCTCCAATTGAGCCAGTAGAAGTTGCTAGATTCAGATTACTTGGTAGCATCATCGGTCAGCAAGGAAACGACGATCGTTCGCTTAATACTCATGATGCCAATCTGATTTTTGCCCGCAGACCTGCACCAAACCTATCCAATCGAGAGATTTTCGGACTGATCGATTGCGGCCTAGACCACTATTCGTCCGAAACCACACCACTCTGGCGATGGTATGCCGCCGTGGGAGGCTTTCGTCGGCTTTTGTTATCATTGCTCTCGCTCAATGGTACGCCTACGCAACAGGCGGGTACACTGTCGGCAATGAGATTGATTTCAGAGCCGATGCACCTTGAAGCGATGCCCTATGGACCGGCACCAACGAGAGAAGAGTACATCGGCTCTTGGTTGTCTGAAAGTGCGTCGAGCAACTTGAAAGTAGCTGCGCTCGGCTATCTCGGCGATTGCGGTGTTACGCGGGACTTGCCCGCTATTAAGGCGGAATTTGACAAAGGAAACTATCAGACGAGTGGCGCTGCTGTTGATGCGCTTCTTCGCATCAATCTGAGGGACAGCCGCGAGGAGGCGATCGCCGCTTTATATGATCTCCAACCGGAATCCGTTAAAGACGAGTTGGTGACAGCGATATTCGGTAACGGTGAGTCGCTCAGCATCGACTTGATATCGAAAGGTGCGTTACATCGCAGTTCCGCCGTGCGCCGTGTCGCTGTGACACTGCTTGCCAAATCGAAGGCGCTCAAACTCGATGTGGCAGAACAGCTTTTATCCGATAGTGATGCCGAGGTCAGATTCCAAGCGCTGCGGGTGCTGGCTGAAACAGGGAAATCGTTCTCGGACGAACAGGCGAAGGCCATTCTCGTAAAGCCTACGAGAACGGGATTGGGATTGCTTAGCCTAGCAAGCGCCTCTGACTCAGTTGGAGAAGGATGTTGGAAGCGTTTCCGTCGAGAGCGAATGCTCAGTATGACGATCCCAGAATTGACGAAGCTCATTCAGGGGGAAACCATATTTGAGCGAGATGCCAAGTTCGCATTGATCGACCGGGAGTTTCAGGCACGGGGAGATGCATTGAGAGCTTCCGTCGATGACCGCTTCAAGTTTGAGTTTTCCGAAGCGCTGAATGATATGGCTCGGAGATTAGGTGCAGAGAATGATGTGGTTAAGAAAATTAAATCCCTCGAAGAGCATTTAACAAAGGAATTCACTCGCCTCGCGTTGGATATCATCTGTAGAAAGAATTCACCGCGGGACCTGGGACGAATTAGGGCTGTCCTGAAGAGCGATTTTGTCGCCTACTCAGATGCCGACATTGAATATCTTCGCAAATTCGGGGAGTGGGAAGATATCCCACTAATTATTGCTTCGGTGAAGCGACCGGCGATTGGCCTCAGTTTGCTTTCCGACTTCGACGAATCCAAATATCGATTGGCGGCGCGCGCCATATACCACATAGGCAAAGCACGACTCGCTGAAGTCCTCACCTTGGACATGCCGAGCCAATTGCTGGCCTATTTGATTGTCGAGGTTCCTGATAAGGGGTTCCGGTCGCTGACCGATTTGTCGCTTAAGCCATTGCTGCACGCCGAAAACGACAAGGTAAGGAAGGCAACGGCGCTAAAGTGTATTCGCTCTCTACCAAAGACGCGCGTTAGGCACATTCTGGAGGACTATACGGCTGGTGATGCGAGTCGATATTACAACGTAATTCATTGGCTGGATTTGGGTGTATCAGCCCCAAAGGATACGGCTGCACGAGCTGCCGATAAGGTGATCGCGGCAGACTGGCGTTGACCCCACATCGGCATTGAGCTTTCGCTGGTTGTCGTCCCTTCGAGTCCACTCACCCCGCTGGCCAGGGCGTCCGCTCTTTCAGCACGGTCGGTCTCGACCGCGAACATAGAGGACTTACGCCGACCGCCCTCGCGCGTTTCATCGAGTCCCGCTCAGTGCCTGCGGAGTCGGCCCGCAAGCAGGCTGGCGGCCTCAGCCTGACGTTGCGCAACAATATGTCGCCGAACGCGGACATTTTGTTCTTGTCGCCGAACGCTGACATCGGTATAATGTCATCGAACGTTGACAAGGTGTCTCCATGCTAATTCGTACCCCCGCCGATCTTGGCGCGGTCATTCGAGACCGCCGCAAGCAGCTCGCCCTCGGCCAAGCTGCGCTTGCCGAGAAGATCGGCGCGAGCCGCCAATGGGTCGTTGGCATAGAGCGCGGGCACAGTCGCGCCGAACTCGGCCTCGTGCTGCGCACGCTCGATGCGCTCGGCATCCGCCTGGAGACAAGAGATAAGGAAGCTGCGGCGAATTCGCAATCCAGCCCCGACATCGACGCCATTGTTGCGGCGGCGCGAAAGGGCAGGTCATGACCGAAGAACTTATCGCCTTGCTGCGCGGTCGGGAGATCGGCCGCGTCAGCCGTGAAGCGAAAGCACGGCTGACCTTCACCTATGACCGTGCGTGGCGCGAGGCCGACGAAGCCTATCCGCTGTCGCTCTCCATGCCGCTCGCTGCGGCCGAGCATGGCCCGACCGTTGTCGAGCCGTTCCTGTGGGGCTTGCTTCCCGACAACGAGCGCGTGCTCGACCGCTGGGCGCAAAAATTCCAGGTCTCGCCACGCAATCCCTTCGCCCTGATCGCTAACGTCGGCGAAGATTGCGCCGGCGCGGTGCAGTTCGTTCAGCCCGAGCGTCTCGACGAGGTGCAGAGCGGCGCAGCCGACAAGGTCGATTGGCTCGATGAAACCGACATCGCCGAACGGCTGCGCGCGCTGCGCGAGGATCACGCCGCCTGGCGTCTTCCGCGCGACACGGGGCAATTCAGCCTCGCCGGCGCGCAGCCAAAGACCGCCTTGCTCTTCGACAATGGCCGCTGGGGTATTCCCTCGGGTCGGTTGCCGACGACGCACATCCTGAAGCCGCCCACGGGGCACTTCGACGGGCACGCCGAGAACGAGCATGTCTGTCTCACGTTGGCCCGCGCACTCGGAATGCCGGCGGCGACCTCGCGGGTCGCGCGCTTCGGCGAGGAGATCGCCATCGTTGTCGAACGCTACGACCGTGTTCACCTCGGCAACGAGATCGTCCGCGTCCATCAGGAGGACATGTGTCAGGCGCTCGCCGTCTTGCCGACCCGTAAGTACCAAAACGAAGGTGGGCCGAGCGTGGCTGCGATCGTCGAATTGTTGCGCACGCATTCGAGTGAGCGCGCCGACGACGTCAATACATTCATCGACGCCATCGGCTTCAATTGGCTGATCGCGGGCACGGACGCCCATGCCAAGAACTACTCATTGCTCTTGAGCAGTGGGCCGCGCGTCCGCCTCGCGCCGCTCTACGACGTAGCCAGCATTCTGCCGTACGAGCAGTTCCAAATGCAAAAGCTCAAGCTGTCGATGAAGGTCGGCGGCGAATATCGACTTCGCGATGTAGGCCTTCGGCAATGGCGCAAACTTGCCGAGGAAGTTCGGGTCGATGAAGGCCGATTGATCGATCGTCTCGTTGCCATGGCCGAGCAGGTCCCCGATGCGATCGCCGATATCCGGGCCGCGATGCGGCGTGACGGTCTCGACCAGCCTGTCATCGAGCGCCTTGAGGCGGGTCTCGTTGAGCGAGCAAAGGAGTGCGGCAATGCGTTGCTGGCCGTAGCGAGAGATACGCCATGATTCTCACGCGCATGGAAAAGCTGAAATTCATCGTCGAGGAAATGCAACTCGCGTTTTACCTGACCATGCACCTAACCGACCCCTTCGTCGCTCGCTCGCTCGCTCGCCACATCCTCATCAGGGCAGAGAATTTCATCGAACATGCGCATGGCCTCCGCAGGACGCTCGACGGCGCGGGCCATGACACGCGTGGCTTCGGCAAGGCCAAGAAAGCCTATGCGTCCACCTTCGAGGAATACTTCAAGGTTGCAAGACACCGGCTCGGCGCGCATGTCCAAGACTTCGACTTCGGCAAACGCATCGAACTTTGGAACGACATCGAGATTGTCAAGATCAGTTATTTTGTCGATGGCGCGCAGCAGATTTACCGGAGCCTCGGGGCCCTGGGCGTACCGGGGTACGTTGCCTATGCCGACCCCCCGGAGCTCTCCGACCGAGGCGTCCTGGAGACGCTTCGTCAGGTCCAGCGATCCATCGACAACCGCAACTGGGTCGAAATGGGGACCGACCCGCTCGCCATGACGCGAAACAACACGGTCGCTGTCTTGAACACAAGCCCCGTGCATGCGCGCGCGGGGCTTGTGT
>Ga0255350_1000768_pt1 | contig 11602 bp, 19 predicted proteins | sample HBST25r1metaG_FD_186028 | JGI IMG/M metagenome (GOLD analysis project Ga0255350, IMG submission 186028) | Peat soil microbial communities from Stordalen Mire, Sweden - H.B.S.T-25.r1 | ecosystem: Environmental > Terrestrial > Soil > Wetlands > Peat | place: Sweden: Norrbotten County, Stordalen...
GTTGGGGATGTAATTGTAATGGAGTGCGGAACTGACACTTATAGTGTAGGGCAGTCGGTTGTAAACCTATCGGACAGCAACGCCAATAGCTACACACTAGGAGGAGATACCAGCAGCGCGTTTTATTACAGGCAATATAGCCGAGGCGGGTGGGCGGTTGCTTCTACGGCAGGAGCTACAAACTTTATTTGTACGATGACCAATGCGACAGGCGATGTCAACTTTGCGGTGGTTGTTTACAGAGGGCTTCTTGGCACCGTCGATACATCTTTGGCCAGCAATCTTTACCCTAATTCAGGGTCATTCTTGACATCATCTTTTACCACGACGGTCAAAGACCTTGTAATAGTTTGCGCTTCTTCGGGAGATGCAAACGCAGGTGGTATCTGGATGGCAGGACTCATACAAGGGTCAACTGGTTCCGTTGTAGGCGTAAGTGGAGCAACACTAAGTACTAGCTCATTAACAGGATGCGAGGCCCGACTGAATAGTAGTTTTGGCAGCGGCACAGCAGCAATGACATACGGAGGGCGTGGAGATTATGGGTACCAAGTACTCGCCTTCAAGTATTAGTTGACAGCGGGGCAAATTACAACGGCTTGCGGAACAGCGCTATAGGGCAAGCAGAGCATGGACGTGGGATGGGATATTCACACAGAGTGTCCCAACGCTCGGAACCACGGTAGTATTGGCAGGAACAAACTTTGCCGCTGTTGGCGGCGTTTCTGTGCAGATGTTTGTGATTAAGTAGCACCCGTTGGAGTCCAGTTGGAGATTTTCAGGAATGGGGTAAGCGAATGTCGGAAACGACGATAGCGGAATTGGCAAAAGAGGCGCGCGAAGACGACCGGGCATGGAAGCGTCAGATCGAAGGGACAATCGAGGGCGTGCGCAACACCATCAATGAACACGGTCAGACACTTGCGGAAATCAAAGCCAATACATCACCGTTGCCAGATTTACACCGTCGCCTCCGAGACACCGAAAGCTCCACGAGTAATTTGTGGACAGTGCTCAGAGTCACATGGGCTGTGATTGTGGCTCTTGTCGGCGCAACATGGCTTTGGACCAAGCATTAAAGGAGACCCACTGTGACCGTAACCGTGACCGTGATGGAACCAGCTTGCAAGGCGGATGCAGTTGAGGCCCAACGCGCCTCCAGAATCATCAACGGACTCTACAACGCCTGCCACATCAAAGCCATGCGTGCCATCCTGAAAGAGATTGGTAGACCTGCCTGGATATGGGCCAGCCGGAACCAGTTATTCGCGGCAATCATCACCGCGCGGCAGGACGCTTCCATGTTGAACCCGAAGCGCGACGCGGAGCTGGCAGAAAACCTGAAAAAGGCTATTGACAGATGGGTGTGATTGTGCTTACAATTGCATACATGGCTGACGATTGCATGGTGCGAGTGCCCCGGCACCTGTTCGAGGAAATTCGGCGATTGGCCCACCCTGCGACAGCGGCGGCGTATTTGCGCCATGTGATCGAGCAGCATATTGAGCAAGCACGAAAGAAGTGAGTTTGCGCGGCGGTGTGGATGGACACATTAGCAGGTTCCCGCTTTCTTAATTGAAAGTAGCCTAAACGCTTGGTGGGAAGGGCTATCCAGAGCGGTGTTGAAAGGCACCTTGGCGTATTTAAGGGAACGCGAAAGGGCATAGTCGGTATCGAGTCCGGCCCGCGCAAAGAGATTGAGTTTGCATGGTAGCGCAGAGAAGCCAGAGCGGAATCGGAGTGGACCTCCTTGCAGCGCAGGATTCTCAGAGCGGAGACGACGTGAAGGTTGAACATCCGAATTAGAAAAGCCTCGCAAGAGGTAAAGCTTCAAGGATGCGCGGGATGCAGATACGGTTAAGACACTGCCACTCTCTTAATTTCAACCCCATGCAATGTGGTACCACAGAGAGGGGCTTAGTAGCGCCATGAATAGAATCGCAATATGGTTCCGCAGCAAGAACTGGACAACTCACACTGTCATCGCGGGCGCTGTTTCTCTGGCGATCTTCATCGCGGCTGACCCGGCCATTCAAGGTTGGATCAAGACTACTCTCGCAGCGCATCCGCAACTGGCAAGCCTCATTGTTCTGGCGTCCATCGCGGTTGCCAAGAACAGCCACTCCAGTTCCGCCGCTGGCACTCTCGCGACGGCGCGTGTCATCAACGCTGCACCTGACACGCCAACATCTGCTCAGGTGGACGATGCAAGCAAGTGAGGCCGCGTCGGCATCGGCAACCAGTAACCCCACCGCAGCATAACCCGAAAAGGAGAAAAGAACATGGGATTTATTTCAGCAGTTGAGAGTTTTATTTCCAAGGCCGAGAAGGAATTGGCCTCATGGTGGGGCAAGGCTCCCGCATTCGCCAACGTCTTGAGTACCGGCATCACTATCGCCGGAGCCGGACTTGAAACCGTCTTCACCCTCGAAGGCAATGGACCCGCTTCAACGCTCGTTGGCGACATTGTGTCCAAGGCCCAACAGGAACTTCTCGCCGTCAAGAGCCTTACCGCTGCCGTTGGACCCAACCTCACAGCGAAGAGCATCTTGGCTGGGGTTTCAACGGACGTAGGCACACTGGAACAGGCCGCGAACATCACCAATCCGAAATCCGTCGCTGCAATCAATCTGGCGATCAGCACCATCAACGCGCTGGTAGCCGCGTACCCGGAAGCCACGCCAGTCCCTACATCGGCAGTAGCGTAACCATGGCAGACGCAACTACCAGAACGTCTTTCCTCTCCCGCGTCTATGGCCTGATGGATGATGCACGCGCATTCCTTCAGGCGTGGACGGCGGTGGCCCTCAGCGTTAAAGCGGCTGTAGACGCGGCAACGACTGATATAACCAAACTTGGAACGACCGAAGACACTATCACGGCGGAGATTCCGCAAGCCCAGGCGAGTTTGCAAGAGGTTTCGGATAGAATCAAAGCCAAAGGAATTGCGAGTGTGTTTTGATGAAAATTTTTGCGATTCTCGGAACAGTACCGCTGTGGCCTCTCTTGCTGATTGTGGGCATTCCGTATGGCGCTATGCGCTGCCAGAACTACCTACGAACGGGAAGCTGGACGAGGTAAATCCACGAAAAGAGACATGGTGTAGCGCCATAGCAGCGGAATAAAAACTTGCATTTTGATTGAAAGTTTGTGTTAAACTGATTCCATCGGGAGAGGCGAGCGAGAGTTTGTCTCTCTTTGTGTTTGGAGGTTAAAATGCCACTTCTTGAAGGGAAATCGAAAGTAACGAAAAAGAAAAACTTTCACGAAACAAGGAACGGAAAAACTTTCAAGAATACGGCTAGGAAGTTTGGCAAAAAAAAGGCTGTAGCTCAGATGCAAGCAATTGTTTTGTCGAAAGCAAGGGAGTCAGGACGAAAGAAAAGTTCTCGGAAGAGAGTGTCTGGGAAATGAGCGAGATTGATTCTTGCACTCAGGAGAGCGTAGGAAAGGTCCGCAAGAGGGTTGCGGGGGTTCCTAAGCGCGTCAGGAAAACCGGAAAGAAAATTGTAAAACCTAAGAAGTTCTCCGTCAAAAAGTAGTACAATACGATTATGCCGAATGGTTCCTTTAGTTGGCTCACACTCGCACAAGCTCAAACACAGCTTTCTCAAAGGCTGAATGATACTTCTTTCAGTTTTTGGACCCAAGCGGAGTTGACTTATTATATACAGCAGAGTCTACGTCAGTTTAACAGTCTTACATGGACGTTTAGGCAGGATTTCAATTACAATTCCTCTTCGCTTTGGAACTCTTTGGGAAGTTTGACAGGATCGCCACGTTTAAGAACATTGACGGACAATTATATTTATGGAGAACTTGAGTATCTACTTTTGGAGCCAAGCAATAATACTGGAACATGGACCGGGACGAATCAATTTAGTCTCAGTGACTTATCTCAAGCGTTGCAACGCAGACGCGACGAGATGATTCAGATTGGTAATCTTAATCAAGTTTTATCCTCTGGCATTGCTTTGACTCCCAACACGATTAGGACGCAACTTCCAGATAACGTGATAGACGTGGAAAGAGTCCGCTATATACCAGTTTCCGGGAGTCCGAACACTCTTTATCGAGACGACACGGTTGCAAATGAGTGGTTTAATGCACCACTTTACCAACTTCCGTCAGGAACTCCACAAACATTTTCCTTGTCGTCAGAGCCTCCGTTATCTTTTCAGGTAGACATTCCCCCCGATTCACCGGGAACATACGAGGCTGTAGTTTTGCAGTCTGGAGAACCATTTAATCCTCCGACTTCTACGCTTATAGGCATCCCTGATGACTTCGCATGGGTACTCGAATTTGGCGCGTTAGCCGATCTTCTAGGACAAGAGGAGGAAAGTACTGATAGGGAAAGGTCCGCATACTGCCTAAAAAGATACCAAGACGGTCTACAGTTGATGTTGAAGACTCCTTGGATCGAACTAGGAAGAGTAAACAATCAGGCGGTAAGTATTGACTCCATTGTAAGCGCAGATCGGTACGATCCTGAGTGGGATTCTAATCCTACGGGTTTTGGACCAGTAATTGTCACTGGAGGAATTGATTTCTTTGCTGCACCTGTGAATTCTAATGTGGGAATAACTTGTCTCGGAAATGCACCCGTGCCGTCCGTTGGAACAGACTATATCCAATGTTCCCGTTCTGATATGGATATAATTTATGATCTTGCACAGTCGCGGGCTTGCTTCAAGATGGGCGGGAACTCCTTCAAAGAATCTCTTGAACTCGAAAAGAGAGCAATACAGGCGTGTTCCGCAGAAAATTCAAGACTAAAATCTATTGGCGCGTACTCTGATATACTAGACCAGAGGGGAAATGCGCAGGAACGTGATGCCAATAGGTACAACACGAGAGGTGAAAAAGGATAGTGGGCGCAAAGATACATCAGATCGAACCTGATTATTATGTCTTCCATTGCCCCGGCTGCGGATTCGGACACGGCGTAACGGTCAACGGTAAAAAGAACGGATGTAACGCAAGTTGGGGATGGAACGGGTCTATGGATGCGCCCACATTCACTCCTTCAATCAACTGCAATGCGGATGATCCGCCGCATCGTTGCCACAGTTTTGTCGTAGAAGGAAAAATCCAGTTTTTGGGAGATTCTTTTCATAAACTTGCAAACCAGACGGTTGATCTACCCGACTGGGACGAATCTTAGTACAACACGAAGGGAGACAAGGGATGAAAGCTTCGATGCGCCCACATTCACTCCGTCTATAAGAGTTACTGGAGTGCAGCCCTTAAGCGACGAGGAACTTGATCGTGTTCTCAAGGGAGAGAAGATTGAAACTATCCCATTATGTTGCCATTCATTTGTGACTGACGGTAAAATTCAGTTTCTAGGAGATTGTACACATAAACTAGTTGGGCAAGTAGTTGATATTCCAGAATGGGAATGATGTACAATAATTCTATCCAGCGATGGGAGCTTTCAGTGATGTTATTGACCAGCGTGGTAATCAGCAAGAGAGGGATATGAACCGTTTCAACAGCAAGCAGAAATAATGCTTGCATAATCCTGCGCTTCGTGTAAGCATAGTGGCACCGGGATGGTATTGAAAATGAATAACAGTAAATATCTGAGACTTAAGTTCGTGGCTATTAGGGAATCAATGGGCGGGGTTGTGTATGGCTGGTTCGTTCGGCTTCTAGGAATAAGGAGTGACGGGGCTACGTTCGGTGCTTGGATCGCATTGGAAGACGAATACGCAGAAGGAGTGACATTTGATAATGTAAGAAGCAAGACATTTGAAGATTTAAGGAAGACACTCGACGGAATGCTTTCAGAGCCGTTCGACGGAAAGAAAGTTCCTCTGGATGCGCACAAAGGTAACGCCGATTGGGAGGAGATAAGTAATGAGTGACACAACTGCAAACATAATCACTGTTTCCCGCGACTCTATTCTAAAGGAAATTGCGGAAGGGTCAAGGGTTAAAATTGAAGACCCATTTCACGTTCACGATTACAGCATGGCGACTCCAGAACAACGTGTGGCGATTAAGTATGCCAATGATAATGGTTACCCGATTGAGATTTTGGCAGAGGTAGCTGCATCTATTCCTCAAACCGTCCCAAACGGAAGTGATAAGGGCGGATGGGGATATGGGGCGTGCAGGAGAATATGTACGATAGGAGGATGCACTATAGGACAATTTGAAGACGGAAGTGCTCCAAAAGACGTAGACCTGACCGACATCAAGTATTTCGGATTTTACAGGCAAGCGGTAAAGAACAAGCATACAGGAGAATTAAAGGGATTCGCTGCTATTGTAGGCAGTAACACGTTTACTGGAGAAGTGGAACCGGGACAGGAAATTGAAGTTAAAGGAGAGGTCATCCGACACGGCTGGAATCGAGAGGATGTAGAGAAGGCAGCGAGAGAATCGTTTCTTAGGCTTCAAGAACTATGTGAAGAGTTCTATAATCGGGAGAGGGAAGATGGCAACATTTGACGTATTTCTGAGGAGCAATAAGGTATCCAAGCAAGTCGTTGAAGCAGACAATGCTGAGCGAGATGGAGACCTGCTTGTTTTCTACGATGGAACCGATTTAATAACAGGAGTGAAAGCAATATTCCCCATAGGAGACATTGCTAGTGTTAGAACTGTTCCACCTAAAAAGAAAGGCTCTATCGGTGGGAAAGCTCGCGCTAAATCGTTATCCACAAAACAGCGTGGCGCAATCGCGGTAGCAGCGGCCAAAGCGCGGTGGGATAAGCAGAGTAGTAAAAAGAAGTAGTTAGATGAGGGGGAATAAATGGAACTGACAAACGATCAGTATGTAACGATTGGTATAATTGCAGAGGAATCGATTAAACAACAGGAAAAGATTTGCGGATATGCACACATACGTAAGAGTGGAAATGGTTATGCAAATATCGGTAAATTTATTTTCGATAGAGTTTATCCTATGCAATTTTCTGATCTAAAAGAACGAGTAAACCGCGATATTGATTCGGAATCGGATGAGAAGGTTTTTGTACCACAAGGAATGTTGTATGAGGCAGAAACCACTGCTTTAAGTCTATGGCCGGTGCATCCGGGTAAGTCACTTCTTCCTAAAATCCTCGAATCCGCTCTTCTCTGGATGGACGGAGAAATAGAAAAATTGGAATTATGCTCCGTGGACTACAAAAACATCCATCGCTTGCTGCATGGTGGAATGTATTTCAACGGAACGGATGAGGAAAACCATAACGCCATAAAAAAACAGGTAACATGCCCTATATGTGTGAGCGGTGATACGCATCGTTCCAACACAAACGAGCATATCAATGGACCTAAACTACCAGAGGGGCTTGATCAACTTATAAATGAATTTGCTAGACATCGACCGAACGATTTGCCGATTGGTAAATCGTTCATATTTGAAGCCTTTAATCGTGGCTTAAACGTTAAGAAGGAAACCCCAAAAGACATAGAAGATTTGCTCTGGAATGATGACGAGTACGAGTCCAAAGATAAGCAGGTCAATGAAAGGTTGATTGAAGCATACCGTCGCGGAAAGGATAGTAAATGATCATCTTATTGGCGTTCTTTGTAATTACCAGTCCAATCTTGTTGTTTGTGATTTATCGTTCTACCGTAAAACTCGCAAATCGAAGAAAAATTAAATATCCCATCAAGTATTCAGAAGTTCATACTATCCGTGAACTGTTAGAATTCATGTCAGGAATTGATAATGGTTACGATGTTAACTTTAGCTAGTGTATTGGAGGATGCAATAAATGACTTTAGAGCAAGAGATGGAACTAACCGGACCTCAGTGCGTAGATTTACTGACAAAGCGCGACATTAGGAAACTGTGGAGAATACTTGCTACTGCTCGTGACAGGCTACAAGATCATGCGGACGGTAAGCCAGTGAAAGATGCTCACTTGTGCCCTAGTCGTAAGGTCGCCAAACTCATGTCTGACGAGTACCATAGTATTTGGTGGCTTATGGCAAATCGGAGAGAATTGAGAAAGGCTAGCAAATGCACACAGTTGTATCAAAGGTAGGAGATATTGAACGAAGGGGAGAAAATCAGTGAAAACATGCCGTAGTACGCTGTCTCATCACATAGACAATGGTAAAGTTTGTTTTGAGGATCGAATAGCCCCAGCAACTAAAAATACCTTTATAATGTGTTATCCTTCCGATGAAGAGAATGGAGATGATTTTTTATTCGGCGAGATTTGCTTGTCTGATGGACCAGGATTTGAAAACGGAGATGTATGCTTTTATCCCGGTAACATGGGCGCAATCGGTGTTGATATACTAGAGAAAATTGTTGATAAAATGAAAGAAAATAAGCAGATTAAAGAGAAAATGCAGGATGTAAAATGTGGGTGTCTATTCTTACAGCGGAACATGGAACAGAACGAGGTTGATGTATAATCTGAATGGAGGAAAAACTATGAAAGAATTGCAGATGTGGACATATTCAACGCAAGCGTATCGCATGATTCCTGTTTTTATGGGAGTGATGGCTTGTTTAGTAACAATTTCATCGTTATTGGCGGTATGGAATACTTCAATCATCATTAAGAACCGTAAACTGAACAAATTAAACTTGAGTGAATTCAAAATCGAACCATGTAAACATCCTGAGAACCGTAGGGAGTATACAAGGGTTCCCTTGAGGACAATTACATCAATATGGGAAACATGCGGGATGTGTGGGCGTATGATTTCTTCTCGTGAAGTAGAACGAATAAAAGAGGATGACGCTAACCGTGGAATTCCTAAACTTATTCGTCCTTCGTGGTTTGATTTACCTATCTCTAAGGTATAATGTACTCATCCGCGCTTTCCGGGAGAGGCGTTGGAACGAAGGCGGCTCCATGGCTCCCGGACCATTTGACCACAGAGGTATCGATTTAACTTCTGCCTTGAACCGTATCCGCTCAGGGTTTACCTCTGTTTCTGTCAATATAAGAAATTATACCAAGGGTGGCGTCACATTCCGTAACCTCCTAACGGGAGCAATCTATACATTATCAGCAGCAGTACACAGCCTAAAAAGACTTAATGACTCGACTGATCCTTCCGCGTTGCCGTCAGGATACGCAATTATTAATGGGGCTGGTACAATTTTTTCAGTATGGAACTCTACAGATGGATTAACTAATGTAGCGACAGGACTCAGCGGAAATCCTGTATCCATTGTCCCTTTTCGTCCTAACGCTTCGGTCCAACCATGGGCATACGTAGGGGACAGTGCTCCGCAAGGCCAAGTCACGATTGATACTCAATATCTTGTAACGACCGGCCCTCACGCTAACCAGCCTGTAGATTTCGTTACGAACGGTTTTAATAAGGTAAGAAGTGATGGAAGAATTTACAAGGGTGGAGTGAAAGAACCCCAATTAGCACCTACCGTATCTACGTCCAATTCAACCGTTACTTTTGGTGGGGGGACAGGAAACTTACTAGCCACAGCAATACCGTGGACAAACAATCCTATTGGCACAAACTCAGACTTCAATTACGGTGAGACAGAGGGATACCCGTACACCGATCCTACGACGCCGAAGGACGGGACGATATGGTACAGCGTTAATGTTCAAAACGCTTCGTATGTAACAATCTCTAGTTTAGTCCCTAATGGAACAGTAGTTATAAATGGGGATACCATAACGACTCAGGCAGAACTAGGAGTTACTTCGACTACACGAACAGGGGCGGTAATACCCGGATACCCCGGACAATTTTTGCAAACGTTAGGCTCTTCAACGCCCCCAAGTGCAGCATCATATGTAATAGGAGCATTTGTCGATTCAAATGGCGATGTGATGGATAAGGGAGTTGCTACACTTTACGTTCCTAGCGTAGTTGATATTGGAGCAAACATTGGAGTGGAAATTACAGTTCCTTATGGAGCGTCCTCTCTCCAAATTGGTATGAATTCATTAGGAAATACATATTCCTCAAACTCTGGTTCTATCGGAGGAGGACAACTTACTATTTCTGGCACTGTCACAACAAACGCTCTTCCATTTGTAACTTCTATACTAGGAAATCTTACAGCTTATTACTGGGGAGATTCTCCTGCGGCTGCGGGTGCCAATGATGCCTCCTTTTATATATGGAAAAATCCTAGCGATCCAAGTGGAAGTGGACCAGTAAGAACCACATCTAATGCGGACGGGAGTACGACAGGAAATTCCTTTATATTTGATGCAACGATTGGACCAACTCCAGCAGGAATACCTCAACTTCCTGGAATTGGAACTCAGAATGTACCGATGATTTGGTATACTCTTAGTCCAGAGAGTGTTATTACTGGAGAGAGTAGTGTATTCGCCTCACCTATTACGTCAACCCAACCAAATCAAACAAAATATAATGACTTCAACTTCTGCCTAACTGGAAACATTTATTTCCCGTCTGGTGGACCAGGAGTTTACTATACTCTTGTTTTAACCAGTAAGGATGATTGTATTTGGGGTATAGGTGGAGGGGTAAAATTAGTTCCCGGATCAGTGTCCATATCAGGAAATAATGAGGGAAGCTCAGCATCTATATCTGGATGGGGTCAGACCATCACAGTTGTAGGAGGATACACGCTTCTTCCACGACAAAACTATACTCATGGGGATAATAATACTTATGCACAGACAACATTGCAAGTAAATCCTCCGGCAGCGGGAATCTATCCTATAGAAGTGGACTATGACTATTGGTATAATAGTGGACGTATCTTGCTTATTATGGCTTCTCCAAAGCCAGGAGAAAGCCCAACTATTATTCCTCCTCTTCCATCAGATATTAGGCAAGAAGTACAGTACCGTTACTGCTACAGGAGTTCCGCAACAGGAGCGCAATCGAATCCATCTCCTGAATCTACGGCTGAATCAATTCCAGTAACAGCAAACACTATTACATCTCTATGGTCGAATGATCCTCAAGTAGATGTAGTCGATTATTACAGGATAGATTCGACAACCTCAGAATTTACCTATGTGGCGACAGGACCAAATGATAATCTTGGGGGAAATGGATACAACACCGCAATCTCCGATTCATTGACCGACACAGAATTAGGGACTAAGACACTTGATTACGACAATTACGAGCCTTTCCCTTCTATAGATTTGCCTCAAAAGGGAGTATGCAATGTAATAGGCAGTGTGATTACTTGGGTTTCTGGTGGAGCGATAGGAGGATCATCGGTAGGATTTAGTCCTAGATGGTTAGCGGGAACGGAGATATTGATTGGTTCTCCTACGTCTTTGGCATACACATTTATTTCTCGTCCTATAGCATCTTCATTTCAAACTAATTATCTGTATCCATTGAACTTCATGATTCTTGATCCTTCCAATCATTATCAGTTAGTAACTGTATCGGGAACATCTGGGGTCGTTGATCCAACATTTAATGATGCAGGTGGAATCACAATTAGCGGAGGAGCAACATTTACCGATAAAGGAATCTATATTCCTACGGGGTATGTGACTGAAATTGAGATTCCTGGAGTTCCTGACGGATCGGATGTAGCTTACCAAATACCAGAGCCTATCCTTGCAGCACAGCCGTTGCCGTATTTGTGGGGTCCAACGGACAATGTAAATTATTGCTTTGGTGTAGGAGACCCGCTAAGGCCAGG
>Ga0255350_1000776_pt1 | contig 11562 bp, 3 predicted proteins | sample HBST25r1metaG_FD_186028 | JGI IMG/M metagenome (GOLD analysis project Ga0255350, IMG submission 186028) | Peat soil microbial communities from Stordalen Mire, Sweden - H.B.S.T-25.r1 | ecosystem: Environmental > Terrestrial > Soil > Wetlands > Peat | place: Sweden: Norrbotten County, Stordalen...
GCGACATTCTGGTGGGCAAGGTCACGCCCAAGGGCGAGACGCAACTGACGCCGGAAGAAAAGCTGCTGCGCGCTATCTTCGGCGAGAAGGCCGGCGATGTGCGCGACGCCTCGCTGACCTGTCCTCCGGGGATCGAAGGCACCATCGTCGATGTGCGCATCTTCAGCCGTAAAGGCCAGGAGAAGGACGAGCGGGCCAAGCAGATTGAAGGCGAGTACGTTGCCAAGCTGGAAAAGAATCTGGGTGACGAGATTCGCATTCTGACCGACGAGCGCTTGAAGCGCCTTGACGGAATCCTGGGCGGCAAGGAAGTGCTGGCCGATCTGCACGACGAGCGGACCAACAAGCGGCTGCTGACCAAGGCAGCGATTCTGGATCGCGAAACCATCGAGCGCATTTCGACGAAGAATTTGAAGCGCATCCGTTACGCCGACAAGGACCCGCGCGTCAACGAGCAGATCGACGAGATCGAAGAGATGACCTCGCGGCAGATCGAAGTGCTGCGCAAGATCACCAACGAGAAGGTCGCCAAGCTGCAGAAGGGCGATGAGCTGCCTCCGGGCGTGATCAAGCTGGTCAAGGTCTACGTGGCCATGAAGCGCAAGTTGAGTGTGGGCGACAAGATGGCCGGCCGTCACGGCAACAAGGGCGTGATTGCGCGCATTCTTCCCGAGGAGGATATGCCCTACCTGCCCGATGGAACCCCCGTGGAGATCGTTTTGAATCCGCTGGGTGTGCCTTCCCGTATGAACGTCGGTCAGGTTCTGGAGACGCATCTGGGCTGGGCCGCGCATGTGCTGGGCGAGAAGATTGCTGATTTGATCAGCGCCAACACCGATGCGGCTTACACGCGCGAACTGATGAAGAAGGAGTTCGCTGGAACTGCGACGCTACGCCAGTTGCTGGAACTGGACGACGAGATGCTGTTGCGCGTCGGGGCCGGCATGAAGCGCGGCATCTGGTTTGGAACAGCAGTCTTCGACGGCGCGCGCGAGGGCGAGATCAAGGCGCTGCTGGCTTCGGCTGGGCTGCCTTCCTCGGGCAAGACGGCGTTGTTTGACGGCATGACGGGCGAGCAGTTCGAGCAGCCGGTAACGGTGGGCTACATCTATATGCTCAAACTCTCGCACCTGGTGGACGACAAGATTCACGCGCGTTCGATTGGGCCGTACTCGCTGATTACGCAGCAGCCACTGGGCGGCAAGGCGCAGTTCGGCGGGCAGAGATTCGGCGAGATGGAAGTGTGGGCGCTGGAGGCGTATGGCGCGGCTTACATCTTGCAGGAGTTGCTGACCGCGAAGTCGGACGACGTCTATGGCCGCACCAAGATTTATGAGGCCATCGTGAAGGGCGAGGCGGCCATCGAGCCGGGCGTGCCGGAGTCGTTCAATGTGTTGATCCGCGAGTTGCAGTCGCTCTGCCTCGACGTGGAGTTGATCAAGCGCGCGGACCTGGTTAAGAAGCTGCCCGCGCCGGAGATCGCCGCGGTCGCGGATTGAAGCGAGTTCACAGTTCACAGTTCTCAGTTCACAGTTTTCAGTTAACGCAGCCCAACTGAGAACTGAGAACTGAAAACTGACAACTGTTTTTCGGGTTCTTCTTGAAAGCGGTCAACGCCGCTTCCCGGGAAGGAAGAATCCATAAAGAATCCCGGGAAAAGCCGCGGCAGGCGCCGATGAGGCCCGCCAAGGAGGGTCACCTTGTTCCGTTCAAATCCATTTGAGCTTTCCGGTCCCATCACCGATTTTGACGCTATCCGCATCATGCTTGCCTCGCCGGAGAAGATCCGCAGCTGGTCGCATGGCGAGGTCACCAAGCCGGAGACGATCAACTACCGCACCTTCAAGCCGGAGCGCGACGGGCTTTTCTGCGCGCGCATCTTTGGGCCGGTGACCGACTGGGAGTGCCTGTGCGGCAAATACAAGCGCATGAAGCACCGCGGCGTGATCTGCGACAAGTGCGGCGTGGAAGTGACGGTGAGCAAGGTGCGCCGCGAGCGCATGGGCCACATTGAGCTGGCGTCTCCTTGTTCTCATGTTTGGTTCTTCAAGGGGCTGCCTTCGCGCATCGGCCACCTGCTGGACATTTCTCTTCGCGATCTGGAAGCCATTCTTTACTTCGAGTCCTATGTGGTGGTCGATCCGGGCGATTCGCCGGCGAAGGAACGCGAGATCATCAAGGACGAGACCAAGTACCGCGAGCTGGATGCGCAGTTCCGTCCCTCGGGCTTCAAGGCGATGATGGGCGCAGAGGCCATCAAGGAGCTGCTCAAGCGCGTGCAGATCGACGAGCTGGGCATTGAGCTGCGCGAGCGGATGAAGACGGAAACGTCGGCGCAGAAGAAGCTGAAGTACGCCAAGCGGCTGAAGGTCGTCGAGGCTTTCCGCAAGAGCGACAACAAGCCGCAGTGGATGATTCTGGATGTGCTGCCGGTGATTCCTCCCGAGCTGCGCCCGCTGGTTCCGCTGGATGGCGGACGTTTCGCCACTTCGGATTTGAACGACCTGTACCGCCGCGTGATCAATCGCAACAACCGCTTGAAGAAGCTGATGGACCTGCACGCGCCCGAAGTGATTGTGCGCAACGAGAAGCGCATGTTGCAGGAGGCGGTGGACGCGCTGTTTGACAACGGCCGCCGCGGCCGTGTGCTGAGGGGCGCCAACAACCGCCCGCTGAAGTCGCTCTCCGATACATTGAAGGGCAAGCAGGGCCGCTTCAGGCAGAATTTGCTGGGCAAGCGCGTGGATTACTCGGGCCGCTCGGTGATCGTGGTGGGGCCGGAGTTGAAATTGCACCAGTGCGGATTGCCCAAGAAGATGGCGCTCGAACTCTTCAAGCCGTTCATCTATCATCGCCTGGAACAGACGGGCCACTGCACCACCATCAAGCAGGCCAAAGAAATGGTGGAGATGCAGGAGCCGGTGGTGTGGGACATTCTGGAAGAGGTCATCAAGGACCATCCGGTGCTGTTGAACCGCGCGCCCACGCTACATCGCCTGGGCATTCAGGCCTTTGAGCCGGTGCTGGTAGAGGGCAAGGCGATCAAGATTCACCCGCTGGTTTGCACGGCCTTCAATGCCGACTTCGACGGCGACCAGATGGCGGTTCACATTCCGCTGTCGCCGGAGGCGCAGATCGAGGCGAGCGTGCTGATGCTGGCGTCCCATAACATTTTGTCGCCGGCTTCGGGCCAGCCGATCACCGTGCCCTCGCAGGACATGGTGCTGGGCCTCTACTACCTGACCAAGGCCAAGAAGAACGCCAAGGGCGAGGGACGTGTCTTCGCCAATACGGAAGAGATTCTGATGGCTCTCGAAGCCAAGGAAGTGGAGACGCTGTCGCCGATCCGGCTGCGCTACACGGGCCAGGTGCTGGACCTGACCACGGCTTATGATGACCAGGACCTGACGCACATCGATCCGGTGGACTTCAACAAGCAGTACATCTCGACGACGGTGGGCCGCGTGATTCTAAACGACGCGCTGCCGGAGGGAATGCCGTTCATCAACGGCCTGTTGAAGAAGAAGGGCATCGGGCAACTGGTGAACTATTGCAACCAGAACCTGGGCCTGGAAGTGACGGTGGGGATGCTGGACCGGATCAAGGAACTGGGCTTCCAGTACGCCACACGCTCGGGACTTTCGGTGGGCCTGGACGACATGGTGATTCCAGACAGCAAGTACACCGTTGTGGACGAAGCCGACAAGAAGGTGATCGAGGTCCAGAAGCAGTACATGGACGGCGCCATCACCAACGGCGAGCGCTCGAACAAGGTGATTCAGATGTGGTCGGCGGTGACCGAGAAGGTTGCCGACGAGATGTTCGACAACATGAAGCGCGCGGACGACGAAGGCGCCTTCAATCCGATTTACATCATGGCCGACTCCGGCGCGCGCGGATCGAAACAGCAGATTCGCCAGCTTTCAGGAATGCGCGGCCTGATGGCCAAGCCTTCGGGCGAAGTGATTGAAACGCCCATTACGGCGAACTTCCGCGAGGGGCTGACGGTGCTGGAATACTTCATCTCGACGCACGGCGCGCGCAAGGGATTGGCCGATACGGCACTCAAGACGGCCGACTCCGGCTACCTGACGCGGCGGCTGGTGGACGTGGCCCAGGACGTGATTGTGACCGAGTACGACTGCGGCACAGTCGAGGGTATTTACGTCGGATCGATCGTCGAGTCGGGCGAGATCATCGAGCCGTTGAGAGACCGCATCATCGGCCGCGTGTCCCTGGAACGCATCAAGGACTACGACGGCAACATCGTGGTGGATTTGAACCAGGGTATCGACGAGGACATTGCTTCGGCGATTCAAGGCGCGGGCGTGGAGAAGGTAAGGATTCGCTCGGTGCTGACCTGCGAGTCGCGGCGCGGCGTTTGCGCGCTGTGCTACGGGCGCAATCTGGGTTCGGGGCGCATGGTGGAACTGGGCGAGACCTGCGGCGTCATTGCCGCGCAGTCCATCGGCGAGCCGGGAACGCAGTTGACGATGAGAACCTTCCACGTCGGCGGCACGGCTAGCCGCGTCTCGGACAAGTCGCGCCTGGACGCCAAGAACAACGGCTTTGTGCGCTTCATCAATCTGAACTATGTGGAGAGCAAGGACGGCACGCTGGTGGCCATGAACCGCAACGGTTCGCTGGCCGTTCAGGACGACCGCGGTCGCGAGAAGGAGCGCTATCAGGTGGTTTATGGCGCGCGCCTCAAGGTGAAGGATGGCGAGCACGTCATCCTGGGCCAGTTGCTGGCCGAGTGGGATCCGTACACCTACTCGATCCTTACCGAGATCGGCGGCGCGGTGCAGTTCAAGGACTTGCAGGAAGGCATCACGCTGAACGAAGAGGTGGACGAAGTGACCGGCCTCTCGCGCTGGGTGGTGGCCGATGCGCCGGACGAGAAGCGCCAGCCGGCCTTCGTGGTGAAGAACGCCAAGGGGCACAAGCGTTACCTGCTGCCGCGCGGCGCTCACTTGATGGTGGAGGACGGCGACGAAGTGGGACCGGGCGACGTGCTGGCGAAGATTCCCAAGGAGAGCACCCGCACCAAGGACATCACCGGCGGCCTGCCGCGCGTGGTGGAGCTCTTCGAGGCGCGCAAGCCGCGCGAGACGGCCATTATCTCTGAAATTGACGGCGTGATTCGCTTTGGCGAAGTTGCCAAGGGCCAGCGCAAGATTTACGTGACCGCGGACAACGGCGACGAGAAGGAATACTCGGTGCCGCGCGGCATTCACGTCAATGTGCAGGAGGGCGAGCGTTTGCGCGCCGGCGATCCGCTGATGGATGGGCCGCTGAACCCGCACGACATTCTGAATGTGCTGGGCGAAAAGGAGCTGCAATCCTACCTGGTGAACGAGATTCAGGAGGTCTACCGCCTGCAGGGTGTGGCCATCAGCGACAAGCACATCGAAGTGATTGTGCGCCAGATGCTGCGCTGGGTGCGGATCGACGAAGTGGGCGACACGAACTTCCTGCTGGAGCAGCAGGTGGACCGCTTCCGCTTCCGCGAGGAGAACGATCGCGTGCTGAACAATGGCGGCCGCCCGGCGATTGGCCGTCCGCTGCTGCTGGGCATCACCAAGGCGTCGCTTTCCACCGACAGCTTCATCAGCGCGGCCAGCTTCCAGGAGACGACGCGTGTGCTGACCGAGGCCAGCATCAACGGCGCAATCGATAACCTGCGCGGCCTGAAGGAGAACGTGATCGTGGGACGGCTGATTCCCGCCGGCACGGGCCTGGAGTACTACCGCAACGTCAAGCTCTCGCCGGAGCTGGAAGAAGCGGCGGCTCGCGTGCAGCAGGAGGTTACGGCCGAGATGGAAGCCGCCGAGCGCGAACTTGAGCTGATGCGCCAGGAGGGCGAGGCCGAGGAGATGGCGGCCGAATGAGTTGCATTTGCCGCGTTCTATCAACAACAAAGGCCCGGCGCAAGCCGGGCCTTTTGTGTTGTGCGGTGATCCAGTCAAAGCTTCGAAGGTAAGATCGGCTCCATGCTCTTTGCCAAATTCTTTTTTGTGTTTTTCACCGCGTACATGGCGGTGTCGGCGGCGCTCAGCAGACTGTCTTGTGTGGCGCCGTCCTCCGGGAAGAACGCAAAGCCGATGCTGGCTTCGCCGTGCAGCAGAATTCCCTCCACGGAGAAAGGCTCGTCAAAGCAGCTTTCCAGTCTGGCAAGGATTTTATCCATGTCGGAACGGCCATGTTGCAGCGAGACGAGCGCGGCGAACTCGTCGCCGCCCAGCCGCGCCAGCATATCGCCGCCCAGCAACTGGCGGCTCATGCGCAGGGCCACCGCCTGGAGATAAAGGTCTCCCACGTGATGGCCGTATGTGTCGTTGATGGACTTGAATTTGTCCAGATCGATGTAGATCAGCCCCAGGATTCTGCCGGAAAGGCGCGCCTCTTCGAGATGCAATTCGATGAACTTTTCCATTGCGAAGCGGTTGGGGATATCGGTGAGCAGATCGAACTCCGAGCGGCGGCGCAGATCAGAATATAGCCGCCGCGTTTCAATGGCCAGCGTGGCCAGGCGCGCTCCTGTTTGGAGCGCCTCGATCTCGGAGTCGATTTGCGGCTTTTGCGGATTGAGTCCGGCATAGAGCGCGCCCAGCGCCGGACCGGAGCGGGCAGGAATCTCCGCTCGAACGATGCGCAGGGTGTGCGGCTCTAGCGGATATGCGCCCTGCCTCTCTCCATTGGCGACCTCGCACCAGCAGGGCGCACCGGCCAGCGTGGAAGAGACCATTGCCGCAATCTCCTCGAGAATATCATCCAGATGCCGCGAACCGTTGATGTCCTCGAGGATGCGGCTGCGGCGCTGTTCCAGGGCCGCCGATGCTGCCGTCTGGCGGCGTACCCTGCGCTCGAAGATCCAGCTCCTGATGCCTGCGATGAAAACCAGGAGGAGCAGCACGCTGGCCAGAAGTATCAGATTGCGGATGTTCACAAGCGAAGGCCTTGCGATTACCGCAATATCGTCAAAGTCGCGCAGCAGGATTTTGAAGGGAACCTGCCCGTCCCACGGGTTCGAGTCGGAGAGAATGCACACGCCGGTGACCCGGATTCTGGAGCCCAGCGGAACCTGCTTCATGGGTTGAAGATTCACCCCGTACGGATGGGCGTAGACGGCAGAGAACAGTTTATCGCCGGCCCGCAGGACATACTCGTCCTGATTGCCCTCCCGGACCTCCGTGACCACCTGACCTTCAATGGAGACCAGGTCGAAGATATTGCTGCCGGCGGAGAGTTGCTGCCAGGTCAGCAGCGGTGGCGCTACGGGAGCCAGTACATGGTTATCGCGAATATCGCCGTCAGTGAGGGTTAGAAAGCCGTTTTGGGTATCGGCAAATCCAGTGGCGTCGGCCAGGTCGCCGATGCGCAGGGGGCTGCTGGTCCTGGACATGATTCCGATCCATAGGCTCTTCGAGCCGTCTTGCAAGACTACGGCCGAACCGGGATCATAGTAGGTGATGCTTCCGTGGACGCGGATTCTCTCCGTGAGGTTCTTCACATGATACGTAACGAGAATCTCATCCATGGGTGTGACCGGCAGGGACCACGGATTGGCGCTGGCGCGCTTGAGAACCTTGACAAAGGCAAGTGTTTGCGCGTGGATGGTGATCCCGGTCTGCTGCATCTTGCCGTCGAAAGTTCCCGAGGCGGCTCCGGTGATTTCCACTTCGGCGTCCAGCATGTCATAGGCCGCGCTCGCATCGGTGGAGTCGATGTTCACTTCAATCAACCCTCCGTCGGTAAGCACTTTCAGCTTAATGTCCAGCGCTAAAGCGGTCTTCACCTCACCAGCGGCGCGAACTACGCCATGCACAGTGACCAGTTGGCAGTCGTGGCCGGCGCCCATCAGCATTTCGAAGTCGGCGGGCAGCGGTTTAGGCAGAGGGCCGTGGCGCAACATAGTGATGCTGCTGGGCGCGATATAGGGATGGAAACTCGGACGGGTCGTTCCTTCGATTCGGACGCGATCCCCTGGAACAAGATCAAGTTGGGAGCCGTAGGCAGTGCCGACATAAATGGCCAGATCGCCGTCCTGCACGAAGAGGTTTCCCTCATAGGCGCGATAGTAGGTGACCGTAGCTTCGAAGGCGACCGGAAGTTGCTGGCTGGCCTCGGCATTGCTCAGGGAGTGAATAGCGCGCAAAGAGGTCAGCGTGGCGGGCGCGGCTGCCCAGGCAGCCGAGGTCCAGCCGACAAGGATCGCGATCACGAGAATCAGTTTCTTCATCATTGCGAATACGCCGCTCAAACTGCAATTCTCATTGCGGTTCCTGAAAGCTTTATCGGCAGTATGCTCCAATGGTTCACCTTGGCGCATCAATATCTCTTGCCGCGCATTGCCGCGCGCGGGCTCTATGCCGGGTTCTCTTCGGATAGACGCTTGCTGTGTTTTGCCTCGTACATGGCGGCGTCGGCGGCGCTCAGCAGGCTGTCTTTGGTGACGCCATCCTCCGGATAGAGAGCAAAGCCGATGCTGGCCTCGCCATTCAGCAGATATCCCCCCACGACGAAAGGATCATCGAAGCAGTGTTCCAGCCTCGCAATGATCTTGTCCAGGTCGGCGCGGCCGTTGTGCAGCGATACCAGCGCGGCGAACTCGTCTCCTCCCAGCCTCGCCAGCATATCGCCGCCGAGCAACTGGCGGCTCATGCGCAAGGCCACCGCCTGGAGGTAAAGGTCTCCCACGTGATGGCCATAAGTGTCGTTGATGGGCTTGAATTTGTCCAGATCGATATAGATCAGTCCGAGGATTCTGCCGGACAGGCGGGCCTCTTCGATCTGTAATTCCATGAATTTTTCCATCGCGAAGCGGTTGTGAATATCGGTGAGCAGATCGAACTCCGAGCGGCGGCGCAGATCGGTGTAGAGCCGCCGGGTTTCAATGGCCAGGGTAGCCAGCCGCACCCCGTTTTGGAGAGCTACAGTTTCGCGGCCGAGCGGCGGCGTCCGCAGATCGAGTCCGGCATAGAGCGCGCCCAGCGCCGGACCGGAGCGGGCAGGAATCTCCTCACGGACGATGCGCAGGCCTTGTTGCTCCTTCGGGTATCTTCCCAGCTTCGCTCCATCGGCGACCTCGCACCAGCAGGGAGCGCCCTCCAGCGTGGAGGAAACCATTGCCGCAATCTCCTCGAGGATTTCGGCCAGGGGCCGCGATCCGTTGATGTCCTCGAGAATGCTGCTGCGGCACCGCTCCAGTTCCGCCTCGGCTTCCCTCAGCGCCGACATCACGGCGGTCTGCCGGCGTACCTTATGTTCCAATGCCCATCCCCTGGCGATCACGACGAAGACGACGACTAGCAGCAGGCCGAGGACCAGAAGGAGGTTGCGCGTGTTGATCAGAGAGGGGCGCGCGACGATGACAATATCGTCATAGCTGCGCAATAGAATATTGAAAGGCACATGCGCGGTGAAGGCGTTGGAGTGTTCCAGGACGCAGATGCCGGTTACACGAACGTTGGAGCCCAGAGGAATCACCCTGGTGGACGGAACCGGATTATCCGGATGGTGGTAGATGGCGGAGAAGAGCTTGCCATCAGCCGCCAGAACCAGCTCATCCTGTGAAGCCTCCCGCACCTCGGTTTCAACCCGGCCTTCAATCGAAACAAGATCGTCGTGATGGCCGGGCGAGTCATATCCTTTGGGTGACATGGTCTCCCAGGTTGCCGCAAGCGGCGTGACCGGTGCGGGTGTGAGAGTGTCCCTCACCTCGCCATGCTCCAGGTTGAGAAAGCCATCGTGATTATCGGGAAAGCCGGTTGCGTCCGCTGCATCGCCGACTCGTAAAGGTTTGCGAGTCATGGTTGCGATCCATATGCTTTTGGCGCCGTCCTGCAAGACAACGGCTGAACCCGGGAGGTAATAGGTGATGGTTCCATGAACCCGGACCCTGGAAGAGAAATCGCTTCTATGAAAGACCGTGATCACCCGATCCATCGGGGTGACGGGAAGGGACCATGGACTGGAGTCAGCGCGCTTGATGATCCTTACATCGGAAAGCGATTGAATATGTATCAGAATCCCGGTTTCGTTCATCTTGCTGTCGAATTCTTCCGAGGCGACGCCGGTCAGTTCCACTTCGGCATCCAACAGGCTTTCGAGAACGTCTACTTCGTCGCTGTCCACATTTGCATTAAAATAGCCTCCCTCCATAAGCAACTGCAGGCGCATGAAGTGCACCGGTGCTACCAGGCTCAACGTCCGGTCCGCTGTGCGGATCCTCGCATGCACGGTCACCAGCTTGCAATCGGTCTCCGCGCGGATCATCTGATCGAAGCTGGCTGGCTCCGGTTTCGGCAAGGCTCCGTGGCGCAGCAATGCGATATGATCGGCTCTCACAATGGGATTGAAACTTTTCTGCGTTTTTCCTTGCACCAGCACGCGGTCGCCGGGGACCAGTTTGAGATCGTTTGGATAGCTAATATAAATGGCCGCGTCGCCATCCTGCACAAACAAGGTTCTTTCATAACCGCGGTAGTAGGTAACCGTGGCCTGGAAGGCGACGGGCAGCCCCTTGCTGGCCTCGGCGTTGGTGAGGGCATGAATGGCGCGCAGCGAGGTGAGCGTGCCGGGCGGCACGGCCCAGGCAGCCGATGCATAGGCGAAAAGGACGGTGATCGTTAAAATCAGTCTCTTCATCGGAAAGAACCGGGATGGCATCGTTGTTATGCTGCCAGAAGCCATTTTGTTCTTATCGGCATCTTTCGCCGAATAATCAAACCCTCTGGGATTGGCCAAAGGCCTGAACGGGAGCCGAATGCACGGAAAATTAAAGCGTTCTAATTCTACTCCAATGAAAATCTGATGGATGACTTTTTTGGGACAGGGCGCGGTATTGGGGAAGAAGATGCCGCGAGGGGTTCTACACTGAACCAGTGGTTATTTTGACGCTCAAAGCGGTGATCAAAGAATACAATGACAAAAAAACTACGCGTAGGGATTGTTTTTGGCGGGCGGAGCGGGGAGCATGAGGTCTCGCTGCTCTCGGCGGCTTCGATTTTGCAGGCGATTGACCGGCGCAAATTTGACGTGGTGCCGATCGGCATCAACAAGGCCGGGCACTGGCTGACTTCAGGGGCGGCGCAGGGGCTGCTGGAAAGCTCAGGGGCGGCTGTGAGCGGCGGCAATGAGCCCGGCCCAAAACCAAAGAAGCTGCGGGCGGGAGACCCGGCAACAACGCCGGGGGCGCGGGTGCTGGCCGAGGGACAGCCTGCGCTGCTGGCGCCGGAGCCGGAGAAGCCGGCCGCGGCACCGACTCCGGGCGGAGCCGCGGCTTTGGACAGCCATGCGGCGCTGGGCAGCCAGTCCCTGGACGTGGTCTTTCCGGTGCTACATGGAACCTTCGGCGAGGATGGAACGATTCAGGGACTCTTCGAGCTGGCGGGGATCGCCTATGTCGGCTCGGGCGTGCTGGGCTCGGCCGCGGGCATGGACAAAGACGTGATGAAGCGGCTCTTCGCGCAGGCCCGGCTGCCCATGGTCAAGCACGTTACGCTGCTGCGCGCGGACTGGGAGAAGTCGCCGCGGAAAGCCGTGGCGCTGGTGGAGAAG
>Ga0255350_1000777_pt1 | contig 11549 bp, 12 predicted proteins | sample HBST25r1metaG_FD_186028 | JGI IMG/M metagenome (GOLD analysis project Ga0255350, IMG submission 186028) | Peat soil microbial communities from Stordalen Mire, Sweden - H.B.S.T-25.r1 | ecosystem: Environmental > Terrestrial > Soil > Wetlands > Peat | place: Sweden: Norrbotten County, Stordalen...
CGCCCATGGCATGCATGAATTCCATGCCGCCGAGCGAAGCGCTGCCAACGGTGGAGCCGTGATAGCCATTCTTGCGCCCGATAAAGATTTTCTTGCCAGGCTGACCGACGACGTCCCAGTAACGACGCACGGTGCGAATCAGCACCTCGTTGGCTTCGGAACCGGAGTTGGTGTAGATCACATGGCTATAGTCGCCGGGCAGCAGCTCGAACAGGCGCTCGGACAACTCCAGCACCGCCGGATGGGTGGTATGGAAAAACAGATTGTAGTAGCTGAGCTGTTCCATCTGCCGGGTCGCGGCGCTGATCAGTTCCGGCCGGCCATACCCCAGATTGGTGCACCACAGCCCGGACATGCCGTCCAGATACTGTTTGCCTTCGCTGTCCCACAGATTCAACCCTGCTCCGCGCACCATCACCCGCGGTCCCTCGAGATTCAGCGCGCGCTGGTCGAGAAAGGCATGCATGTGGTGGGCGGCATCCATGGCCTGGTAGTCTTGGGTACTGCGTGCATTTGCGCTTGCCATGACGTGCTTCTCCATTGAATTTAATCTTGCAGGTTGACCCAGGTGGTCTTCAGTTGGCTGAACTTGTCCAGGGCATGCAGGGAAAGATCGCGCCCGAAACCGGATTGCTTGACCCCGCCAAACGGTACACCGGGATCCAGCGCGTCCACGGTGTTGATCGAGACCGTGCCGGCGCGCAACAGGCGCGCAACCCGATGCGCCCGCTGCAGTTGATCGGTCCAGACCGAAGCGGCCAGACCATAGATGCTGTCATTGGCCATGGCGATGGCCTGCTGCTCGCTGTCAAAGCTCAGCACCGACAACACCGGTCCGAATATTTCTTCGCGGGCGATGCGCATGTCGGGGGTGACCCCGGTGAAAATCGTCGGGCGGATGTAACAGTCGCTGGCGCCGATCTGCACGCGCTCGCCACCACAGAGCAATTGAGCGCCTTGCTTGCGCCCTAGATCGATGTAATCCATCACACGCCCGGTTTGCCGGGCATCCACCAGCGAGCCCAGACGGGTGGCCGGATCGAGCGGATTGCCCAGGGTCAGCGCGTCGATTTCGCTCAGCAATTTATCGAGAAAGCGATCGTGAATGCTGCGTTCCAGCAACAGGCGCGAACTGGCCGAGCACACCTGTCCCTGATTGAAGAAAATCCCGAACGCCGCCTTGTGCGCCGCCTGATCCAGATGCTGACAGTCGGCGAACACCAGATTCGGGCTTTTGCCGCCACACTCCAGCCACACCATTTTCATATTGGAAGCCGCCGAATAGGCGAGAAAGCGTTTACCGATTTCGGTCGATCCGGTAAACGACAGACAATCCACATCGGCATGCAGCCCGAGCGCCTGCCCGGCCTCGGCGCCGAAACCCGGCAATACATTGAATACGCCATCAGGCAAGCCGGCTTCGCTGGCCAGTTCAGCCAGGCGTATGGCCGACAGCGGCGACTGTTCCGCCGGTTTCAGCACCACGCTGTTGCCGGCGGCCAGCGCCGGCGCGATTTTCCAGATCGCCATGTCGAGCGGAAAATTCCAGGGAATCACCGCCGCCACCACACCGACCGGCTCGCGGGTCACCAGCGCCAGCGCCTCGCTGCCGCTAGGCGCCACCTGATCGTAGATCTTGTCCACAGCTTCGGCGTACCAGTCGAGCAAGGCCGCGCTGGCCGGTACATCAATGTTCAGCGCGTCGCTGATCGGCTTGCCCATGTCCAGGCAATCCAGCAGCGCCAGTTCACGGCCATGCTCGCGCACCAGACTGGCAAACTTTTGCAGTACCGGCTTGCGTTCGCGCGGATGACAGCGCGACCAGCTTCCGGCTTCGAAACTGCGGCGGGCGGCCTGCACCGCACGGTCGACATCCAGGCTGTCGCAACGCGCCACTTGCGCCAGGGTCAGGCCGGTATGCGGGCAGATGCAGGCAAAACTGCGGCCATCGGCGGCGTCGACCAGGCGGCCATCGATAAAGGCCTGATAGCGTGGCCGCAAGTCGCGCGCCTGCCGGGTCCAGAACGGTGTATCTTCAATCGGCGCCATGCTGCTCTCCTGTCTTGGGACGACCAGCCGCTATACTAGGTTTGGCCCTGGCCAGGCGCTATAGCCTTGAAGGGGTAGTTGAGCGTGCGCCCCTACCCCGCCAGGGTTAGCCACGAGGGAGAAAGCAAGAAATGATGTTTTCCGTAGCCGATCTGGCGTTTCATCAACGTCTGGGGCTGTTGATCGACAAGCTGGGAGAGGATGAGCTGTGGCCGGCGCTGGCGCGCACCTTGCGTGAAGTGGCGCAGTTTGATACCTGGGTGGTGATGCTGTTTCAGCGCGCGCAGGCGCCGCTGGTTCTGGCCGGTCATGGCGCCAGTCTCGATGCCACCGAGGCTTTTTCCGACTATAGACGCAGGTTCTACCAGATCGACCCCTTCCATAGTTTCAGTCAGGGGGAGGTGATGGCGCGCGCCTACCGTCTGGATGAAGTGGCACCGGATTCATTTCGCGAATCGGAGTATTTTCGACAGTATTTCGCACACCATGTGGGCGAAGACGAAGTGCAATTTCTGCTGCCGATCAAGGGACGCGGCGTGCTGTCATTGTCGCTGGGCAACCGCCGGCGCTTTGTCGATCAGGAAATCGGGGCCTTTCAGCTGTTTACGCCCTGGCTGCTGCCGCTGATGAAACAGGGCTTGCGCCTGGACACACCACTGCAGCAAAGCCTGGCGCAAGCCGCGCCGGACCGGGAAACCCGGATCGAAGACGCCTTGCGCCAGTTGGGGGCGCCGCATCTGACCGAGCGTGAAGTGCAGGTGGCCGTACTGGTGCTGTGCGGCCACTCGACCAAGGCGGTGGCGCGACAATTGGGGATAGCGCTGGAGACGGTCAAGGTGCACCGGCGCAATCTTTACGCCAAGCTGGAAGTCAGCAATCAGGCCGGGCTGTTTCTGCGTTTCAGCAATCCAGAGCCGAGCCGCGTCTGATCGGGCGGGGCCCAGGCAAAGCGCACCCTGGCCCCGGTTTATCTATTTTATTGCATACGTCCGTTTTGCTGCGGGTCCTGCGGGTCATATTTCTTGTGTGCTTGATCCCCCTGGGGCTCGGGCTTCTTTTTGCCCTGCTCCTGCTGCTGCATAGGCTTCCGGCCCTGATCCTGCGGCGGCTGCATGGGCTTCCTGCCCTGATCCTGTGGCTGCTGCTGCATGGGTTTCCTGCCCTGATCCGAAGGCTGTTGCTGCATCGGCTTCTTGCCCTGATCCGCAGGCTGGGCATTCGAAGCGGGCGCAGTGCCCCACTGCCGGTTGGTGACTACCGGGGCGCCTGACTGCGGTTTATGTTGCAGGGGGGCAGGCTCATACGCCCGGCCCTGCTGGCCCGGCGCCGCTCCCCGGGAATAGGCTCCGCCCTGCGGCGCGGCATTATGCACAGTCACCGGTTCGCGTTGCTGATAGTGATAGCTGCGGGACTGGATGGAATGTTGCTGGTCGGAGGAATGTGGGTAGGCATTACCGCTGTAGCGCCGCTGATAATCGGGTAATGGCGCCGCTGGTGGCACGGCATGTCGATCCCAGCGGTCCCAGCCATCACGGCGTTGCTGCCAGTCCGGACCCCAGTGATCGCCCCAGTGCGGCGAACGATTCCAGTCGTTGTCGCGGAAATAGACCGGCGGCTGGGCGTAATAGCGCAGTGGAACGCGCAGAATGAACAAGGGAACATAGTCTGGATCGGTATACAACCATGGTCCGTTATACCAATCGCTGCGGAACCAGCTGTCGTGTTGATAGACCCAATACTGTCCATCGTAGAAAAAGAAATTGGAATCCATGTTGGGCGCGTAATAGACCGGATAACCAGGTACCTGCTGCAATTGCGGATACACCGGCACATTGATGCCGATATCCACGCCAGCAAGATCGACGCTGATACTGACATCGGCCTGCGCCGCGCACAGCGGCAGCAATAAAATCGACCCTGCAATCAATAGCTTGCGCATTTTACATCCTTCCAGTGAGTCCATGCCCTCAGGGCGCGGGGCCTAGCGGATTTATATTTCATGACATTTTCGCCTTTATCGGCAATACATTATTAACACTTATAATGGATAACTAGGGTCACACATCCACTGCAATGGAGTTCCTGATGAAAATCTTACGCCCTCTTTCGATCCTTGTGCTGGCCAGTTCTTTGTTTGCGGTATCCGCGCCCTCCATGGCGGCGGACAGCACCAGCGCGCCGGGTGCGTGGGGACATGTTCACGCCGACTGGCAAGCCCATCACGCCGAGCATGAACAGGCCAGGCTGGATAAGCTGGCCACCCTGCTGCAACTGAGTGATGCACAAAAACACGGAAGCGCCTGGAGCAACTATGCCAAGGCGCGCCAGAATCTGTGCAGCCACATGAGCGCGCAGCATGAGGAACATGCCGACGCGACGGCGCTGGTACAGGCGCGCGCCGACATGTCCAAGCAGATGGCGGTGAAATTATCGGTCCTGGCCGACGCCACGCGCGCGCTGGAATCCAGCCTGAGCGAGTCGCAACGCAAGGCCTTCGATGAAGTAGTGCGTCAGGATGAGCGGGACTTTGGTCATCACGGCAAGATGGGCTTTGAGCACGGCAGCCACGAATAAACCCTTTTCTCCACCCCCGCGCAGCGATTCACCAAGCCGCTGCGCGGGTGGTTTTTATGCGCCGCTCCAGACTTAACTCAGCCAGAGTTTGTTGTCCTGGAAATGCACGCTGCTCAGAATCGGGTCTTGCCGGTGAACCGCGAGGATATTGATCGCCATCGGAAAGGTGGCGTAGTCATGCTGTTCGAGAAAAGCCGCAATGGCGCGTCCGTCTGATTTGATCGCTTCAATCACCATCATCGGATGCTGATGCGCTATGGTTTGTTGCGCGCCCTGCAGTACCTCCAGTTCCATTCCCTCGACATCAATCTTGATGAAGTCCACCCGCTTGAGATTGAGAGAATCGATGGTAATCAGAGCGACATCGTGGGTCCGGCTATAATCGATTTGCTGGCCAATGAATTCGTTTTTGGGGTTTTGCTTTAATTCCAGACTGCCAAACGAAGACGCGACAAAATAATCGGGCTCGGGAATCTGCATGATGGCGCATTGCGCGCCGACCGCGCAGTTTCTGGCGCTGACGTTAAAACAATTATTGATCGCCACATTCCCCGCCAGCGCATAAAATACCTTCTCTTGAGCTTCAAACGCGTAAACGTGCCCCCAGGAAGTCATCAGGCGCGCCCATTCGATGGTGTGCACGCCGATATTCGCGCCACAATCCAGCGCAACCACGCCCGCACCGAAATGTTGCCGGCGGCGGTCGAGCAGCATCAGGACGAAATCGACCTCTTGCTGATCAAAACTGGAGGTACTCAGCAATTGAAACCCGACGCCGATACCGGCCCGGCCCGGTGATTGATAATGATCGTTTTTATTCACGATCATCGTGCCGTGATTCGATGACATCAGCACAAACGCCACGGGTCTTTGTATGTTCAACATTTTCAAATCCTATGGTCGACTGCAGCAGGAAATAGCCAGTCTCGCCCATGACTATACAACAGCGGATATCAAGCGATGACTGAAAACAGCAAACCGGAGCGCACGCAGGCGGATCCGCTGCATGGCATTACGCTGGAAGCGATGCTGCTAGCGCTGGTGGCCTACCACGACTGGCCTCAGCTGGGGCGAATGATAGACATCCGCTGTTTTACCCATGAGCCCAGCGTCGCCTCCAGCCTGAAATTTTTACGGCGCACGCCCTGGGCGCGCCAGCGGGTAGAGGCGGTCTATCTGGCGATGCTGCGCCAGCGGCCCAAACCGCTGCTCCTGGGAAAAAACAAAACCTGACTGCGTTTTTTGCGGTGTTTCAGAAATGTTCATACGCCATCAGGAAGCGCCATTGCCCGGCCTGCAAGTCCCCCAGCGCAATGCGACCGATGCGGATGCAGCGCACGCTGAGCACCGGCGTGGCCGCCGCCTGGCACAAGGTCCAGATCTGTTCCGCTTGCGCCTGACGCAGCACGAAACGCAGTTGGCGATCGCTCTGACGCGTGACCTTGCCACTGATTTCCCGAGCCAGCAGCTTGAGGGTCGCGACATCCGGGGCGTGGTCCAGCTGCACCAGAAACTCGAGCTCACACTCCAGCAGTTTGCGCGCCAAACGTCCGTCCTGGGTCAGAGCCAACAGGCCATACACCCGGGGATCCAGCGCGCCGGCCTGAATCAGCTGCCGGCAGTGGCGCGCCAGCAGGGTCACGCCCGAGCGGTCGCCGGCGGCGCGGGTTTCGGCGCGGATCAGGGTTTCAGCGGGGCCGGGATAGGACGGCGGTTTGTACAGCAACAGCGTAACCTGAGCATCTTCTGGTGGCAGCGATGGTCGCAGCAGTTCGATTTTTTGCTCTGCACAGACCCGACTGCCGAGTTGCTGCACCACCTCGCCATCCACGCGCACCCAACCGCGCTCTATGCAGTCGTCGGCCTCGCGCCGTGAACACAATCCCAGTTCGGCCATGCGTTTGGCCAGCCTTACGCTTTGTTCGTCCATACCCTCTCCATTCGACCAACCCAGGCTTCAAGGCCGGCGATTATCCGCTGGCGCCAGGTGATCGGCAACAAAACTCAGGCCGCTGCGCTGCGCCCGGCCAATTCGGCGCCGGAATTCCGCGGCAAACGGATAAACCAGAACACCGAACAGAGCGAAACCAGCGACACCGCGACAAAGGCCCAGGAAAAGTCTATGGGCAACACGTGCGCATGCCCGGCCAGCGTGCTCGCGCTTTGCAGGGCAAAGGCGCCGACAGTGACGCCCATGCCCGCAGCCAACTGCTGCATCACCCCTGCCAGACTGGTGGCCTGGCTCATGTCCGGTGTATCGATATTGGCATAACTGATGGCGTTCAGGCTGGTAAATTGCAAAGAACGGAAACAGCCGCCGAGCAGAAATACCCCTACCATCAGCACGTGCGAGGTCGCTGCGCTAAACAGCGCGAAGACCGCCAATGAGGCGGCGGTGAACAGCGCATTCACCACCAGTACCCGGCGGAAACCAAATTGCTGCAAAATGCGCGCCGCCACAGTCTTCATGAAGATGGCGCCGAGCGCGGTGGCGCAGGTCAGCAGGCCGGACTGAAACGGCGTCAGACCGAAACCCAGCTGCAGCATCAGCGGCAACAGAAACGGGATGGCGCCGATACCGATGCGAAACAGAAAGCCGCCGACCACGCCGGCATTGAAACTGCTGATGGCAAACAGGCGCAGGTCGAGTAGCGGGAACCTTGTCTGGCGCGCATGCGCGACATAGAGCAGCAGCAACAGCAGGCCCAGCGCCATGGCGCTCCAGGACAGCGCGGGCGCCACCAGGTGGCGTCCACCGGTGGCCAGCCCTAGCATCAGCGCGCTCAGGCCGACGGCGCTGAGGATGAAGCCGTAGCGGTCCAGCGGCGGCACCTCGAGTTCGCGCAGGTTTTCGATATAGCGCGACGCCAGAAAAATTCCGAGCAGGCCGATGGGCAAATTGATCAGAAAGATCCAGCGCCAGTGCCAATAGGTGGTAATGAAGCCCCCCAGCGGTGGACCGATCACCGGGCCGACCAGCGCGGGGATGGTCAGATAGCTCAGCGCCTGTACCAGTTCCGCCCTGGGGGTGGAGCGCAGAATCACCAGACGCCCGACCGGCACCATCATGGCGCCGCCCATGCCCTGGACAAAGCGCGCCGCGACAAAGCCCCCCAGGGTACTGGACAGGGCGCACAAAACCGAACCGCCCATGAAGATGGCAATGGCGGCGCGGAACACGGTGCGCGCGCCGAAACGGTCTGCCATCCAGCCGCTGATGGGAATGAACACCGCCAGGCTGACCAGATAGGAGGTCAAGGCGAGTTTCAGGGCGATCGGGTCTTGCATCAGGTCGCGGGCGATCGCCGGCAAGGAGGTCGACAACACCGTGGCGTCCATGTTTTCCATGAACAATGCCGTAGCAATGATCAGGGCGATCACGCGTGAATGCGGCAGTGCGATCAGGCGGGCAAGGGAAAACATGCGCAGACCGACAATTCAAAAGTTATTATGTTTTCATAATAACTTTTGCGCTTCCACTTGTCACGCACAGCCCTGAGCGCCAGTAGCGGGTGCGAGTCGATGGCGCTACAGTGGAATGCCATGCGGTTTCGCTCTGCTGAGGTGCTGCACCATGGATATCCTCCCCCCCTCCCGCTATCAGTTGCGCGCGCGTCAGGTCTACCGTGATCTGGCGCGCCGCTTGCGCCGGGTGTTGCCGCAGGCGCGCATCGCGCACATTGGTTCATCGGCGGTGGCGGGATTGTGGTCGAAAGGGGATGTGGATGTCTTTGTCGGGGTTGCGCCGGAGCGGTTTGCCGCGGCGGGCGCAGCGCTGGCGCAGCTCGGATTTTATCCCAAGGCCGATACCCTGCGTACCGAACAGCTGTGTTACTGGGTGGTTGAAGGCTATCGCCTGCCGGTAGCGGTGCAACTGGTGGCCCTGGGCTCGCGCTTCGAATTCTTTCTCACCTTTCGCCGGCGCTTGCGCCGCCATCCCGGCTTGCGCGCCGATTACAACCGCTTGAAGCTGGGCGCCCGCGCGCTGGACGAGCACGACTATCGCCGGCGCAAGGCGGGCTTCATCCAGGCGGTGCTGGCCGGAGGGCGCCGCGTTCAGGCGGCCAGGCATTGCCGATCCAGTTCATACAGGCTGAGAATGTTGTCGAATTGCTGGCGCTGTGCGCCATGCAGTTTGCGTCTGAGCCCGGCGTGGCTGCGCTCGCAATCGGGCTCCATGCCCTGGGCGCGCAGCGAGGCGCGAATCGCCAGCCAGCTGTCGCGATCGAACGAGGACGCCAGCAAGCACACCAGTAAGATTTCGTCACGGTTCAAGCCGGCTACATGTTTGATGGAGTTGCTCAGATAGTCCTGCGCCCGATGCATGGCGACTGCGTTGAGCAGACGGTGTTCCAGCGCGCCACGGCGCGCGTAGTCGAGCAACAGCCCGGCATGCTCGGGCCGAAACACGATATCCAGCAATTTGAGCAGGGTGAACAAATTTTCGGCATGCGTCTGGCGCTCAAGCGTGGCGCGCAGGGTGCGTTGAAATTCGCTGCGCGGCCCGCGCGCCAGCAGGCGCAGGGCGCCGATTTTTTTTCGAAAGATGATGTCGGCGATACCATAGTTGCCGCTCACGTCCGGCGCCAGATAGTTGTTTTGCTGACCCAGTGCTGGCTGTGGATGGGTACGGATCAGCAGGCTCACGGTGGGGATGTCGAGATGCGAAACGTTGTGAGGTTCGGCGGCGCCGGGGCGCACCAGCGAGCGTGCGCCGGGCTGCCACAGCTCGGCGCGCGCCACTTCCAGCCGGCCCAGTGTCAAATTCGACAGCGCATGTTGCACCTGATAGCGGTAAACCACGTTGAGCGAAGCGCCGCGCAACTGAAACTGCACGCCGCTGAAATTATGGTCATGCACATTGATATCGCTGCCCCACCAGTTGAGCACCTCTACCCAGAAGCGGCCATTGTCATAGAGTTTGAAATACAGATCCGAGAAGGTTGAAGGACGCTGCAATGAGGCGACATAGGGATGGCTGAGCAGCGCCGGGGTATGGCATAGATCACCGAACGGGCTCAGGTCCAGCCCCTCTGTGTGTTGCAGCACCACGGCGGCGAAGTCTTCGCAGCGATTATCACAGCGCAGCCATGCGCTTTCGATGGCGCGGCAGGCGGCGAGCAGCTCGTCATAACATTTCATGATGGTGGCTCCTGCGCTCAGGCCGTTTGCAAGGGAAATTGGCAGTGTTGGATACAGCGCCGCAGGATCGCCTGGCCACGCGGTTTGATCAGTTGTTCGACCTGAGGCAGCGCGAGCAGGCTGGAGAGGGATTTTTGCGTCTCGGCGCGCAGTTTGTCGCTGGCGGGATGCACATGGGTGGCCTGGCCCGGCGGCCAGAAGCGCGCGCGTCCCTGCAGTAGTTCGCAGGCGACCACGATGCTGTGAAACACCTTGTCGATCGGCCGCGTCAGATTGAGAATCGCCGAATAGGCCTGATTGCGCGGGTCGAGCAAGGCGGCGTAGTCGTAATGGGCAAAGCTGCGTTCATCGATGAACAATAAATGATGGGTCAGTTCATGCAGCAGCATTTCCACCAGATCGGCGCGTGTGACCCGGTCGCCGAGCGACAGCCAGATGGTGCCGAGCGCGGCGCTGGATGATCCGCCGAACGAGGCGCGTCCGTCCTGACGCGACGAAGGACGCACCACGATGCTGTGGATCGCCAATTCGAACACTGCCGCCAGCTCGCTGTCCAGCGCCTTGAATTCCGCCAGCGCCGCGCGCGCAATCGCCACACGGCGGCGTTTTTCTTCTGGCGGATAGGCTGCGGCGATGATTTGCGTCTGACGCAGGTCGTCGAGCGCATTGTTGAATGTATAGGCCAGCACCAGGGCATCCTCGGTATCCTGATCGAGGATGAAGCAATCGTCGGAGCGGTTCACCGGCATATAGGGTTGATGCTGCGCCAGAAAATCGTGATACACCTCACGCAGGTCGTCGGTGCCGACAATCGGGTCGGTCGCGGCGTAAGGGGCGCTGATGCGATAAACATCCTTGATGACTTCTGCAAAACCGAAAGTGGAAAACATCGCTGATGCTCCTGGTCTGGCGCTATGGCCTCAGTCAAAGGCAATCATGTTCATTTGCGCGGCGGTCTCTTCGGCAAACTTGATCTGTACCTGTTGCGCTGCGCTCTGCACTTCAGGCGCGGTCACCAGTCCGATGACGTGCTGGATATTGATGTTTTTGCTTTTCAGTACTTTCTGGATGGTATTGAAGCCCTGGGCAATCGTGGCGCTTTCATCGGCATTCAATTGCAACTTGGGGGGCGTAACGGGTGTGGTCGGGCGTGTAGGCATGATGCGGCTCCTGAGAGAGGGGGTCGGACCCGGGTCAACGCGACCGCGAGCCTCTCAGGCACAATAGGCAAAATCATGAATCATCATGATGGCAATTATTACAGTGCTGCGCGTCATGGCGGACTCCCCGTCCGCGCAGCGCAGCTCTTCAGAGCCACAGAGGCACGACCAGGAATTCACAACCTGGGCCACAAGCCGGGACGCCCGCCAGGGGGCACTCGCGCTCCTTCATACAGCAGGCGTCGGCGAGCGCGCCCCGGCGGCCATCCCTGAGCGCTGGTGGTCGGCGCAGAACAGTGCTTCGTGGCGGGTTTTCCCTGATCAGCGCACAGCCCGACCAGTCCAGGCAGCCCCTCGGGGTTTCGAGCGCATGGGGGGCGCCTTTTCTTTGGCAGTCAAATCACTGTCCGCGCAGCGGACCTCCTTCAGGCAACAGCGGCACGACCAGGAATCCATAAGCTGGGCCATGACCCGGGACGCCCGCAGGAGGGCACTCTCCTCCTTCATACAGCAGGCGTCGGCGAGCGCCCTCCTGCGGCCATCCCTGAGCACTGGTGGTCGGCACAGAACCGTGCTCCGTGGCGGGTTTTCCCTGATCAGCGTACAGTCTGACCAGTCCAGGCA
>Ga0255350_1000778_pt1 | contig 11534 bp, 15 predicted proteins | sample HBST25r1metaG_FD_186028 | JGI IMG/M metagenome (GOLD analysis project Ga0255350, IMG submission 186028) | Peat soil microbial communities from Stordalen Mire, Sweden - H.B.S.T-25.r1 | ecosystem: Environmental > Terrestrial > Soil > Wetlands > Peat | place: Sweden: Norrbotten County, Stordalen...
AGGGGGAGGAACGCGTCCGCCTCGTTTCAGCAGCCGAACCTCGGCGACCGGCCGGCGGCCGGGCGCGGGACGTCGAGCGGGCGAGAAACCAAGACGGCCTTGTCAACACCACGATTCATCACGACTTTCTGTCGATTGCTATCGTCACGACAACAATCTCTCCGCATGCGGCGCGCCAGGAAGAATTTCCGTGTTATTGCCTGAAATAGAGAGATTGTTTCATCAGCTGAATGTTGGAACTTCCTACATTTTGGCGGACACGCGTAGGGAATCCCTACATTTCCTGTGCGCCACACCGCGGAGCCAGGCTCGCGCCCCTTTGTTCAGCCGCGCGCCGGCGTCGCTGAAGAAGGCGCAATTCAACTTGATTCCGGCGTTTCGGCGTCGGGGGCGCCCGCGACCGTTATGCAGCCGCTGACCGCTTACGCGGGCTCGCGGAGCCCACGGGGGACCAACGCCGGCTGCAGCCGCGACGCGAGGGGGCGGTTGGCGGGCGTCTCGTCGGAACGCCGCGCCGGCGCCGATCGGGGAACGGTCTTAGTCTGTCGCGCCGGGCGAACTCGACCGAGGCCGAGCGCGCCCCGGCAGCGCGCACCCTGCGCGCGGGAGCGCCTTCTCGGCTGCGCTTGGCCGAGTTCCCCGCGGTCGCGCCGCGGCGCTAGCGCGCCGGTTCACCGCCCGAAGCCGTGCTCGATTCGTCCGTAGACGTTTTCAGTGAAGAGGTAGAATTGCCCGCCGACGAACGATCCGGTCAGGGCGACGACGAGGAACACCGCGACGATCTTCGGTACGAAAGTCAGCGTCATTTCCTGGACCTGGGTCAGCGCCTGCAGCAGCGCGATCGCCACCCCGACCACCATCGCGGCGCCGATCGCCGGACCGCCGCCGACGATGACCATCCACAGCGCCGATTGAATGATGTCGAGCGCGTCGGCCTCGTTCATTGCACCGTCACGCCGTCGCCGAGGGTAACCGAGTCGCCGCTGCTCAGCGTCGCCGTCGAGCCCGACGAGGTCACGGAGATCGAGGTGACTGTGCCCGAGTCCGTCTGCGTGCTGGTGGTCGCGTCCGGGCCCGAGATCGTTTCGCCAACCCCGATCTCGGCCTGCGTCAATTGCGAGGTCGCCAGCAGCGAAGCGAGCGTGGTGTTGGTCTGCACCGCCTGCCCGACCTGCGAGATCGTCGCCAGCTGACTCACCATCGCGGTCGCGTCCATCGGCTTGGTCGGATCCTGGTTCTTCATCTCGGCCAGCAGCAGGGTGATGAAGTCGTTGTAGCTGAGCGAGTTGGTCGCCGAAGTGGCCGACGACGAGGACGACGACGAACTCGAGGAGGACGAGGCGACGGACGAAGTGGCTGAAACGGTGCTCATGGTCGTTCCTTTCAGGCGGCGACCGCCGAAGTCTCGGCCGGCTTGCCGTTGGGGTACAATTCCTTTTCCTCGAGCGGGAACAGCGCTCTCAGCGCCTTCAGCGCCTCGAAATTGCGCCCGCGGTCGATCTGCCCGGAGATCGTCTTCAGGCCGGCGACGATCAGCGGGCTCTCGAACGCCTGCAGCGCCGATTCCATCAGCCGCCGCGACAGCGTCGTGGCCGCAGCCGTCGCTCCCGGATCCATCAGCATCACCTGGACGGCGAAATAGATCTGCCGCAGCGGCGTCGTCGCTTGGTCGGCCTGCATGACATGGTTTTCGAGCAGGAACGTGACGTCGTTGAGCAGCTCGATCGTCGCCTTGCGATCGACGCGGATGACGGCGCCGTTGATGAAAAGCCTCTCGCCGGCGCGAAGCGTGATATTCATCGTTTCCTCACTTCAGTCCGTCGCGGATGATTTCGTTGATCTCGATGATCGGCGTCAAATCCTTGGTCTGACCCGTGCGGAAGCGGTCGATTTCCTTGTTCATCCAGATGCCGATCGAAACAATGCCGGCGCGCAGCTGCTCCGGCAGCTCGTTTTCGGGATTCCTGAGGTCGTCGAGAAAAATCGCCCATAGTCGGCGCAGGTAGAAGATGGCTTCGATCGCCTCGCGCGAGTTCTCGCCCTTGTCGCGGGCGGCGCGCAGCATGGCGATGACGTTGTCCATCGCGTTTCGCTCTCGCGCCCGCATCACTTGGTGAGAGTCGTCGACGACATCATTGTATGAGAACTCGTACATCGGCGTTTCCGGGATCATTAGACGGGGAGATATTGGGCGAGGTTCAGCTTTTGCAGCTGCGAAGTCAGGTCATAGGATGTTTCGAGTTGGGTCTGCAGCGAACTGAGCTGGGTGGCGATCGATTCGGCGTTGATGTCGTCGAGATTTCCGACCTGCGTCTGCAGGATGGTGAGCTGGTTCGACATCGAGGTCGACGCGTCGGTGACCTGCGTCTGCGTCGCGCCCAGCGTCGCCTCGGTGGTGTTCATCGACGAGATGCCCTGGTCGATCAGCGAACTCGCCGTCGAGATGACCGTCTGCTGGGCGCTGGCGCTCAGCGACAAGCCGCCCAGCTGGCTGAGCATCGCGTAGCCTTCGGCGAGTTGCTGGAAGCCCGCGTCGTTGGCGTTGGTCGAGGTCGTGGCCGTTTCGCCCGGCGCGATCTCGGTCGTGACGTTCGTGCTCGACGCGTTCGACCAATTGGTCCAACTCCCGCTGACGAGAGTGCTGAACGCATTGGCGGACGAACCGGTCAGGAAGTCCTGCATTTGCGCAGAGGTGATGTCCGACACGTTCGACGACGTCGTCGAAAAACCGAAGTAATTCTGAAACGTCGTGTCGAACGCCGTTTGGCCGGCGGTCGACGAGAAATAGTTGGTCAACGTCGGACTGGTGCTGCCGTCGGCGTTGAGTCCGCCGCTGTTGATTCCGCCGAACAGATACTGCCCGTTCGAACTCGTGTTCGTTTCCTCGACCAGTTCCTGCAGCGCATTGGTTCCCGTGTTCTGCAAGGTGGCGGCCGAGGTGTTCGCGCCGGCGCTGAGCGAGGTCAGCGTCTCGACCGCGCTCTGCGCGGTCGTCGTCATGGAGTTGATCGCCGTCTGCGACAGAGTGAGGTTGGTGACCGTCGCGTTGTTGGCGGTGGTGACCGCTTGCAGCAAATTGGTCTGGTCGCGCAGCGACAGCTCGTAACCCGACTGGTCGCCGAGCTGCACGCCGAGGTCGGCGTACTCGCCGGTGGTCGACTCGACGGTGAGCTTGGAAATTTCGGCCTGCGTCTGGTGCATGCCGGCCAGCACCGTCGAACCGAGCGAAAGGGTGGAAACGATCGAGGCGCTCATCAGCTTGGCATCGCTTGAATCAGGGCGTTGAACATGGCGTCGGCCGTCGTCAGGAGTTTCGAGGTCGTCTCGTACGAGTTTTCGATGCTCAGCATGTTGGTCAGCTCGGTGTCGAGGTTGACGCCGGTCGCATTCGAGAGCGCTGTCTTCGCCTGGCTGACCACCGAAGTCTCGTAGTCGAGCTTGTTGGTCGCCTGCTGGTTCTGGTTCTGCAGCCAGCTCACCGAACTGTCGGCGTAGTCGGTGAGACTGTTCGACGTTGCGAGCTTGGCCAGACTGTTGTCGAACGGCTGGGCCGTCGTCAGGGCGTTGATCATGTCCTCGATGCGGCCGGTGTAGGACGCGCCGCCGGTCGTGTTGGAGACGTAGGCGGTCCCGTTGATGCCGCCGTCGCGCAGCAGACCGACGCTGCCGCCCTGGGACGGGTCGACCGCGGGGTTGACCTCGATATTCGAGGCGAGGCCGGACGCGTCCGACGCCGAATCCGACGGCACGTCGGTCGCGCCGGCGGCGGTGAACAGGCCGGCCGCCGTCGGCGCGCTTCCGCCGGTCTGGTCGCTCTCGGCGAAGGCGCTGATGAGACCGTCGGCGATCTGGTCGAGCTGCGCGCCGTATTGCGGGGCCACTTCGTCGCGCAGGTCGGCGTAGCCCGCCAGCGCGCCGGACTGGATCGCCATCGGCGACGACGACCCGGTGATCGCCACGCCGTCGACCATCACCTGCTGCCCGGTTGTGCCGGCGACGTACGTCGCGGTCGGCGTGAAGGTCAGGGTGCTCGCCCGGCCGCCCTGGAACAGCGTGGCGCCGCTGTCGGTGTAGATCGACGTCGAGCCGTCCGGATTGGCGACGGTCGAGATGCCGATCTGCTGCGACAATTGGGTGAGGATGTTGTCGCGCGTGTCCTCGGCGCTGCTGATGTCGGCGCCGCTCGCCGTTTCCGAGGCGATGGTCGCATTGACCGAAGTGAACTGGGTGAGCAGCGTGTTGATCGTGTCGACCGCCGAGCTCATGCCGGAATCGGCCTGCTCCTGCACGCTGTAGACCGCCGCGGCGCCGGTCTTGAGCGACGAGGCGAGGTCCTGCGCGGCGGTCACCACGCCTTGCCCCGCCGACGCGTTGGTCGGCGACGCGTCGTAGGTCTCGAGCGCGCTTTGCAGGTTGGCGAGCATCGCCGACGGCGAATTGCCGTTCTCCTGCGCGCCGGACGTCGAGGTCGCCGTCGAGCTGTCGCTCACCGTGTTGGCCAGCGTCGTCAGGCCGTCGGACAGAGCCTGCTGGTAGCTGGCCTGCGACGTCGACGTATTGACCTGTTCGAGCAGCGCCGTGTTGGCCTCGCGCGTGACCGAGACGACCGACGCGCCGCCCGAGTAGTTCGTGACGACGTTGGCGATCTCGCGATTGTAGCCCGTCGTCGAGGCGTTCGTGACGTTGTTCGAGATGACCGCCGACTGCGCCGCGTTCGTCACGAACGCGGAGTTGAGGATGTTGAGGGCGGTCGACAGACTCATTGTCTTGCCTCAGGCGGCCACGCACGCGTCACGATTTCAGATTATTGAGGATGTCGAGCAGGTCGGCGCCGGTCTGGAAGACCTTGGAATTGGCCTGGTAGGCGCTCTGCGCCTGGATCATGTCGGTCAGCTCGGTGGCGAGGTCGACGGTCGAGTCCTCCAGCGACGACGAAGCGATCTTGCCGAAGCCGCCGATGCCGGCGGTGCCGACGCGGATCGTCCCCGACACCTGGTTGGCCTGGAACGCGTTGCCGTTGACCGAGGTGAGATTGTCCTCGCTCGCCACCGTCGCGAGCGGAATGTCGTAGCCGGCGCTGGTCGAGCCGTTGCTGTATTCGAAATCGAGCGTGCCGTTGCTGGAGATGCTCACGCCGCTCAGCGAACTGGCGGCGTTACCGTTGACGGTCGCCGTGTTGACGGTGAAGGCGCTGGCGAGCTGCGTCGACTCGCCGAGATTGAGCGTCGCGCTCTGGCCGGTGGGCACGGCGAAGGTGATCGAATTGCCGCTCGATGAGCCGCTCGACCCGGCGTTCGTCGTGACGCCGGTCATGTCGCCGTTGTTGGCGCTGAATGCCATCTCCCCGCTGTAGAGTTCCTCCGAGTAAGGGAAGCCGCTGCCGGTGGAGGATGTCGAATCGGCGGCGTCGAAGACATCGACGTCCCAGGTGTCCGCGCTAGTCTTGGTGTAGTAGACATTGAGCGTGTGCGCCGCGCCGAGGTTGTCGTAGACCGTCACCGAGGTCTCCTCGGTGTAGGTCTGACCGCTGGTGGCGGCGTAGTCCGACGGCAAGACCGCCGTGGCGTCCACGGCGTCGGCGGTCGACGGCAGGTTGACGGACAGGGTCCCTGTGGTGGTCGGCGTCGCCGCCTCGCCCGCGGTGATGGTGTTGACCTTGGTCAAGCCCGCGAGCGAATTCGTCGTGCCCGACGCCTCGCCCGCCTGGACGTTGTAGCCCATCAGGTAGTAGCCGGCCGAGTTGACGAGATTGCCGTCGGCGTCGGGGGTGAACGAGCCGTTGCGGGTGAGATAGATGTCGCCGGACGAGTCGGAAACGATGAAATAGCCGTCGCCCTTGACCGCGAGGTCGGTGACGGTGGAGGTGCCGGCCACCGAGCCTTGCAGGGCGTTCTGGTTTTGCAGGCTCGCCTCGACGCCGCCGCCGGACGACGCACTGACGCCGACCGCGTCGATGACGGTGGCGAATTCCGTTTGAACCTGCTTGTAGCCGGTGGTGTTGGCGTTGGAGACGTTCTGGGAAATGTTGGTCAGCCAGTTGGTGTCGCCCAGCATGCCGGACACGGCGGTGCCCATCAGACTCATCGGTCGCTCTCCTCGCGGCTCAAGCACTTCACTAAACGATTGGACCCTTGCGCGAGGCTGATTGCCGCCTCTCAGCTCACGGAACGGACCAAGCTGCCGATCAGCAGGTTCCAGCCGTCGACCAGCACGAAGAACAGAATCTTGACCGGCAGCGAGATCACCGAGGGCGGCAACATCATCATGCCCATCGACATGGTCAGCGCCGCGACGATCATGTCGATGACCAGGAACGGCAGGACGATCAAGAAGCCGATCTCGAAACCGCGCCTGAGCTCGGAGATCATGAAGGCCGGGATCAGGATGCGCAGGTCGACCTTCGACCGATCCGTGACCTCGAAACTGCCGCGCGAGAGCTCCTCGAACAGCGCGATGTCCTTCTCCCGCACCTGGGAGAGCATGAATGCGCGGAACGGCTCGGTGATCGCCCCGAAGGCCTGCTCCTGCGTGATGGTGTTGTCCATCAGCGGCTGCAGCCCGTCGCGCCAGGCCTTGTCGAAAGTCGGCGCCATGACGAAAAAGGTCATGAACAGCGACAGGCTGATCAGCACCAGATTGGCCGGCGCGCTCTGCAGCCCCAGGCCGGTGCGCAAGAACGACAGCGCCACAGTGAAACGGGTGAAGCTGGTCACCATGATCAGCAGGCCGGGCGCGACCGAAAGCACGGTCAGGACCGCGGCCATCTGGATGATGCGCGCGGTCGCCGTGGCGCCGCCGTTGGGAACGAGCTGGCCGAGATCGACGGTCTGGGCGGCCGCGGCGCCGACAGTCAGGGTCAGCGCGAGCGCCGCCAGCACAAGCCGCTTCATTGCACCACCAGCGTTCGAATGACGAGCTCGCTGACCTTGCCGCCGGAGCGGATCGCCGCCCGCTCGTTGAGATCCTGGCGGATGTTCTCGAGCCCGATCGGACCTTCGACTTGGGTCAGCGAAACGGTGCGCAGGTAGGCGAGCTCGTCGCCGGCGATGTCCTCGGCCAGCGCCTCGGGATGCTCGACCGTTTTGGCGTCGAAGACGATCGAGGCTTCGAGCCGGATCCAGGTGTCCTTCGGCGAGCCGATGTTGGTGACGATCGGCGGCATTTCGAACAGCCCCGAGGCGGCCGGGACCACGCCGCCGGGCGTCGGCTCCCCCTTGACCGCCGGCTCCTGCGCCGGCGCGGGCGCCGGAACGGCGAACAACGCCCCCATCGCTCCCGCCATCACGGTCACCACCAGCGTGGCGAGGACCGTCTGCAGCAGCGACGGCGCGCCGGATACGGCGGGCGGCGGCGGCGGCGGCGCTTCGCCGGGCGTCAGGTCGGGGAGTTCCGGCAGCTCGATGGCCATGGCGCTGTCTTCAGTAGGGTTTGATGGAGTCCCAAATCTGCTGACCCCAGTTCGGCTGCTGCACGTCGTTCAAGCGGCCGCGGCCGCCGTAAGAGATGCGCGCTTCCGCGATGTGGTCGTAGGAGATGGTGTTGGCGCGGGAAATGTCGGTCGGTCGCACGATGCCGGCGACGGAGAGCTGACGCAGTTCGTAATTGACCCGCACCTCTTGCGAACCGCTGATGACCAGGTTGCCGTTGGGCAACACCTCGGTGACCACCGCCGCCACCGAGACCTGGATCTGCTCCTGGCGGTCGATGTTGCCCTGGCCCTGGGTCGACGAGGTCGAGGTGCCGCCGAGCAAGGAAGTCCCGGGCTGCGCACTGCCGCCGCCGCCGCCGCTGGTGGCGCGCGAGAAGCTCCAGGTGTTGGTGAAGTTTTCCGAAGAGGCCAACGACCGGTCGGTCGTGTTGTCGAACTGCGCCTTGTCGTTGATCGAGATGATCACGGTGACGATGTCGCCGACCCGCGACACCGTCTGGTCGGTATAGAGATTGGCGATCGGCCGCGCGATCTGGCCGGTCGCCGACGGATCGATTCCGTCGCCGATGCGGCCGGCGGCGAGGCCGCTGCCGATCGGCGACATGGTCGGCTCGCGCATGAACTCGCTGGGATTGATGGCGCCGCAGCCGGCCAGCGTCGCCGCCACACCGACGACCAACAACGCCTTTCGCTCCATGAACGCCATCACGATTTCTTTTCGGGCGCCGTGACGGCGAGGATCTGGCTGGTCAGCCTAGCCGCCCGCGCCGCATCCATTTGATCGAGGATGGAACTCGCCGCGCCGACCTTGAGCTTGTGCAGGATCGAGACCGCGATCGACTCGTCCATCATGGCGATCTGCGCCGCGGCGGCCTCCGGCTCCATCTTGCCGTAGATCGCGACCACGTCGTCGCTGGCCGAGTTCAACAGCGCGTCGCGCTTGCTCACCCAGTCGCGAGTGTCCGCCTCCGCCTTCTCCAGCTCGGCGATGCGTTGCTTGATCTGCGCGTCGAGTTCGTTGAGATGGCGCGTCTCCCAAGCGATGCGCGCCTCGGCGGCGACCGGCGCGACATTGGCGCAATAGTGCGAAACGCCGGCGTCGCCGCTCTTGTCGGGCGGGGGCGCGGCCGGTTTCGGCTTGCCGTCGTTCTGCGCCGCCGCGGAACCCGCCAGCAGGCCGACGAGGACAATCGCGCCGATGGCGGCGTGGCGAGAAACGGCGAAGACCATGGCCCGAAATCGCTACCCGACGGAGAATGGCGAAAGTCTGCCCGCCGCGCCTTGCGCCGGGCTGACCCGCTCTACTGCACGACGAGGTCGGCCTGCAGCGCGCCGGCGGTCTTGATCGCCTGAAGAATGGCGATGATGCCGCTCGGCTTGACGCCGATTCGATTGAGGCCGCTGACCAGCGTCCTGAGGCTGGAGCCGCCGACGATCGCGACCTGCCCGCCATCCTGTTGCGCGTCGATCGTCGTGCGCGGCTGCTCGACCGTCTTGCCTTGCGAAAACGGCGCCGGCTGCGACGTGGTCGGAGTCTCGTTGATCCTGACCGACAGTGTGCCGTGCGTGACCGCCACCGTCGAGATCTGCACGTCCTGGCCGATGACCACGGTGCCGGTGCGCGAATCGATCACGACGCGCGCGACGGTGTCCGGCTCGACCGGCAATTCGCCGATCTCGGCCATGTAGCGGGTGACGCTGATCTCCGGCGGCCGAAACAGTTCGACGGTCCGGTTGTTCGCCTCGAACGCCGAACGGCGGCGGAAGCGGCGCTGCGAATAGGCGTTGACCGCGTCGACGATGCGCACCGCCGTCGTGTAATCGGGATTCTTCAGCTCGAGGGTCATGCGCAGTTCGTCGGGCGGCGCCGGCACGGCCCGCTGGATGATCGCGCCGTTGGCAATCTGGCCGGCGGTCGGCACGCCCTGCGACAAGGTCTGCGCCTGGCCGGCGACGTCGAACCCGGTGACGGAGACTGCGCCCTGCGCGTCGGCGTAGACGAAGCCGTCGCTCGCCGAGAGCTGGGTGAGCAACAGCGTGCCGCCCATCAGCGAGCTCGAGTCGCCGAGCGCGGAGACGGTGACGTCGAGGCGCGAGCCGACGTCCATGCCGGCGGGCAGGTCGGCGGTGACGATCACCGCGGCGACGTTGCGGTTGGCCAAAGTGCTGTTGCGAACGTTGATGCCCATGCGGTCGAGCATCGCGCCGAGCGCCTGCTGAGTGAACGGCGCGCTGCGCATCGAGTCGCCGCTTCCCGACAGGCCGATCACCAGGCCGTAGCCGATCAGTTGACTGTCGCGCTCGCCGCGCAAGGCGGTGATGTCCTTGATGCGGACGGCGGCCGCGGCCGGGCCGACCAGCGCGCAGACGAGGAGGGCGATGAGGAGACGCCGCATCAGCCGCCGCTCACTCGCACCGCGCCGTCCGGCTGGACGACGCCGGTAATCGTGACGCCGCTGTCGTCGTTGCGCACCTTGACCGCGTCGCCCGCGGCGCCGTCCTGCAGCGCCATGCCGACGGCGGAGATCGACAGGCCGCCGTCGATATAGACCAGAGTGACCTGGGCGCCGTTGACGACCAGACGCGGAACGTCGATCCCGGCCAGCGGAATCGCCGTCCCCGGCAGCAGGGTGCGTCGCGCCATCTTGCCGATCACCGCCGAGCGCGTCTCGGCGAACGGTCCGACGCCGCGCGCGACGTCGGCCGGCAGATCGGACAGCATGTCGGCTTGAATGATGTCGCCGGGATAGATGACGATGCGCGGCGTCGGCGGCGCCAGGTCCTGGGCGCCGAGGTCCTGCGCCGCAGCGGCGAAGCCTGCGCTCAACCACAGCCCGGCGGCGAAAATGACGGCGGCGCCTTCGACACGCATCATATTTCTCCTCAGCCCCGCATGTTGGTGACGGTGCCCGACATCTGGTCGGCGGCCTGGATGACCTTCGAATTCATTTCGTAGGCGCGCTGGGCGGCGATCAGGTTGGTGATCTCGGTGACCGGGTCGACGTTGGAGGCTTCGAGCCACTGCTGCTTGATGACGCCGTAGGCGGTGTCGCCGGGCACGCCGACGGTCGGCGAGCCCGAGGCGACGGTCTGCTGGAAGTAGTTTCCGCCCAGCGCCTGCAGTCCGGCGTCGTTGACGAAATTGGCGATGGTGATCTGGCCGAGCTGCTGCGCCGTCGCCTGGCCGGAGATCGTGGCGGTCACCATGCCGCTCTCACTGACGTTGACGCTGGTGGCGGTCGGCGGGACGGTGATCGACGGCGTCACCAGATAGCCGTCGGTCGTGACCAACTGACCCTGGCCGTTGGTGTTGAAGGCGCCGTCGCGGGTATAGACGGTGTCGCCGTTGGGGTTCGTCACCTGGAACCAGCCGCGGCCGCTGATCGCGAGATCGTACTCGTTGCCGGTGTTGGTCAGCGAGCCCTCGATCTGCACCGAGCGGATCGCCGCGGTGCGGACGCCGAGGCCGATCTGCGCCGCTTCCGGCACCGTGGCGTCGCGGCCGCGGCTGCTCACGCCCGCGAGCCGCTCCGTCTGGTAGATGAGGTCGGTGAACTCGGCGCGCGAGCGTTTGAACCCGGTGGTGTTGATGTTGGCGATGTTGTTGGCGATCACTTCGAGATTCTGTTCCTGGGCGTTCATGCCCGTCGCCGCGATCGAAAGCGCTCTCATGCTTCGACTTCCCTCTTAGAACCAACCAACTCAGATCGCCATACGCGAGATTTCCTGATAGGCGGAGACCGCCTTGTCGCGGATCGCCAACATCGACTGCAGCGTGCGCTGCGCGCCCATGATCGAGTCGACCACCTTGTACGGCTCCATCCCACCCTGAAGGCCTTGGATCGCCGACGCTTCGCCGGACTGCACCGAGGCGATCGAGTCGCTGAAGGCCTTGCCGATCGCGTCGATGAAGCTGGTCCCTTCGGTCGCCGAAGTCGCGCCCGTCGCGCCGGTCGCGCCGAGGTCGAGACTCTTGCCAACTGCGCCGACCGTCGAAACTCCGTCAATCGCCATCGTCTTCGCGCCCGCCGATCCCGGTCTTGCCGGAGGCCGCAGCGCCTCCCTGGTTCTTATTGACGACCGCGGCGACGGCGAAAGACGCCGC
>Ga0255350_1000779_pt1 | contig 11528 bp, 7 predicted proteins | sample HBST25r1metaG_FD_186028 | JGI IMG/M metagenome (GOLD analysis project Ga0255350, IMG submission 186028) | Peat soil microbial communities from Stordalen Mire, Sweden - H.B.S.T-25.r1 | ecosystem: Environmental > Terrestrial > Soil > Wetlands > Peat | place: Sweden: Norrbotten County, Stordalen...
GTGTCCAGGCCGGGGTTTCAGCAAGTATAGGCGTCACCATGTTTCCGCACGACGCGGTGGACCCCGATACCCTGGTGCGGCATGCCGACCATGCGATGTACGTCGCCAAACAGTCCGGTAAAAATCGCTACCAGATGTTCGACACCTTGATCGAGCAGCGCATCGAAACCAGGCATGCGACCCAGCGGCGGCTTGCCGAGGCCCTGGAACTGGGACAGTTAAGCCTGTTCTACCAGCCTCAGGTGGATTGTCGACAGGGGAGAGTGCTGGGGGCAGAGGCCTTGATTCGCTGGCAGCATCCAACCCTGGGCCTGTTGCCGCCGCGCGAGTTCCTGCCGCTGATTGAGGACACCGATCTTGCTCTCGCCATCGGGGAGTGGGTGATCCGCGAGGCCCTGTCCCAGAGAGTGCGCTGGCTGCGTCAAGGCATTGATCTCCAGATCAGCGTCAACGCCTTTGCCTGCCAGTTGTTGCAACCGGGCTTCGTCGCGGGTCTCTGCGCTATCCTGGATCAAATCCCCGAGGCCGGCCGCGGCGGTCTGCAGATCGAAATCGTCGAGACCGCCGCGCTGAAAGATCTGGATCTCATCCGCCAAGTGATCGAGGACTGCAGAAAACTCGGGGTCAGCTTCTCGCTTGATGATTTTGGCACCGGTTACTCAACACTGGCCCATCTGCGACATCTGCCGGTGGGAGAGATCAAAATCGATCAGTCCTTCGTGCATCACATGCTGGAGCGCGCGGAAGACCTCGCCATCGTCGAAGCGGTAATCGGGCTGGGCCATGCTTTTGGCCGCACCCTGGTCGCCGAGGGTGTCGAGACCCCGGCGCAGATCGACCGCCTGCGGCAGCTGGGCTGCGACGTGCTTCAGGGTTATGCGCTGGCGCGACCGATGCCGGCGGGTGACTTTCCGCGCTGGCTCAGCGCGTTCCGCCTGGCCCCTGGCGGTAACCCCGACCCGGACTGAACGCCGGACGCCCGGCACCGGCAGGAGATGCCGGGTAGACGGAGGTTGCCGGCGATGCGCACAAGGCCAGCCGCCGAGGAAGTTTTCGGCCCGGTGCAAGCTGAGTTATAAATAGGGATGCGAGAAGGAACGAACATAATAAATCACTCCACATAGAAGATGGATGGAAAATATTACGCTCCCCCAGCGGGTTCTCCGCTCCCACTGAGCCCAATTGCCCTGAGCATGGGTAAACAGCAAGCGCGCGGAAGCTGCGAACAACACAAAATTGCCGATTTCCGCACTCCAGATAAAATTCCCCGCAAACTTTGTATGTCCGGTTTCAGATAGAAAAATCGCGTACAACAGTCCGAATCCGAACAATATCCACGCATAAACGGTATCCAGATCGTTGCCGGCCTCGCGCCGGAACGCCGTGGCAACGTACAGCGGAAAAACAATAGACAGCAGGATTTTTGCCGGAACATATCCGGAAAGATGTGACATGACATCGAAAGGCAGCGTCAAGGCAATCGAACTCTGATAGATCAGATGATCTGGATTGATGAATTTGAAATAATATTGCCATGCCAGCACCAGCAGGCAAGACAGCTGCATCACGGCAAATACAGAATAGTTAATATCGTGTTTTTTCCTTGACTCCAATCCGACCAGGACAGCAAGCGCGGGCAACATGATAATCAGATAATTTGGCTTGGAAAGCCCATTGGCGATCACCAGCAGCCCGATCAAAACCAGCCATTTCACCGCAACCGAACGCTTTAGCAGCAAGGGGGTGAGCATGAAAACCGCAATAGTGGTCAACTTGAGCAAGGTCTGAGTCGGGATGATATACAGATTGGATGGTGTGACATAGCCAAGATAGTACAGGCCGTCAAACGGTGCAAAAGCAAAAATCGGCTGAACCAGCAGCAATGAAAAAGACAAAAACATCAGCATGTTAGCTGATGATATTGTTCTTTTTAAATAATGCATCAACAACACTACAGTGGCCAGGTAGGCCGCTGTCATGATGATCACCGCGGCGATCAGCCAGCTATTGTCGACAAAGGGATCGCACCACGCCCCGACTAGCCGGGGATCCACCCATGCCACCATCTTTTGCACGCCGATAGCCATGGCGTGGAATAAAAAGTGGGGAACCAGGATATGCCCAGACTCCACCATGCGCCTTGCAAACCGCAGGTGATGCCCGAATTCATTTGGGAACAACTTCCGACTAAATGCAATTTTTCTGACTAGCACACCAAAAAACATGGATACAAAACACAGATAGATCAGTGTTTTCATGTGCTGCCGAAGAGCGGACGGCATTATTTTTCTGCTCATTTGCATAGATTGAATATCGCTTATTTTTAAGTGGCTGGCGTATAAAATACAGACTCTGACAGCACTGATTGTAAAGTATTACCCTCACCAGTGATGGAAATTTTCGACAGCGCCCTCACCGCCCATACGTGTAGCTGGCAGGTACTATATTGCACAGGTATAATCCTCGGTCATTTATCTTAAACCATTAACATCATGGCCTCAGCAGCACATAATATTCATCCAAGATACCGGGCCGATATTGATGGTTTACGTGCCATCGCGATTCTGGCTGTGCTTATATTCCATGCCTTTCCCTCCAGTTTGCGAGGGGGATTTGCCGGAGTGGATATTTTCTTTGTCATTTCAGGATATTTAATTTCCGGAATCATTTTAAAGGGTCTGGAACAACAGAATTTTAGTTTTTCCGAGTTCTACGCGCACCGGATAAGAAGAATTTTTCCCGCCTTGATCCTGGTAATGGCCTCCAGCTATATTTTTGCCTGGCAAGTATTGTTGCCTGACGAATTTAAGCAATTTGGCAAGCAGATGGCGGCGAGTGCAGCTTTTGTGCAAAATTATGTTTTATGGCATGAAGCGGGTTACTTTGACACCTCTTCAGCACTCAAGCCTTTGCTCCATTTGTGGTCCCTGTCAATTGAAGAGCAGTTTTACCTGATCTTTCCGTTGCTGCTCTGGTCCATCTGGCGCACCCGCTTAGCGCCAGGTTTCCTTTTGCTGATCTTGTTCATGCTGTCCTTGCGCTTGAATATCCGTCTGTCGCATCACGATGTTTCCGCGGCGTTCTATCGCCCCCAATCCCGGTTCTGGGAGTTGCTGGCCGGCGCGCTGCTGGCCTATGGGCAAGTTTTCCCAGAGCGCAGCGCATGGCTGCCCGGTTTGAGGCGTGCGGTGCATCCAGGACAAGCGCCACGCCAGCAGGCCGGCTTACGCGGCCTGAGCTCCATCCTCGGTTTGTTGCTGCTGGCCACGGCACTGATCGGCTTGTCACAGAAACAAGCCTATCCAGGATGGCGAGCGCTGATCCCGGTCATCGGCACCCTGCTGCTGATTCACGCCGGACCCGGCGCCTGGGTGAATCGTCAGATCCTGGCCAGGCGCCTCATGGTGTGGATCGGGCTGATCAGCTACCCACTCTATCTATGGCATTGGCCTCTGTTGGCGTTTACCCGCATCGTTGTTGCCACTCCAGGTCCCGGGCTACGCGCTGCGGCCCTGGGATTGAGCCTGTTGCTCGCCTGGTTGAGCTATCATTTGCTGGAGCAGCCCCTGCGTACCAACGGACCCGGCTGGCGCAAAAACCTGATCTTGTGTCTTTTAATCACAGCGCTGGGATCGATCGGATGGATAACCTGCCAGAAAGAGGGTTTAGCATTCCGCTTCCCGAAAATTGTCGGTGCACTGATCAATTATCGATATGATTATATAAGTGGTTATAGGGGTTACACCTGTTTCCTCGGGCCAAAACAAGGCTATGAGCAATTTGCCGACTGCGGGGTGAGTCGCGACAAGCATAAAAAGTCGATATTTATTTGGGGGGACTCTCATGCCGCCGATCTGTATCCTGGCTATAAGGATTATTTCAGCACGAATTACAATCTGATACAGAGAACCACCTCGGGATGCCCTCCGATTTTGGGATATTCGAATACACAACCAAAATTTTGCAACGACATTAACCAAAAAATATTTATGCTCATAGAGCGCGAAAAACCGGATGAGGTGGTGCTTGCTGCGCGATGGATAGCTTACCCTAACCCTATGGACATCATCAACACCATAAAACAATTAAAAGGGATAGGTATAAAGTCTATCACCCTGATCGGGCCAGATCCTGAATGGAAAAATGGATTACCCAGACAGGTCTATTTACAATATAAAAACAATAGTTTTCATCGGATTCCGCTCTATATGGATAGCGGACTAAATCACAAGTCTTTTACACAAGACTCCAGCATGATGGCGTTGGCCGCCAGTGAGCACATCCAGTATTTTTCACCCATGCGCATCCTGTGCAACAGCCAGGGTTGTCTGACTCGGGTCGGCGATGGCGCTGATGCCTTGACCAGTTGGGATTATGGGCATCTCACCGGCAAGGGCTCGGATTATCTGGTAGCGCACTTCCCCATGCACTAAAGCGGCAGGCGCGCAATGCCGATCAGGAGCTGGCGCTACAGCGTGGCATGCACAACGACGGCGTTTAAGCACAGGGCGCCGCCTTCCTGCCCATGCGAGGAAGCCGCTTGCGCAAAAAAAGAAAATTAACTATATTCAGAAGCTTTGTTTTAATTAAAGATATGAAGCGGTGGATTGGCGACTCGGTGCAGCTCCAGGAACAACACCAGGCCAAACACCGACCTGTGGCGCCGAAAATTTCGCAAGGCCGGTATCCATACGCACCTTTCATTTTTAGTTGAACATCCCGGGATCAGATTGTCTTAGTGCCCCACTTTACCTGTGGATGCCGCGAGTTGTGGCCATCTCCGCAGGATTCGATTTGGCTTCCACCCCTTGAATTGTCCTCAACGGGTTGAGATTCAGCCAGTCAAAAGCGGCCTGGTGCATTTCATCCAACAGCAAGCACAACCATCAGCACTTGGCGGGTTTCCCCAAGTCTTGTTCAATGCGGCATAACCATTAGTGCACCCATGCTATTTAATTCATATATTTTTATATTATGTTTTTTGCCAATAACATTTTCCGTATTTTTTATTATCGGCAAATACAGCCATGGCAGTGCATTGATTTTCTTACTCGCCGCGTCATTTTTCTTCTATGGCTGGTGGAACATTCATTTTGTTAAATTACTACTGGTCTCTATCGTTTTCAATTACTCTTCCGGCTATTTACTGATAAACAAGACCAGCCACGCATTAACGCGAAAATCCATATTATTTCTATCAGTGGCATCCAATATTTTATTATTAGTCTATTACAAATACGCTAATTTTTTCATCCAGAATATTGACCAGATTACCGGTGCAACTTATTCAATAAATTCAATAATCTTGCCTTTGGGCATTTCATTTTTTACCTTTACCCAGATCGCCTTCCTGGTAGACACCTATCAAGGAAAAGTAAAAGAATTAAGCCTCACACGCTATGCGTTATTTGTAGCCTATTTCCCACATTTGATTGCCGGTCCGATCTTGCATCACAAAGAGATGATGCCGCAATTTGCCCAGAAATTGGTTTGCAAAATCAACCCGGAAAATATCGCCATCGGCCTAAGCATATTCGTGCTCGGTTTGGCTAAAAAAGTCCTGCTCGCAGACTCCTTGTCCGCACTGGCCGGACCTCTATTTACCGCGGCCAAGGCCGGCGGACACCCCATGCTGTTTCAGGCATGGACAGGCGCGCTTTCCTACACCTTGCAACTCTACTTTGATTTCTCCGGATATTCCGACATGGCCATAGGCCTGTCATTGATGTTCAATGTGCGCCTGCCGCTGAATTTTGATTCTCCCTATAAGTCCGTGAGCATTATCGAATTCTGGCGGCGCTGGCACATGACGCTTTCGCGATTTTTACGCGACTATCTCTACATTCCCTTGGGCGGAAACCGCCGAGGCAAGCCGGCCCGCTACCTGAACCTGATGGCGACCATGTTGCTTGGCGGCCTGTGGCATGGCGCCAGCTGGACCTTCGTCATCTGGGGAGGGCTGCACGGCGGCTATCTGCTGCTGAACCATGCCTGGCGCGAAATCAGGCCGCAAGCGGCTGAGCGAAAAGCCGGCCTGGGCGGTGGTTTGCTGGGCTGGGCGGTCACTTTTATTGCGGTGGTAGTCAGCTGGGTATTCTTCCGTGCCGAAAATTTCAGCTCGGCGCGTCTGATTTTGCAAGGCATGGCCGGACTCAACGGGCGCATGTCGCCGGGCACCGACTGGATAGACCCTTTGCAGCTGATTTTGCCTTGCCTGGGCCTGGTCTTGTTCTTTCCCAATGTACGGCAGTTGTTTCAGGACCACAAAACCGTCTGTGACGATGACAGGCAAGAAGGGCAAAAAACCGCACTGACCTCTACACCGCTATGGGTCAGCATCCTGCTCTATTTTTTCCGCTGGCGCCCCGGAAAATGGCAGGCCATGGGCTACGGCGCACTGTTCTTTGTCTTGCTGGCCTGTATGGCGTCCCTGACCAAATCTGAATTCATTTATTTCCAGTTTTGATTCTGAAGGCCTGAAGAAAGCGGCCAAAATCGATGAAAACTCAGAAATCCCCGGGGCTGAATGCGGCTTGAATTTAGCCGCTCGGCTCGCCCGGAATACCGACTATCTGATGCATTATTTGCACACTAAATTATGAAATATATTTACTTATTTTTTATATCGACAATCACGGCGGCTGTAATCTATTACACCACCGTAATTTCCCTCATTAGGGCGCCGATTCAGGCTGAATACTGGGTCAGTGAATTGATTACCGTCAAAGATTACTTACTGCGCCACTACACCGGCAAGCCAAGAATCATTATCGCCGGGGGATCAAGCACCTTGTTTGGCATTGATGCCGACTACGCCAGCAAGCAGTTGCACACCCCGGTTTTCAACTACGGTCTGCATGCGGGCATGCGTCTTGAAGATCTGCTTGATGATACCCGCGACGTGGTAGCCCCCGGCGACACGCTGATTCTGGCGCTGGAACCACAATACTTTCGCGCACCCAGCCATTTCAACGCGTGGGACTTGTCCAATATTATTGCCTGGGAGAACAGCGCCTGGCAGAAAATGAGCTTTATCAAGAAAGCGCAATTTGTCACATCCATTTCTCCAGATTTTCTGGAAAACATGATGATTGCCGAAAAAATAAAAATACGCACTCCGGACAATATTGATTACCGTTTAATGGCACTGGATAACAAACTGGTCATATCGAAATTTATAAACAGAAAACCGCTGACTGCTTTTGCCTACTCGGCGTACAACATCGACGATCATGGCGACATGTTACTCAACAATGGCGCGCAATATACCGGTTTTGTGATCGATGCGCGTTTTCCATTGCAAGTTGATCCGGACGTCAACGCACGGTTAAAGCGCTTTGTCACCGAAATGAAGCACAAGGGGGTAAAAGTTTACTTTAGCCATACCCCCTATATCGCCAATGGTGTTTCCCTCGGCGCCATCAGAAAGGCCGACCAGCATTTCACGCGCGCGCTGGCGTCTACCGGCTGTTTCATCGAAGCGCGCGAAGACCTGGTATTGGACCGGAAGTATTTTTTCAACTCCATCCTGCATCTGAATGCCGAGGGACGCGCCATACGCACCCAACGGCTGGTCAAGTCGATTCAGGACACTATTTTGTCAGGTCGTTGCCCGCAGTATTAAGGGCATGGGGCCGGGCGCGACCGGCCCTCATCTGGCGAGCGCGATAAAAAAAGGCCAGGTCAGCCTATGCTGACCTGGCCTTTTCTATCGCGCGGAGATCAGATCCGGCTGGCCAGTTCACCCGCCTTGCCGACATAGCTCGCCGGGGTCAATTGCAGCAAGCGTGTTTTTTCGGCTTCGGGAATTTCCAGGCCGCGAATAAACGCCGCCAGGGTCTCGCGCGTCACGCCGCCACGGCCACGGGTCAATTCTTTCAGTTGCTCGTAAGGATTGGCGATGGCATAACGACGCATCACGGTCTGTATCGGTTCGGCCAAGAGCTCCCAGGTGCTGTCGAGATCGGCGGCCATCGAGGCCGGATTGGCTTCCAGCTTGTTCAGACCGCGCAGGCAGGACGAATAGCCCAGCAAGGCATAGCCCAGCGCCACGCCCATGTTGCGCAGCACCGTCGAATCGGTCAGGTCGCGCTGCCAGCGCGACAGCGGCAGCTTTTCCGCCAGATGCGACAGCAGGGCGTTGGCCAGACCCAGATTGCCTTCCGAGTTCTCGAAGTCAATCGGATTCACCTTGTGCGGCATGGTCGAACTGCCGACTTCACCCGCCTTGACCTTCTGCTTGAAGTACCCCAGCGAGATATAACCCCAGACATCGCGATTCAGGTCGACCAGAATGGTGTTGAAGCGCGACAAGGTCTGAAACAGCTCGGCCATGTAATCGTGCGGCTCGATCTGTATCGTATACGGGTTGAAACTCAGGCCCAGGCCGGCGACAAAGCGTCCGCACAGGCTTTCCCAATCGATGTCCGGATAGGCGGCCAGGTGGGCGTTGTAGTTGCCGACCGCGCCATTGATCTTGCCCAGGATTTCCTGTTGCACCAATTGGTCGCGCTGGCGGCGCAAACGATACACCACATTGGCCATTTCCTTGCCCAGCGTGGACGGGGTTGCCGGCTGGCCATGGGTGCGGCACATCATCGGCACTTCGGCCAGTTCGTGCGCCAGGTTCACCAGGCGATCAATCAGTTCGTCCAGACTGGGCAGCAGCACCGAATTGCGCGCGGTCTTCAGCATCAGCGCATGCGACAGATTGTTGATGTCTTCCGAGGTGCAGGCAAAATGGATGAATTCACCGGCGTTCATGATTTCCGGGTTACCGGACAGACGTTCTTTCAACCAGTATTCGATGGCCTTGACGTCGTGATTGGTGCGCGATTCGATCGCCTTCACCGCCTGCGCCTGCTCTACGCTGAAATTGACGATCACATCGTCGATTTCTTCCAGCGTGGCGGCGCTAAACGGCGGCACTTCGACAATGCCCGGCTCGGCGGCCAGCATCTTCAGCCATTCCAGCTCGACCTTGACGCGAAATTTCATCAACCCGTATTCGGAGAACAGATCACGCAACGGTGCGGTCTGTTTGGCATAGCGGCCATCCAGTGGGCTCAGTGCGGTCATCGGAGACAGAGTCATTTGCAAGCTTCCAGATTTAAATTCAATTCGCGGCGCCTGGGCGCCGATCTACACGAACGGCCAAACCCGAGGGCCTGGCCACTGTACTCGTTACATGCCGGGCATCATGCCTTTCATGCTGCGCATCATCTTCATCATGCCGCCCTTGGCAAACTGCTTCATCATCTTCTGTGTCTGCTCGAACTGGCTCAGCAAACGGTTGACCTCTTGTACCGAAACCCCGGCGCCCATGGCGATACGGCGTTTGCGGCTGGCCTTGATCACTTCAGGCTTGTGCCGTTCCAGCGGCGTCATCGAGTTGATGATGCCCTCGATGCGCACCAGTGACTTTTCGGCTTCAGCGCCCTGAATACCCTTGGCCATCTGACCGATCTGTCCCGGCATTTTTTCCATCAGGCTGGACATGCCCCCCATTTTTTTCATCTGCTGCATCTGCGCCTTGAAGTCCTCAAGATCGAAGCCCTTGCCCGACTTGAGCTTCTTGGCCATGCGCGTGGCTTCATCCTGATCGATGCCCTTCTGTACATCCTCGATCAGCGACAGCACATCGCCCATGCCGAGTATCCGGCTGGCCAGGCGATCAGGATAGAACGGTTCGAGGCCGGTAAGCTTTTCACCGACACCGATAAACTTGATCGGCTTGCCGGTGATATGGCGCACCGACAGCGCCGCGCCGCCGCGTGCATCGCCATCCATCTTGGTCAGCACCACGCCGGACAGCGGCAAGGCCTCGTTGAAGGCTTGCGCGGTGTGCACCGCATCTTGCCCCTGCATGGCGTCGACCACGAACAGGGTTTCGATCGGCTTGAGCACCGCGTGCAGGGTCTTGATTTCCTGCATCATGGCTTCGTCGATCGCCAGGCGGCCTGCGGTGTCCACCATCAGCACATCAAAGAAGTGCAGCTTGCCGTACTCCTGGGCGGCGCGCACGATGGCCTCGGGCTGCTGGTCGCCGCTCGAAGGAAACCACTCGACGCCCACCTGATCCGCCAGAGTCTTGAGCTGATCGATGGCGGCCGGGCGATAGACGTCGGCCGAAACCACCAAAACTTTTTTCTTGTGGGTTTCCTTCAGCAGGCGCGCCAGTTTACCCACGGTGGTGGTTTTACCCGCGCCCTGCAGGCCCACCATCAGGATGACCGCCGGCGGCACCGCCGACAGATTGAGCGCGTCGTTCTGCGTACCCATCAGGCGCGTCAGTTCGTCATTGACCACCCCGATCAGCGCCTGACCCGGCGTCAGACTGCCGATAACCTCCTGTCCGAGCGCGCGCTGCTTGACCTCGGCGATAAAGCTTTTGACCACCGGCAAGGCAACGTCGGCCTCCAGCAGCGCCATGCGTACCTCGCGCAATGCGTCGGTAATATTGGTCTCGGATAGCCGGGCCTGACCGCGCACGGTCTTGATCACAGCCGACAGGCGATTTGATAGGTTGTCGAGCATGGGGTGTCCTTCTGTCTGCCAACGGAGAGCGGCTTGGTGTAGACTCTTTAACAGTCCATTTTACACGACACGTCGGCGCTGTGCCCGACGACAACGAAATTATCCCCCATGACAGATTTTCTGCCCGCTCTCAGCATCTTGCTGATCTTGGCCTACAGTGTGTTTTCCTGGCACTTCATCAGCCACATGAAAAATGCCTCCTGGCTGCCGCGCAACCGGCGCCATGAACATTCGGTACTCGGCGTGTTGCTGTTGCTGCACGCCGTGGCGGTGTTCACACCCATGCTGCAGGGCCATCTGGTGACGCTGGGCGTCGGCCATGCGCTGGCCGCCGTCGCCTGGCTGATGCTGACCATCTACTGGACCTGCAGCTTTTTTTACCGGGTAGAGGGTTTGCAACTGTTCATGATGCCGCTGGCGGTGCTCACCCTGGCTTTTGCCCTGATCTTTCCGGGCAGTCAGACCATGCACGACCTGCAGAACCCCGCCTTTGCCCTGCATATTCTGGTCTCCATGCTGGCCTATAGCCTGTTCACCATAGGCGCCATGCTCGCCATCCTGATGCTGTGGCTGGAACGCGCGCTGCATGCCCGTCGCAGCGGCCCGCTGCTCAAGCAGCTGCCGCCCTTGCTGTCGCTGGAAAAAATGATGTTCCAGGTGCTGACCGTGGGTTTTGTGCTGCTGACCGCCACCCTGATCAGCGGCGTGGTGTTTTCCGAAGAAGTCTTTGGCCGCCCGGTAGCCTTCACCCACAAAACCGTGTTCGGCGTGATTTCCTGGTTGCTGTTTGGCGCCTTGCTGTCCGGCCGCTGGCGTTACGGCTGGCGCGGACGTGTCGCGATCCGTTGGACGCTGTCCGGCTTTGCGGCATTATTGCTGGCGTACATCGGCAGCAAGATCGTACTCGAGCTGATCCTGCACCGACCCTGAGCACGCCATTCGGGATGGCTGCCGGCGCGGCCATCCCGCCCCCCTCCCCGGACAGCGCGCCT